>ERZ1026880.881-NODE-881-length-13926-cov-4.700022_pt1 | contig 13926 bp, 17 predicted proteins | sample MGYA00380170_ERZ1026880 | MGnify/ENA primary metagenome ERZ1026880 (study PRJEB33269, sample SAMEA4719806) | human gut metagenome | biome: human-associated habitat; feature: organic feature; material: feces | place: Cameroon | collected 2013-10 ...
GTCCATGTTTGCTTGTTGAAATGTGATAAAATAACAAACAAATATTTCATAAAGACTGATTATATGGAAAGGAGCATGGGATTATGAGATTAGATGGAAAAGTAGCAATTGTAACTGCATCTACAAGAGGAATCGGACTTGCCTGCACACAGCGTCTTGCCCGAGAAGGAGCAATTGTATATATGGCCGCCAGAAATATGGAGCGCGCAGAGAATCGTGCAAAAGAACTGAATGATGAAGGATGCAACGTAAAAACCGTATATAACGATGCAACTGAAAAGGAAACTTATACTTCTATGGTAGAAGAAGTATTCAAGAATGAAGGAAGAATTGATATTCTGGTAAATAATTTCGGAACATCTAATCCACAGAAAGATCTGGATATCAAAAATACAGAATATGACGAGTATATCCGTACTGTTGATATTAATCTTGCCAGTGTATTTATGACCAGCCAGGCTGTAATTCCACACATGGCAGCAAATGGCGGTGGAAGTATTATCAACATTTCTTCCATCGGAGGTCTGCGTCCGGATATTTCCCAGATTGCATACGGAACCAGTAAGGCAGCAATCAATTATCTGACCAAACTTATTGCAACGCAGTGCGCAAGAGATAACATCCGTTGTAACGCCGTATTACCGGGAATGACAGCAACAGAAGCTGTATCAAACAATCTGACACCGGAATTCCAGGAATTTTTCTTGAAACACATTCCGATCAAGAGAATGGCAACGCCTGAAGAAATCGCGGGAGCAGTTGCATATTTCGCAAGCGATGATGCGGCATATACGACAGGACAGATTATGGATGTATCTGGCGGATTCGGAATGCCGACACCAATTTTCGGTGATATGATCGCGATGAAGAGTAAGAGATAAATACAATAACTATCATGACTCCTGGCGAGACATTTGTCTGCCGGGAGTTTTTTACTTTACAGGAAATTGCTTTCCTGTAAAGTAAAAACCGCTCCGCGAGGATGCGCACTGCGGCGGATAAGGTAGATGTCGCAAGCGACCGCCGCAGGCGCGAGAATGTGCCAAGGCACATTCTTTGTTCTATTGCAGTTATCAAAAGATAATTTGCCGAAGCTCTGGATTCATGCTACAATAAATCAATACGATAAAATTGAGTTTTATCGATTTAATGGATGAATCAAGGAGTAGTGAATGAGAAAGTTAGCTTTAAGTGACGATATTTTGATGAAAATAGAAAAACCTGCCCGTTACATCGGCGGCGAGGTAAATGCAGTTGTAAAAGACCTTCAGAACGTGGATATCAGATTTGCAATGTGCTTCCCGGATGTCTATGAAATTGGTATGTCCCATCTGGGAATTCAGATTTTGTATGATATGTTCAACCGCAGGGATGATGTGTGGTGTGAGCGCGTGTATTCTCCGTGGGTAGATCTGGATAAGGTACTGAGGGAAGAGAAGATTCCGCTGTTTGCACTGGAGTCACAGGATCCGGTACGTGATTTTGATTTTCTTGGAATCACGATCCAGTATGAGATGTGCTATACCAATATTCTGCAGGTGTTAGACTTGGCCTGCATTCCGCTTCATGCGAAGGATCGAACCGAGGAAGATCCGATTGTGATCGGTGGTGGCCCATGTGCGTATAACCCGGAGCCGATTGCAGAATTTTTCGATATGTTTTATATCGGTGAAGGCGAGACGGTCTATGATGAACTGTTGGATACGTACAAAGAGAATAAGAAAAATGGCGGATCACGTATGGACTTTCTGGAGAAAGCCTGTCAGATCGATGGCATCTATGTTCCGATGTTCTATGATGTGACTTATCACGAAGACGGAACGATCGATCAGTTTTTCCCGGTTAACAAGCATGCACCGTCCGTGATCCACAAGCAGGTAGTCATGGATGTGACGAACACGACCTATCCGCAGGCACCGATCGTTCCTTATATTAAGGTAACGCAGGACCGTGTGGTATTGGAAGTACAGCGCGGCTGTATTCGTGGCTGCAGATTCTGTCAGGCTGGTATGTTGTACCGCCCGACCAGAGAACGTGACGTCGAGACGCTGAAGCAGTATGCGTATAATATGTTGAAGAATACAGGTCATGAGGAGATATCTCTTAGTTCCTTAAGTACCAGTGATTACAGTGAATTAAAGGAACTGGTGACATTCCTGATCGATAACTTTAAAAATAAAGGAATCAATATTTCGTTGCCATCTCTTCGGATTGATGCATTTTCGTTGGATGTAATGAGCCAGGTGCAGGATATCCGTAAGAGCAGTCTGACATTTGCACCGGAGGCTGGTTCCCAGCGGATGCGTAACGTCATTAATAAAGGTCTGACGGAAGAGGATATCATTTCCGGAGCCGGACAGGCATTTGAAGGTGGATGGAACAAAGTAAAGCTTTACTTCATGCTGGGACTTCCGACTGAGACAGAGGAAGATATGGAGGCAATCGCTGTTCTGGCAGATAAGGTTGCCAGAAGATATTATGAGATTCCAAAGGATCAGAGAAATGGCAAGTGCCAGATTACAGCAAGCTCTTCGTTCTTTATACCGAAGCCATTTACACCGTTCCAGTGGGCACCGATGCTGAATCACGAAGACTATATTGAACGTGCAGCAATTGTAAAGCATGCATTTCTTAATCAGCTCAATAAAAAGAGTCTGCGTTACAATTGGCATGATGCTGAGGTAAGTGTGCTGGAGGGTGTATTTGCCAGAGGTGATCGCAAGATAGCGTCAGTCATCGAAGAAGCTTATCGCATGGGATGTATCTATGATTCCTGGAGTGAACAGTTTGATAATGATAAATGGATGCGGGCATTTGACAATACAGGTATTGAGATTGGATTTTATAATCTCAGGGAACGCGGGGAAGATGAAGTATTTCCATGGGATTTTATCGATATCGGCGTGACGAAGAAGTTCCTCAGAAGAGAATGGGATCGCGCCATGAAGGGCGAAGTGACACCGAACTGCCGTATGCAGTGTTCTGGATGCGGTGTGGCAAAATGGAAAGGAGGTGTCTGCATTGAAAGTAAGAATTAAGTTCCGCAAATACGGCATTCTGAAATACATTGGACATCTGGATGTGATGCGTTTCTTCCAGAAGGCAATGCGACGCGCAGATATCCCGATCGCATTTACCGGAGGATACAGTCCTCATATGATCATGTCTTTCGCACAGCCGCTCGGACTTGGCGTGACAAGCGAAGGGGAATATCTGGATATTGAGCTTGCGGGGGATATTACATCGGAGGATGCAGTCAGACAGTTGAATCAAACAATGGTAGACGGTATCGATGTCGTAAGTTTCAGACAGATCCAGGATGAGAAAAAATACAGCGGTATGACGCTGGTAGCTGCTGCGGATTACCTGATCGTGCCAAAAGATATGGAAGAGACGGCGTTAAGAGAACATAATAGTGAGACACCGGTGTTCCCTGATAACTGGAATGAAGCGCTCGCTGCATTTCTGGAGCAACCGGAGATTAAAGTTATGAAGAAGACGAAGCGCAGTGAAAAGGAAGTGGACATCCGTCCGATGATCTATGACATGCATATGGAGCCTTCGGGAATCTGTATGCAGCTTGCGGCGGGAAGTGAGAATAACCTGAAACCGGATCTTGTGATGGAGACATTTTTAAAATATGTCGGCGAAGAAGAGGTGAAGCTTCATTATCATAGAAGAGAAGTTTATGCGAAGAATCCTAAGTCCGAAAATCCAAGATTTGTATCATTAGAATCACTTGGCTGGGATATTTTATCTTGCTAAAGTGCCGTGGCAAGTGGTATAGTAATGAACTAGAAGCAGAATAGTGGCATATACAGCTTCAAAGCATACGATAACGAGGTAAGATAATGAGTAAAAAAGAGATTAAGACCAATGCCATGCGGATTCTTGACCATATGAAGATCTCGTATACTTATGAGACCTATGAGTGTGATGAATTCACAGATGGTATCCAGGTGGCAGATAAATTAAATCTGGATCATAGGCAGGTATTTAAGACACTTGTGACGACAGGGAAGACAGGTAATCATTATGTATTTGTAATCCCAATTGAAGATGAAATTGATTTTAAGAAGGCAGCCAAGGCAGTTGGTGAGAAGTCACTGGAGATGCTGCATCTGAAGGATCTGACCAAGGTGACAGGATATGTCCGTGGCGGATGTACTTCTATTGGAATGAAAAAGAATTTTCCGACTGTTATTCAGGAGAGCGCAAGGAATTTTGATGAGATTTATGTGAGCGGCGGTAAGCTTGGCATGCAGATAAAGCTTGCTCCGGCAGACCTGAAGAAAGCTGCAAATGCAGAATTTGGTGATGTGGTAAGAGGTTAGCCAACCGGTAACACAATTCGAGATTTATGGAGGTCTACAAAGGAATGAAAAAAGTAGTTAAATTCGGAGGAAGCTCGCTGGCAAGTGCAGAACAGTTTAAAAAGGTGGGAGCCATTATCCGTCAGGAAGAGTCCAGACGCTATGTGGTACCATCCGCACCGGGAAAACGTTTTTCCGGGGATACAAAGGTAACAGATATGTTGTACAGCTGCTATCATCTGGCAATCCAGGAAGAAGATTTTGATGAGCAGTTAGATGCGATCAAAGCCCGTTATCAGGAGATTATTGACGGACTTAAGCTGGATCTGAGCCTGGATCAGGAGTTTAAGGTGATCCGCGAGAATTTCAGCAAGAAGGTGGGACGCGATTATGCGGCATCCAGAGGAGAGTATCTGAATGGTATGATCATGGCTGCTTATCTTGGCTATGAATTTATCGATGCAGCAGAAGTGATCTTCTTTAATGAAAAGGGTGGATTTGACGCAGATAAGACACAGAAGATCCTGTCGGAGCGTCTGGCACATACCGAAAAAGCAGTAATCCCAGGATTCTATGGAGCAGGATATGATGGAACGGTGAAAACATTTTCCAGAGGTGGTTCTGATGTAACGGGTTCCATTGTGGCAAAGGCAGTTCATGCAGACATGTATGAAAACTGGACAGATGTATCAGGATTCCTGATCGCTGATCCACGCGTGGTAAAGAACCCAAAAGCAATTGATGTGATTACATACCGTGAGCTTCGAGAGTTATCTTACATGGGAGCATCTGTACTTCATGAAGATGCAATTTTCCCGGTACGTAAAGAAGGTATTCCGATCAATATCCGTAATACGAACGTACCGGAAGATAAAGGTACACTGATCGTAGAAGCAACCTGCAGAAAGCCGCGCTTTGTCATTACAGGTATCGCAGGTAAGAAGGATTTTGCTTCTATTACTATTGAAAAAGCAATGATGAACTCAGAAGTAGGATTCTGTAAGCGTGTGCTGGAAGTATTTGATAATAATGGTATTTCTATTGAGCATATGCCGTCAGGTATTGATACCATGACAATTCTGGTACATCAGGATGAGTTTGAAGAAAAGGAACAGGAAGTTGTGGCAGGCATCCACCGCGCAGTAGAACCGGATTTTGTGGAAATGGAATCTGATCTTGCACTGATCGCTGTGGTAGGTCGCGGTATGAAGTCTACCCGTGGTACTTCCGGACGAATCTTTTCAGCACTGGCACATGCCAATGTGAACGTGCGCATGATCGATCAGGGATCCAGTGAGTTGAATATTATCATTGGCGTGCGGAACCATGACTTTGATAATGCAATCAAAGCAATTTATGACATTTTTGTAATGACACAGTTGTAATAATAAAGATTTAATATACGAAAAGAGGAATATAAAAGTTATGATAGATTTTCATACACATATATTTCCGGAGAAGATTGTAAAGAAGACGCTTGCAATTCTGGAGGCGAATTGCGAGACGGTACCGTATACAGATGGTACTGCGGCAGGACTGCAGACTTCGTCAGAAGAGGCAGGGATTGACTGTTCCGTGATTCTTCCTGTAGCTACGAAGCCGGAGCAGTTTGATTCGATTAACCGGTTTGCAATGCAGTTTCGTGGTCAGGACAGATTACTTTCGTTTGGAGGAATCCATCCGGATACGGAAAATGTCCGTGAGAAACTGATGTTTTTAAAAAATCATGGATTTAAAGGCATTAAATTACATCCCGATTATCAGCAAACATTTATCGATGATATCCGATGTGAGCGAATTATTGATGTGGCGAGTGAACTGGGATTAATTGTAAGTGTTCATTGTGGATTTGATCCGGGTTACAAAGAACTGACACACTGCACACCCGATAGGATTGTAAAGATGATTGATGCAGTTCATCCGGAAAAGTTGGTACTTGCACATATGGGCAGTCTCATGATGTGGGACGATGTTGAAAAGTATCTGGTAGGAGCACCGGTGTGGTTTGATACCGGTGTTGTATTCGGACATATTGCTGAAGAACAATTCATACGTATCGTCCGTAAACAAGGCGCAGACCGTATTCTTTTTGCCAGTGATTCCCCATGGGGCGGACAGAAAGAATTTGTGCAGACATTGGAATCAACGAGTCTTACAGAAGCAGAAAAACAGATGATATTCCACACAAACGCAGAAAAATTACTTGGTACGAAGATTCCGGACAGCCGGAAAATTAAGGAGGAATAAGAAAATGGCAGAGATAATTATGCCGGAGGGATATTTCTCTCCACTTACAATACGGGAAACGGAGGTAGCGATCAAAGAAATTAAGGATCATTTCCAGAGTTCACTTGCTAAGAACCTGCATCTTACCCGCGTGTCTGCACCGCTATTTGTAAAGCCGGAGAGCGGATTGAATGATAACCTGAACGGTGTGGAGCGCCCGGTTGCATTCGGTATTAAAGAACAGAATGATGACATGGCAGAGATTGTACATTCTCTGGCGAAATGGAAACGTTATGCGTTGAAAAAATACGGATTCCATTCAGGAGAAGGGCTTTACACAGATATGAGTGCGATCCGCAGAGATGAGGACACAGATAATATCCATTCTATCTACGTGGATCAGTGGGACTGGGAAAAGGTCATCTCCAAAGAAGAACGCAATACTGAAACATTAGAATATACCGTTAGGAAAGTATATGCTGCATTAAAAGATACAGAAGATTACATGGCACGCAGATACAACTATATAGAAGCAGTACTCCCTGATGAGATTACATTTGTTACATCGCAGGAACTGGAAGATATGTATCCGGATAAGACCTCTAAAGAAAGAGAATATGCTTATGCTAAATTAAAAGGTGCAATTTTTATTTCTCAGATTGGTAAAGTGCTGGCCTCTGGTGAGAAGCATGATGGAAGAGCACCTGACTATGATGACTGGGAGCTGAACGGAGATATTATCGTATATTATCCGGTTCTTGATATTGCACTGGAGCTTTCTTCCATGGGTATCCGAGTAGACGAAGATTCTCTGATGAAACAGTTAAAGATTGCCGGATGTGAAGAACGCAAGGAGCTTGCATTCCAGAAGTCATTGCTGAACGGCGAACTGCCATATACAATTGGCGGAGGTATCGGACAGTCGCGTATCTGTATGTATTATCTGAGAAAGGCGCATATCGGAGAAGTACAGTCTTCTCTGTGGCCGGATGAGATGATTGAAGAGACAGCAAAGCATGGAATTCATCTGCTTTAAAAAAATAAAATATTTTTTTGTAATAAGCTTGCTTTTACAGCAAGCTTATGCTATTATAATCAAGTATGCCGCACAATGAGGTAAAAAGTATTGCACATAGCGTGTGATCACCGTAGTTGGCGAGTAATGATAATAGGAGGTGCCATATGTACGCAATTATAGCAACAGGTGGTAAACAGTACAAAGTAGCCGAAGGCGATATCATTAAAGTAGAGAAGCTTGGTGTAGAGGCTGGCGAAACTTATACATTTGACCAGGTGCTTGCAGTAAGCGACGGAGAGCTTAAAGTAGGAGCTCCTACAGTAGCTGGTGCAACTGTTGAAGCATCCGTAGTTGAGAACGGAAAAGCCAGAAAAGTCATCGTTTACAAGTATAAGAGAAAATCTGGATACCATAAGAAAAATGGTCACAGACAGCAGTACACAGCTGTTAAGATTGAAAAGATCAACGCTTAATTCGGAGATTTTTCATGACTCATGTAACGATTTATCGTAACAAAGAAAATGAATGTATCGGTTTTACTGTAATCGGACATGCTGAGTATGCGGATGCCGGAGAAGATATTATCTGCGCCGGAATATCCATGCTGGTAATTAATACCTGTAATGCAATCGAAGCGTTGACTACAGCGAAGTTTTCACTGACGACCAATGAATCTGAAGGACTCATTGATCTGAGGCTGAAAGAAAACCCGACGAAGGAAACCGAACTATTGTTGTCTGCGATGATTCTCGGATTCGAGAATATGGCAGACGATCAGGACTATAAAGAATATATTCACTTAACATTTGAGGAGGTGTAACGATAATGATGAAATTAAACCTTCAGTATTTCGCACACAAAAAGGGAGTAGGTTCTACAAAGAACGGACGTGACTCTGAGTCCAAGAGACTTGGTGCTAAGAGAGCCGACGGACAGTTTGTAAAAGCTGGCAACATTCTTTACAGACAGCGTGGAACAAAGATTCATCCGGGAGTTAATGTAGGTCGCGGTGGCGATGATACATTGTTCGCACTGGTTGACGGCGTTGTTCGTTTTGAAAGAAAAGGAAGAGATAAGAAACAGGTTTCTATCTACCCAGTTGCAGAGTAATTAGACATGAGACTTACGGAGGGTGCTGCGAAGTAACTGATTACAGTTATGGAACAGCACTTTCGTTATATTTCAGGAAAGGAAAACCGCAATGTTTGCAGACAGAGCAAAAATATTTATCAGATCCGGTAAAGGCGGGGACGGACATGTAAGTTTTCGTCGTGAATTATATGTGCCAAATGGCGGTCCCGATGGTGGAGACGGCGGACGTGGAGGCGATGTTATATTTGAAGTGGATGAAGGCTTAAATACACTTCAGGATTATCGTCACAGACGTAAATATGCCGCCAAAGACGGTGAGCAGGGTGGTAAGAGACGCTGCCACGGAAAAGACGCAGAAGATATTGTATTGAAAGTGCCAGAAGGAACCGTTGTCAAAGAAGCAGAATCCGGCAAAGTCATTGCAGATATGTCCGGCGACAACAGAAGACAGGTGATCTTGAAAGGTGGACGTGGAGGACTGGGTAATCAGCATTTTGCGACATCTACGATGCAGATTCCCAAGTATGCACAGCCTGGACAGCCATCCCAGGAGCTCTGGGTTAATCTTGAGCTTAAAGTCATTGCAGACGTGGGACTGGTTGGATTTCCAAATGTAGGAAAGTCTACATTTTTATCAAGAGTAACCAATGCACAGCCAAAGATCGCGAACTATCATTTTACCACTCTGAATCCGAATCTCGGTGTAGTAGATCTTCCGGACGGAAGAGGATTTGTAATCGCAGATATTCCGGGTCTGATTGAGGGTGCATCAGAAGGTGTGGGTCTTGGACATGAATTCCTGCGTCATATTGAGCGTACCAAGCTGATGATCCATGTAGTAGATGCTGCAGGTACCGAAGGACGTGATCCGGTCGATGACATTTACAAGATCAATGCAGAATTAAAGGCGTATAACGCTGATATTGCGAATCGTCCACAGGTAATCGCAGCAAATAAGATCGATGCGATTTACAGTGATCCGGAGAACGATCCAATCAAGCGTCTGAAAGATGAATTCGAGCCACAGGGATACAAGGTGTTTCCGATTTCCGGTGTTACAGGAGAAGGTTTGAATGAACTTCTGTATTATGTGTCCGATCAGTTAAAAGATCTGGATGCAGCACCGATCGTATTTGAGCAGGAGTATTTCCCTGAGGATGAACTGATTTACGTGGATCTTCCGTATACTGTAGAAAAAGAAGATGGTATGTATGTCGTAGAAGGACCAAAGATCGAGAAAATGCTTGGTTATACCAATCTGGATTCAGAGAAGGGATTTGCATTCTTCCAGAAGTTCCTGAAGGATACTGGAATCCTGAAAGAACTGGAAGATGCTGGTATTGAAGAAGGCGATACCGTACGCATGTACGGTCTCCAGTTTGATTATTATAAATAAAGGAGAACAGGAATGACTACAAAACAGAGAGCATATTTGAAGAGTCTTGCCATGACCATGGATCCGGTATTTCAGATTGGAAAGAACTGTGTAACACCGGAAGTGACTGCGGCTGTATCAGAAGCGTTGGAAGCAAGAGAGCTGATCAAGCTCAGCGTATTACAGAACTGTGTCGATGATCCGAAAGAAATGGCAAAAGTTCTTGCAGAGCGTACACATTCACAGGTTGTACAGGTAATTGGTAAGAAAATCGTTCTGTATAAAGAAGGTAAAGACGACAAGAAAAAGATACAGTTACCATAAAATATTTATGTGTACTATCGAGGAGCAGACATGAAAATTGGAATAATGGGAGGCACATTTGATCCCATTCATAACGGACATCTGATGCTGGGAGAATATGCATATCGTGAATTTAAGCTGGATCAGGTCTGGTTTATGCCGAATGGAAATCCGCCTCATAAACAGGATAATGTGTTTCAGACAACGAGAGAAGACCGCATGGAGATGGTAACTCGTTCAATTGAAAAGTATGATTACTTTCGTCTGGAAGATTATGAGATTAAACGGCAGGAAATCTCATATTCCTATCAGACAATGGAATATTTTAAAGAAAAATATCCGGAAAATCATTTTTATTTTATCATTGGCGCGGATTCACTGTTTATGTTTGAACAGTGGGTGCATCCGGAGCGAATCGCTGCGACCTGTACGATTTTGGCTGCATACAGAGATGATAAAAACAATCGTCAGGTAATGGAAGATAAGATTGCTGAGCTGAATCGCAAATACAATGCAGATTTCCGTCTTCTGGTTACGCCAGTGCTTCCGATGGCATCTCATGAACTGCGGAACCGACTGCAGCAAGGAGGTTCTGTGACAGGCGAAATTCCAATCGAAGCAGAAGAATATATCAGAGAACATCATTTGTATAAAGGAGTGCAATGACATTAATGAATCATGAGCTTACATTTATTCAGAATGAACTGAAAAAGGAACTGGATGAGCCTCGTTATCAGCACACATTGGGTGTCATGTATACAGCATCAGCTATGGCAATGTGTCATGGTGCAGATCTCGCACAGGCACTGACAGCAGGACTTTTACATGACTGTGCCAAATGTATCCCTGCGGATGAGAAGATACGTATGTGTAAAGAACATGAGATTCCAGTTACAGATATAGAATATGCGAATCCAGGACTTCTGCATGCAAAGCTTGGTGCTTATCTGGCAGAAGAAAAATACGGAATCTTGGATCCGGTGATTCTGGATGCGATACGCTATCATACCACAGGGAGACCGGAGATGACTCTGATGGATAAGATTATATATATATCTGATTATATGGAACCGGGAAGGAAAGAACTTCCGAATATGAATGATGTGCGATATCTGGCATTTCATGATATTGATGCGTGTTTGTACCGGATATTGCATGATTCACTGGAATATCTGAACAGTACCGGGAAACCGCTAGATCCTATGACAGCAGAGACTTGTCAGTACTATGAAAACAAAAGGTAATTATTAAGCAGGAGGACTGTATATGAATCAGGCGAATACAATGGCTAAAGTTATATATGATGCACTGGATGACAAGAAAGGTGCAGATATTAAGATTATTGATATTTCAACTGTTTCTACGATCGCAGATTACTTTGTGATCGCAACCGGAAACAGCAACAGTCAGGTCAGTGCACTGGTAGAGAATGTAGAAGAGCAGATGCATAAGAATGGATTTGCCATGAAGCAGCGAGAGGGTAATGGTAACAGCCCATGGATCCTGCTGGATTATGCAGATGTGATCGTGCATGTGTTTGATAAAGAGAACAGAAGTTTCTACAATCTGGAACACATCTGGCATGATGGAAAAGAAATTATGAGAGATGATTTGTAAAAGGAGTGGTAAAATCGTGGGTAAATCACAGGTTTATTTTACAACATTTAAAGCAACACTGAATGAGAACCTGCTTCAGAAATTACACAGACTCATGAAGACTGCCGGATTTGAAAATATTGATTTTCATGAAAAATATGCGGCTATTAAGATTCACTTCGGAGAATATGGTAATCTTGCATTCTTAAGACCGAATTACGCAAGGGTTGTGGCAGACTATGTAAAAGAACTTGGCGGTAAACCATTTCTTACAGATTGTAATACACTTTATGTCGGAAGCAGAAAGAATGCACTGGATCATCTGGAGACTGCATACATCAATGGGTTTTCGCCATATCAGACCGGTTGTCACGTTATCATCGGTGACGGTCTGAAGGGAACTGATGAAGAGATTGTTCCGATTAATGGCGAATATGTAAAAGAAGCAAAGATTGGTCAGGCAATCATGGATGCAGATGTTTTTATCTCACTGACACATTTCAAAGGACATGAGACAGCCGGATTTGGCGGTGCAATTAAAAATATCGGTATGGGATGTGGTTCAAGAGCCGGTAAAATGGAACAGCACTGCGACGGTAAACCAAGTGTGGATCAGGATAACTGTATAGGATGTGGTGCCTGTTCGAGAATCTGTGCACATGATGCACCGGTTATTACCGAAAGAAAAGCATTGATCGACCATGATAAATGTGTAGGTTGCGGAAGATGTCTGGCAGTCTGTCCAAAGGATGCGATTGCAGCAGATTTCAGCGATTCCGTTGCGATGCTGAATTATAAAATGGCTGAATACAGCTATGCGGTATGTAAGGACAGACCATGTTTCCATGTATCTCTGATATGTGACGTATCACCAAATTGTGACTGTCATGCAGAGAATGATATTCCGATCATTCCTAATGTTGGTATGCTTGCATCGTTTGATCCTGTGGCATTGGATCAGGCCTGCGCAGATCTGTGCAATCAGATGCCTGTTATCGATGGCAGTGAGCTTGATAAGAATATCAAAGAGATGGGACATAAACATCACGATCATTTCCATATGACACATCCGGATGCGGAGTGGGAGACCTGCCTGGCTCATGCAGAGAAGATTGGTCTTGGCACAAGAGCATATGAACTTCATACAATTTAGAACAAAAAGATAATCGGACAAAGTTTTTATTCTTTGCCCGATTATCTTTTTCGCATTATTTATTCGAAAAATCTAAATACACCAATTACTTTGCCAAGAATCGTAACATCTGGTACAATGATCGGATCCATATAGTCATTCTCTGGCTGAAGTCTGATATAGCCATTTTCTTTGTAAAATGTCTTAACCGTAGCCCCATCTTCAATCAAGGCAACGACCATCTCTCCATTAGACGCATTATGCTGTTCCTTAACCAGTACCAGATCCCCGTTAAGGATACCGGCATTCACCATACTTTCACCCTGTACTTTTAACAGGAATGTATTCGCATTCGGAAGCATCTCGACAGGAATAGGGAAGTAGTCTTCGATATTCTGTTCAGCAAGAAGCGGTTCCCCGGCAGCTACGTGACCGATAATAGGAACACTGGTCATCTCGCGGCGCATCATTGCAAAAGAGTCATCCAGGATCTCAATTGCTCTTGGCTTCGTAGGATCACGGCGAATATAACCGTTCTTTTCAAGTGTCTCAAGATGAGAGTGAACAGAAGAAGTAGACTTCAAATGTACAGCTTCACAGATGTCACGCACAGCAGGCGGAAATCCTCTCTCAAGAATCTGAGACTTAATATAGTCAAGAATCTCTTGTTGTTTTGATGAAATCTTACCCTGTGCCATTGAAACATACTCCTTTCGATTACTAAACGATTACTAAATATAAGTGGGGATATCCCCGATACTTTAATATAAGTCTACCATAGCAAAAGTGAAAAAGCAAACAAATGTTTAGAAAATATGTTCGATTATTTTAATCGAATCTATTGACAAACATGTGTTCTTTATATATAATT
>ERZ1026880.884-NODE-884-length-13920-cov-5.039812_pt1 | contig 13920 bp, 9 predicted proteins | sample MGYA00380170_ERZ1026880 | MGnify/ENA primary metagenome ERZ1026880 (study PRJEB33269, sample SAMEA4719806) | human gut metagenome | biome: human-associated habitat; feature: organic feature; material: feces | place: Cameroon | collected 2013-10 ...
CAGTTACCATGAGGGGGGTTGTCCCCATACTCTTTTCGTTGATAAAAACCTCGGAACCATAAGGTTGTACGTTGATTTTGAGATTTCCACGAATGGGTTGTAGGGCAGGAATGTGTATCTTCACTTTTTGCTGAGCACCTAAAACTCTTTTCTCGGTATAAGATTGGTATTTGGGCTTTGTACACTCTATGTTCACCTCGCCTGCATGAACCAAACCATTCCACATCCCTTTGCCACAAACAGAGCCATTGATCAAAATATCTGCGTCTTTGTCATCTGCCACAATAGACAAAGCTATATTTTGTTCTTCGAGTTCGAGTTGAATATTCAATACCGTCTTGCTATTGGCTGAAAGGGTAAAAGTCCCCTTTTGCGACTTATAGGATGTAGCTTTTATTTCATAATTATGCGTTCCGATTGCTAACTCAGTAGCCATAACCCCATTAGAGACATACTGCTGTATGCCATCAATAAACACCTCTGCATGAAAAGGCTTAATATTCATAACAACAAATTGTATGTCCTTAATTTGTTGATAGGTTATACCATTCGAGGGGTTTGTGTTAATGCCAGTAGTTACTTGCTGTCCCATTTGGGGTGAAACATTATAGTTGGCTACAATTTGGCTATTCGAATCACCTTTGGTTAATGATGGTGTTTCTTCCATCCATTCTAAGCCATATATGATGCAGTCTATAACATAAGTCACAACCCTCTTGTCAAGTCCTTCTTGTTGGGAAATATGGGTTGCTAACGAAGCTAATCTAATTTTCCAATCATCCCCTTTGGGTTTGTGTAATGAATGAGAACTTGTCCATAGAAACAGACTCCTTTTTTTTCCAAGGTCACATATTTTTTGACAATATCCACCTTCCACCATATTTTTCAATACAGTTTTGGTGGTTGGCAAAGTTGCAAATGCACCATAATCTGACAGAATATTCACAATCTTCCTTTCTGTTAGAATTTCATGGCCAAATAAATGAATCGCCTTCTTTATGGCTTCGTATAATGTTGTCATATTTTATTTGTGTATAATGAGGTTATCTTTTACTATATATAAGCTATTGGGCTTGAGTGTTTTTTCTCATACGCCACAATATTAGATTAGATAGGGGGTTTCTTGTTTTGGTATTTTGTACCCCTTCTTGTATCTGCAAAGGTAGGAAAAGCTTTTGTAAAGATGCTTACGAAAATACTATTATTGTATGTAGTTATATAGAAATTAAGGTAGAGTGGTAAAAAAACGCAAGTGTTTCTGCATGATATTTGATAGGTTAATCAATGCCTATAGCGTCAGCCTTACTCCGTTGGGGGTAAGGCTGGCGCATGAAATATTGATTAATTCTTACACAAATAATTAAACACTGGATATTGTCTATGTAAAACGAAAGTTTATGATGCTGTTATGCCCACTCATCATCAATATCATCTTGAATTGTGACATGATAAATATTAGGAGTGATATTTCCTATGATTGTACCTAAGACATCAAGCAGAGCATCTGCATGGTTTTCGACAAATATCTGATTATTATCATCAACAAATTTTGATAATGATATTATGTCAGCATTGTCACCAAATGCGATAGCAAATTTTTCTGCTTTATTGAAATCAGGTTGTTTACGTAATTCAGAAATACCTTCTTCATAATCATCGGTAGGGCACCCATCGCTTAACAGAACAATAACTATTTTATCATTGCAATTGGTATTGGCAGAAATTGCCTTTGCTAATTCACAACAAGCTTTTCCTAATGATGTCATGCCACTAGCAGTGAGAGGCTTCCAATTGAAATTCAATATGTTTATTGGGGTTTCATACATCCATCTAACATTTTTTGCAAACGAAAGAACAGACAATTTGATAGTGTTACCATTGGATGCCTTTTCTTGCAAATCAACGATAATATTCTCCATGGAATCGTTTAATGCGCTAATCTTTGCGCCATCCATGCTGCCTGAAGTGTCCAATAATAAGTATAGTTGCATATTATCTAAAAAAAACTATGAAATTTAGAATTAGAGAGATAACGATTGCGATAAAGCAAAATATAGTAAGCTTCTTAGAGTTGATAATTTCCTTTTTCAGAGATTCTATTCCATCAGCAAATTTTTTCTCCGTTCTATCCATTGTTACCTTTTGGTTTTTGATAATGAGCGATGAGGCATTATCGAGTTTTTCTTTTAACTCGTTGTTGGAAGATAGTAAATTGTCCAATTTTTTATCAACATTATTAAAACGCTCAGATAAATTGTCGGCTACTTTGAAATTTTCATCGCGCAGAGACTTTAAGTTTGAAATCAAGTCATCGTATTCTGTTTTTTGGTTTTCTTGCAAATTTTGCATTTCAGAAATTAAAGATGTTCTTTCTGCCTTAACGAAATCAGAAACATGCTCAATTTTAGTAGCAAGAGAATTGGTACAATCTTCATATTTTTCTATTATGGATTTCAAGTCCATTTTTAATGACTTAAATGAAGATAGATGCTCGCTAATTGAGGTTTCGAAATCAGTGGCAATGCTCTTCTGAGTAGCTTTAAAGTCAGCTGTCGCCCCAGAGATAGCATTATGAAAATCTTTTTGCATTTGTAGAGCTGATGATTTGAAAGCAGACAATTCTGTTGCAACACTTTCTAATTCATGAGTAGCTTTCTTGCTAAAATTAGCAATAGTAGCATCAACCTTATTGTTCAGCTTTAACAAACTATTATCCACCGCACTTTTTATTGACTGCGCCGACTGATTACAAGTCGTCACAAATGCTGTTTGAATATTTCTGACAGCATCTTCTAATTCTTGCGTTTTATTAGTGATATCGCTAAAGACGGATTCAATCTTACTTTGAAGAGTATTGTCTATACTGCTAACATTTTCATTTATAGCTGTATAAATGTTCTTTAGTTCGTTTGAAACAATAGTAAACTCCATCACTAATGCATGAAGTTGTGCTTTAGCTCCTTCATAGGCATTTACAGTATTGGCAACTTGTTGTCTTGCAGAGTCAACATTTTGCAGACTTTGCTCTAAATTGTTGAGTGTTTTGAGAATATCTTGTGTATCCATATTTTTTGATGTTATTTTGTGTAATCATTTATAAAGCCGTTAACCCATGATTCATGATAGCCAAGTTCGGCAATCATATCAAGTTCGTCAAGGTGTTTTAAATCTTCTGTTGACGCCAAGTTTCGGTTATTGGCATTTAACTTTAACTTGAATTGTTTAATGCAATCAACGAAGGAGTTGTAATCCTTAATATCATGCTTCAGGGCTTGATAACCTTCAATATAACTTTTGTCAAGCTCTTGATTTAAATGGTGGTTATTTCCAACTTTTAATGCAATTAGGCAATAGGCGTTGAGCATACTTAAAGTCGCATTCGTATCAGCTAAACTTCTACGAATAAGTCTGACTGCACCTTGCAGATGCTTTATGTTGTCTTTTGGTGACCCAGATATTCCCATTACATCTGCATCAACGACACGCATGTACTTATATAAAATGTCTTTAGATGAAATTTTACCTCTATCTGTATCATCTAAGAGAGAGAAGTTTTCATCATTATCCGTTTTATAACCTTCACGTGCATATTTTGAATTGAAGTAGTAGTATATTTCATCCTTCAAATCCTCATTGATTTCCAACCAGTTCTTTCCCGATGTAGTGTCTATACCCACGTTGCAGAAATTTCGGATGTCATCAATAGCACGTTTCCTTTTCAGAGCGACTTTATCATATACGAATTCAGTCAGATAGCCAAGACAATTATAGATTTCATTGTTCCTCTTTCTAACACTGGCTTTTTCTACTTCATATTCAGCTCGTTCTTCTGAGTAGTATCTCATCAAGAACTCTTTCAAACGTTCATAGTATGAACCATTTTTCTTTCTAGTTGAAAGAATTCTGAACGACTGTGTGGCGTAGTCTTGTGTGAAATCATCAATGAGACCGATGATACACATACGGTAGATGGCTTTAGCTATGTCAGCATAACTATCATTTTGGTATGAAATAATTGAAACAACTTCAGTTCCTACCCTTGAGTTCAACACAGGTTCAAGAAAGCCCTTTGCTTGAATGTGTTCGGCTGGCTTATCTTTCTTGTCGTTACCAACAAAATATTCAAGGTCAATTTTACTTAGAAGATATTCCATTTTATTCTGCTCCTCTAACTCGCCTTTGAAACTGTTGTCAAAGAAATACATGACCGTATTGTAGTCTGCACCTTGGTATTCTAAATTCTCTTTAGGAATACGAATCCTATTTTTTTCAAGGTAACTTTTCAAGTCCTTTATGTAGATCCACTTATGTTGCATGTTCTTATCTACATATTTTAAAGAACATGTTTGGAACCTTGAACATTGCGGGGTGCAATTCCAATATTGTTTCTTGACATTGCCATCTTTGTTTTTTACTTCCAGTCCTTCGGCATTGCGAGTATTGTCAGTATTACACTTTAATCTTACAATATCTGTAAGTGGTGTACATACGTCAAACTCAGATTCATCCACGTGAATTTTATATGTATCAAGAATCTCATGCAAATCTTTTTCCTTAAACCATTTATTTTTGATAGTGGTCATTGGATAATTCGGAATCTGGCATCTGTCACTTACTCTATATAGGGTATAATCAGATAATAGGATGACAGCCAAAGCCATCTTCCTGTCACGACCAGCTCTGCCAGCTTCTTGAACAAAACTTTCAAGTGAACTTGAATAGTTCATGTTTACCGTAAATCTTACATTCGGCTTGTCAATACCCATTCCAAAAGCTTTTGTCGCAACCATTAGTGGCAACTTGTTCTCTCGGAATTTTTTCATATTTTTCATTGACTCATTATCTTGAACGACACCGTCTTGATCTGATCCTGAAAAAGTACCCACTTCGCAAATTTTACCAAGACTTTGCGAATTAACAGTGACACTTATACCTGTAGAGTTTACATGGGGGCAGAATATTATACCTGCTTGCTTATATTCATTTTTTTTGGCAAGAAAGTCGTTTGGCATATCTACATATAGCTTAGAACCATCTAAATCCTCTAATTTTTCACGTTCATCAAAACGTGAGAGTATTCTTTGCACAGATTCTTCTGTTTGTAATTCTTGGATATAAGATGGTATCTTTTTTATGTAGGTAGATAAGAACTGAGATTTCTGAGTATTAACAGAAAAACTATCTCCAATATTGACAGCCTTTCCCAAAGATGCTAAAGAACCTGTAGGATTATATGATTTATCTTCTGCATATTCAACTTCTATTTTTTCGATTTTATATTGAAGTTCCAAACGATTGCTGTTCTCGTAACGAACAATCGTGTCTGGGTCGAGTACGAAGGCACCATTTCCAGATAATTCACGCTCAACATCTGACAGAACATCAAAAGATGCTGTTGCGGTAAGTCCGAACAATGAAATAGAACCGTTTTTAGCCTTGACATAGCTGTAGAGGTTACGTCCAAGGTGTAAATATGAAAATCTAAAATCTTGCCCCCATTCAGAAACACAATGCACTTCATCAATAACACCATACGAAAAATAGACATGGAGTTCTTCCATGTTCTGTAATCGTTCTCTAAATTCATAGATGCAAAGTCTCTCAGGTGACATAAATGTAAATATCACCTGTGAAGATTCCATCATAAGCTCATGAGCAGCACGTTCTTCTTTACTTAGGTCACCATTTATGTATGTACAACAATCGATACCAGCTGCAATTAAACCATCATATTGGTCTTGCATTAAAGATTTTAGAGGATCGATGATAATTGTAACTCCTGGTTGGAGCATTGCTGCCATCTGGTAGGTTAATGATTTACCTCCACCTGTAGGCAAAAGACCGATAACTCCCTTTATCTGTAATGCTCTGTTTAGAATTGGAAGTTGCCCTGCTCTAAAATTCTTCTTTCTGAAAAGAAGTCGTAGAAAATATGCAAGATGCCATTCATTCTCCTTAATCACATCATGACCTCCGTTATCGTTGATAGCTGTTACGGCTTGATATACGATTCTGTCGGTTGTATATATATCACGTGGTGTATAAATTACGTTAGATGAACGAACATTGAAATAACAATCATTGTTTGCTTTAAATTCAGAGAACTGAACATTTACGGCATCAACTTTCTCATGAATGGAAAAATCAATAACCATATCGTATGTTATTTCTTTGTTTATCTGCTTATTGTTAGAATATACTACACTATTTAGGTGGAGTGGGGAAGAGGCATAGTCTTTAGATATAACATGAAGGTTTACTTTAGGGAAACTCTTTTCTTTAAAGTTCGCAGTTAATGCAGTAAGATGATTATACATCAATGCAAGGTCAGCAAAGGCAATAGCAGAGCATGGAACGTCGTTTTCTTTTACAACAACATTCCAAACATCTTTGGAAAGAGATATGTGTCCTGTCAGTATAGCCTCTATAATAACTTTCTCAATTCGTGCAACGGCAATCGGTATCTCTCTCAGTAATTGCTCATCACTAAGAACAAAGTCGTGCTTTAGTTCATATTGTATGGTTCCATCTGTTTCTGTAACTTCAGCATAATCGAAAACCTTATTTAGCGTATCTTCAATAAAAGGAGAACATTTTGTTGGTAAACCACGAGTAACTATGTTGTTCAACACCGCTAATACAGGGTTTATGTCCTCGTAGATGCTTGCTCCAATATCGAATGGTGCCAATACTTCAAAAGCCGAATATTCATTCCAATATTCTTGAACATTGCAATTCGTTTTATCGATATCTTCTATAGCATCGAGTCTGAAAGCCGCATGAAATTGCTTAGGTGGATAATAAGAAAGGGGAACGAGGAATGGTTTGCCTTCCTCCCTAATGATTTGGAATCCCTTTGCAACACAACCATACCATTTTCCATTTGGCAGCTGCTTATATTGTCCTGCTTTAAAGTCTGTAAAGAGGTTTTCATGCTGTATATTGAAGTAGCGAGGAAAAACTGAAAGACGCTCATTTCCAAAGTTTACAGGTCCAACACATACAAAATAGTGACGATACCCCGATGAGCTTACAAGAAGCGCAAGTTCTTTTAAGTCAATCTCAGGAATGTCAAGAATGTTAGAAAACAGGTGAATACAGATAGGTTCCTCAATATGAAGACCACCTATTGCCTTTTCTTTCAAACTGGTATCAACAGACGGCAAGTAACAATTTAAATCTTCTATATATACTTCATCACCAACAGCCTGCTTTACATGTAGTTTGGCACGTTTTAGGGCAGTGACAGAAGGTTCTATCAGTGTTATTTTCTGAAGTTTATCTATTAAACCCAAAGATCTAAGGTAATCTGCCATGTAAACACTGGCAAGACCTTGCCCACATCCCCAGTCTATGATTTCAAAATTCTTATCAAGACTCTTGAAAGGAAATTTAGTTAAAGCACATTTCAGTTTACCCTTGTGCATCTCTCCATAGGCTGCGAGGTAACAACAAAGTTGTTCTTCATTTTGAAGAATCGCTGTACCATGATTGAGACCAGGATAGCTCCATGGCGCATGTTGATATGCTGCAGGTACATGTTGCTTAGCTGTCCTTATGATGTGTTCTAAAGACAGAGGCTTAATTTTTCTTATTGTATCAACGTAACTCATTCGTTTTGCTTACCTATGATATTTTCATTAAATGGGTCCAACTTATGTTTATTCCAATTTCTTACTGCTGTTGCTTTTGTTGAGTTTGCATAACAATACTCACAGAGGTGCGGACATGTGTTATATTGTCCAATGTCTTTACTGACTATACAACCGCAGAATTGTCGTTGTCCTTTATCCTTATTGTCTTTCTTCTTGTTGAGATACATAGTGTCTGAAAGTTCAATAGCTCCTTCAGGTATTATAGCTCCAAAGTCTTTGCCGAAGTGAGAAACAACATCTATTCCAAGAAAATTCATAAGGGTTGCATCATTATATGCTATTTTGGCTATTAGCATATCATCCACACAACGATTATGTTGGATTCCATACTGTTGCAAAGGAATTTTTTCTCCACATGTTGCAAGCTCATAGCCCCATTTTTTGTTGATTCCAGCAAGTCCTGAGGCTATTTCGTGCATGGTTGCCTCTGTGAACACTTCATAATTGATATGATTCATTTCAAGGTTGTTCTTTACCTTCTTGTATTCTGTAATGTCCGCAAAACTGAATACAAGTTTTTCGGTAAAACCATAAAGTTCATCACCAATATGCTCAATTTTTCGAAGAAGATCAGAGACACGTATTTTATCTGTAAGAATGAGAGGATCAAATCTCCATACGACATGTCCTTTCCCTAATACTTTTACAAGTTCCTTAAATGTTTCTATGCGTTCAGATAGCAGTGGAACTCCTTTTTCAAGTCCTTCATCCTCATAATCGTTCATGGTGAACTGAATATAGCAATTGATGTGCTTATCATTAAGAATATGAAGATATGGAATTAAAGGGCGTGGGTTCTTAGACCAGAAAACGATGAATCTAGTCTTTTCATAACTTACATAGCTTTGCACACCATTGAAAGGATTTGTCCATGCCGAATATCCTTTCTCCAAACGGTTGAAGAACCAATCTGCATAGAAAGCAGGAATATCAGTACTCCTGCTTGCTGATACGATGATTGGTGCTTGTGCATCAACAATTTCACCATTATCTCTTGTAATTTTAATTTTGTCCCAAGCCATAATTTACATACTTACATATTTGCAATTTGAGAAATTACGTTCATCAGGAACCAACTGTCAAAGCCTTGAAAGGTAAGACGTTTCATGTTGGCTCCATCTCTGTGAACTTCAACACCATCGCTATAGGGTGTAACACCTATCATTTTAGAATAAGGAACCTTTTGTGCAGATGTCGTGCTTTGAAAGATGAGGTTTTTATTGGTGATATAAAGTGTACCTATACCTTTGCAATCCATAAACGTATGTTCTATGGGTTTAATCTTAGTGCCCCCCGTATGATAGGTAACTCCTTTTGCTACTCGGAATGACCAGCCGCTTCTTCGTCCACCATATTCTTTTACGGTTTTCTCCTGATACATTGAAACACCATTATAGGTCCATAATATTTCTTCTCCTTTGCCTAACATAATCGGAGCAGGCATATTGTTCGAAGGTAATATGCCGTTTTGGAGTTTTTGTAAAATACTCATCTGACCTAACTTACTTAATTCGCTGTTCTGATATTGAGTTGGAAGGTTGTTGATAGGCAACTGTAGATAGTTCACATAGTCATCAATCTTTTGCTGATTGGAACTTGAAATGGAACCATTTTTTGTAAAATTTGTAGCAGCCTTATTGAGTACATAGAGATAAGCATCCTCAATGTCTGATTGTATCATTGGGAATTTTCCTAACACTTTCTCACATCGTTGATGAGCAATAGGCAACGTCAAATGTCCTGTAAAATACTCAACCATAAAACCTCGCATGAGTTTTTTTGTAAACTCACTCACTGCGCCATTCTTGTTCACTTTACTATAACTTATACCTATAGCTATCAAAAACTCATCCATCAATCTCATTGAAGAAGGAGCGTATGGACGATGAATACTTGCAGTATAGCGTCTGATTTCTGCATTTGCTATATTACATACATCATCATCAGAAAGGTAGGATGTTACCTTTAGATGTTGTTTGGACTGCTGAACCCCAACTGCTGTTGTGCGCATCGTAAAATACGCACTAACCACAGCAGCAAAGTCATTCACACCTTGATTATGCTTTTCTTTACATTCTTTATGTGAATGCGAGAACCATCCAGCGTCTTTACCGCAATACTTACAAGTACCCATAGTCTATTACTTTTTTTTCAGAATGTCCGACAATGTTTTTGTTTTGTCGCATTTATCCTGCTTGGTTATTTTTTGTGGATGAAGATTTTTATAGAAACGATCCTCTTCCTCTTTTAATTCTTTGAGTTTCTTATATACTTTCTTCAATTTCTGGTCCACTCTTTCTTGATCCTTTTTTGTATATAATAGATTTATTCTAGCACTTTCATCAAGTGTTGATTCAGAACCATAGCTTTCTATTTTTTGTTTAAGTATAAAGCTTTCGTTTAAAAGTTTTTCGCGTTCCTTATTAAATAAGTCACGCTGGTAACGACACATCGCATAGAAATCATGTTCTAAGTTAGAATCATCATATATACAAGCAACAGAGATATCATCTTTGCTAGCAATTTTACTGATTTTCGGAAGAGAACGTTTTAGCACATTGCAAGCTTCTTCATTACCAGATTTAGCTATCTGTTTGAAAAGATTTGCATAGAAGTTATAAAGCAGTTCTCCATCACCATACGAATCATCTAATCCATCCGACCCTAAGAACATTGCAGTAGGGTAGAAGCCATCTCCTTGATAGCAATATCTAAACTCTTCTATAGCATTTGAGTCACATATTGAGGTAGTTTTGTTCAAGAAGCATCTGCTATCCCAGGGAATAGGTTGGTCACAATGTAGCTTATCGTTTATTATATTCATTTTGACAAGTTTCCCATCCCCAATCTGAAAGGCGAACCAGTAGCTTGAAGTTTGAACGTATGTCATTAGCGTACATCCGTATGTTTTTTCGAATGTCGCTTCAGGATCACTACGCTTTTTCAAAAACTCTTCTCTATATTTTTCTTCCACATGAGATAATTCCCATTCTGTCAAGTCATTCTCAATAGCATGTTTAGCTATAGCCACATTCCATTGACTGATTATTGATGAAAATAACCACATCAACATCTTATGAGCTTTAGAATTTACTTGTTTGTCAGTAGAAGTCTCTTTTATATATTGAGTAAATGGTTGTTCCTTAAAGATGCATTCTTTTTGTTCTGCAATAGTCTCTACAAATGAACGGACAGATTCTTTTGTGATATCAACAAGGAGATGAGAGCCATGGTCGCTTCTGAAATAGCGTTCTCCTCCATGACCATCAGAGACGATTGCCATGGAGAGCTTGTCAGAACTTTCCGCAAAGGCATAGTCCTGACAAGGTTTTCCTGAGAGAATATGGCTCTCTCCCCTACAGTAAGAATAAATACGGTTCATCTATTCATGATATTATATTTGAATTTAATCCCATTCATCATAGTTGTCGGTACTAGCAGGTGCTGGAGTCACTGCGGTTTCTGCACCAGCAACATCAGCTGCAGCTTCGTTAACCTTATCAATAACTTGCTCCTGCTTGGTTGCGTCTGTTGCAGAGGTGCTCTTGCTTCCAATTTGTGATGAGGTGATAGCAATGATGCGTATCATCTTCTTTAATGCATCAATGTTGTGAACTGTAATAACAGCTTCAGAAGAACCTGTGAACTGCTTCAATACATCCTTGTCTGCATCATCACCAATGGCAATAGCAATTTTAATGGCACTCTTGTACCAACTGTTGCCTTGAAGAACTTTCAAGCCTCCTTCGAAATTATCAGTTGGACCACCATCTGAAAGCAGAATAATTGCGGGAGCAAAGTAGCCACTTCCACTTGAAGTTGGCATGAAACCACCTGAACGCGAAAGCTTTTTATTTAACTCCTCACAAGCCTCACCGAGGGAGGTTAAGCCATCAGCTTCAACTTTTTGCCAAATAAAATCTTTCGCTTCTTTAGGCTCGTCATAAAGCCAACGAGTTCCAGTAGAGAACTCCAATGCTGCTACATTGATTTCCGCATCAGGATTCTCATCAGAGATTTCACCAATCATTGGCAAAACGTTTTCAATAGCATCATTAACACTACCAATCTTTGAACCTACCATACTACCTGAGGTATCGATTACAAAGAAAAGAATCATTTTTCTTCTTGGAATGCTTTCATTATCTAAAAGTCCCATAGTTGTAAATATTAAAATGTTATACAATAATCTGTTAAGGATGGTTCTAATAATTCTGATAAGTTGATTTGTGCCCTATCGTGTGTGTATTTTGGTTAGTGAACGAAGGAGCATAGCGGGCTATGTGACTGAGCGAACTGACGAAACATGGTGCAAGGCGAATGCAATCAAACATGTTTGAATTGCTGAGCCGCAGCCCATGTTCTCAAAGAAAAAGACACATGCGAGAGGGTGCAAAGCAACTATCAGAATTTTTAGAACCACCCTTAAATAATCACACCTTTTATGGCACCAGTCAAATTGACTTTCAGTCCTGCTTTTACTGGCATAGACATGTTGGGTTCAACCGACCTTATCTTTCCAGAAGGAGTTTCTACAACCCAATTATTGGTTGTAATATTTCTCAACTGTATAGGATAACGGTCTCCAGGCACATTTATTACTTGAATATCTGGTTTATTGTCCATATCCACGTAAACTTTCGTGTTTGGTGTTAAAAGCACCTTGCGGTCGTTAATCTGTAATGTACCAGCTATATGGAACGATTTACCACAACACATGCACTTGGGTGTATTAGCATCTGCTACAAACGTTTCGTCTTTACATTCCGAACAAACAACGAGCATATCTCGTAATTGCTGGATAACATTCTGCCATTGTCTTTCAAGTTTTCGTTTGTTGGGATCGCTAAGACATTCCAAACTGAATTCCTGAGTGAATGTATCCCTCAATATTGCGGGAAAAGCATTCCAACGACGTAAGACATTATTATGTACACCACGAACAGGTCTGTTGTTGGCGTTGACCTTATCATATATAAAGATAGGTTCGCTTCCATAGAAAAGTTTTTCGTACTTTTCTGTCATACATGGACAAGCCAGCACGCGAGCACCTTCAAGTGGATGATTCGCATAAAACAACAAGAACAGAACTACTGAAAGAGAATATCTGTCGGTTTGTTTGCTAGGCATTGCTTTACCAGTAACCACTTCAGGAGCCATATATCTGGCTTTGCCGAGAATACCTGAACTTACGCCTTCTGGCGCAACATTGTCGTTGTCGCAGATAAGCACATCACCTGTGTCAGGGTGAATAAAGAAGTTACCATCATTCAAATCCTGATAGCTCAATCCTGAAAGGTGTAGGGCTTTAAATCCCTCACAAATCTTCATCGCAGCATTGACCATCGCTTCAAAGCTTTTGAATTTTGCACGAGCAAGAAGGTATTGCCCGAATTCATAATAGCCTTGTGGACGAAGTTTCATAATATAACCATAGGTACCTTTTTGTTTCGTTGTTAAGAATTCAGGCCATAGGAACGCCTCGGATGGAGCTCCCTTAGTTGCATTCTCTTCCAAATTGCGGTAGAACCAGTCTCCCATATTGTTGAAATACCATTTCAAGGCCATATTCTGCCCATTAACTTCAACAAGGTAAACAATTCCTTGTCCTCCACGACCAAGTTCTTTTACAATCTTAGCTTGTGTACCATTAGTTAAACTAACGCTTTCGCCTATTTTTAATTCTATCATATCATTCGTCTTTTATTAAGTAGGTGTTAGAAACCACCACCAGATAAATCTACATTTTTAGCAGCTTGCAGTGTGTTAGAACTACCACAGTTAGGACATGTAACAACTTCTTGTCCATGATAGCAAACGACTTTACCGCATCTACTGCAAATATAGAAATTTTTTGATCCACAATAAGGGCAACCATTGAAGTTTTCATCTAAAATAACGGCACCTCGAACATGGGTATGGTCGTAACCTTCTCTCTTCGCTTGTTCCTTTTTAATTTTAAAAGCCCAAGCGAAAGCGTAACAGCCTTCACGAGGATCAACAGTGATGCCGAAAGGCTCTTTTGTATTCTCACACATAGCCATTATGGCGAATGCGTTTTTACTTAGCTTTGACAAATCGTTATACGTTTTTTGTTTTCATGAATGTTGCTGGAGTAGTTCTTCACTATTCTCAGCTTGAAGTAAAGGCAACAGGGTGAGTGTTTCTTCGAAAAGAAAACCCCCACCTGTTAATGCTGCTGTATATGGACTATTTTTCTTACGCATTATTATAATTGATACTTTCTAACAGATAACTTATGTAG
>ERZ1026880.886-NODE-886-length-13909-cov-113.313411_pt1 | contig 13909 bp, 20 predicted proteins | sample MGYA00380170_ERZ1026880 | MGnify/ENA primary metagenome ERZ1026880 (study PRJEB33269, sample SAMEA4719806) | human gut metagenome | biome: human-associated habitat; feature: organic feature; material: feces | place: Cameroon | collected 2013-10 ...
ACTTTAGCGCTTTAACGTGTTAAAGTGATTCCCCACGGCTTGCATGCTCGGCTCAGTCACGCATCAACGTATCAAAGTATCAACGCATCAACGTATCAACGTATCAACGCTTTAACGCTTTAACGTTTTAACGCTTTAACGCTTTAACGTTTTATCACATTAAAGTGCTAAATATAATCATGTAAACAGTAAAGAAAGTGATTATATTATATTACATGAAAATGTGCTATAATATAAATGATAAGAAAGAAGGTGATTAAATGACAAGAGAAGATCGAATTAGATTATTTGCACAAGAACTTTACAAGGAAGGATTTAAGTCAACTGACTCAGATGAAATTAGGTACGGATATATACTTACACCTTATGAATCAGAAATTGTAATAACTGAATTAAAAAGATTGGAGAACGAATCTAAATGAGAGTGACACTGAACGTACTACACAAGGAAGCAATTAGAGTACTTATAGAAAAAGGTTATAAAATTATACTAGACTATATTGATACAGATGGATCTGAAATTTTTTGTAAATCTAGCACGAATCAATCAATAGTCGTATCAATAGATAGAAAAGAAAGTTGCTATATCTATACTATATCAACAAACACAAATAAGATATCTATAACTGCAATTATGAACTATCTTGCACATTTAAGAATATTTATAAGGAAGGAGCTATAATCATGCAATTTGAAAAGAAAATATACACAATGCTTTACGGAAAACACTCCAAAGAGGACTATATAACACAGATTGGTAAACTTGCCAACGTAGCGAATAAACGTGCTAAATCATTACAGACTGCTATCAAAAAAGGCAGAATCAGAGAAGCTTCTTCAAATTTAAGTCAGTATGAAAAAGTTTTGATGCAATTATCTGAAAAATCAGTTGTTTTGCCGTATATTTCAACCGGTAAAACCATTTATAAAAATCTTTCATTGTCAGAACTGAGACAGGTTGAAAAAGGGATTTTGAAATTTCTGGCTAGTGAACTGTCAACGCCAAAGGGCGTTTTGGCAATGAAAAACAAAACAGTCAATACGTTAAAAGAACGTTACGGACTTGACATATCAGGTATGAATAATAGCGACATAGAAAAGCTTTTCTTATCATTGCAACGCTTAGTTGCTAAAAATGTCACAATGTATAGTAGCAAACAAATACTTACATATATAGGCGAAATGTTATCACAAAACAGGAATTTTAACGACATTATGACAGAGTTGCAACAGACTTATCCGACAGCATATAGTCAAGGCGACTTACCTATAACACTGACAAGAGTAAGTAATTTATCGAAACAAGATAGAATTAACTGGTATAAAAAAGGACTTGAATTGAAACACAGTTACAACCGTAACACAAACAGAGGAACAATACAAAAGGACTGGTGAGTATATGCGAATAGTATCATGTTATAATCGGAATGAAACATACGATAAAGTGCAAGTATATGATACAAAAGAATATATCATAAATGATAATGATTATAGCATGATTGCTAAACGAAGTAAGCACGGAAAGTTAGTAGCTGAGTATGTCAACCATTTTGCAACGCTTGACAGTGAAACAACTTCCATTTCACACTATGACGAAAATGGAAAAGAAGTTGCTGATTTTGCGTTTACTTATATTTGGGCGATATGCTTTAATGGGGAATGTTTGACGTGCAGAACAACAAATGACTTGATTGATTTTTTGGAACAAATAAAACCATATTACAATTTAAAAAGCAATCAATATTTCGTCATTTATGTTCATAACTTGTCATTTGAATTTCAGTTTTTGAATCAATACGTCAAGGATTACACTGGAGTGTTTGCAATCGATTCCAGAAAAATTCTCACATGGAGATGTAAAGAATTAGGGATAGAATTCAGAGATAGTTTGCGTCAAGTCAACAGTAATCTTAATAAAGCGACAAGAGATTGCATCGGTGTTACACATGTGAAAGCAAGTGGGGATTTGGACTACAGCAAAATCCGTCACTGTCAAACAGAACTGTCTGACACGGAATTAGGATATGTTATAAATGACGTTCTAGGACTTTGGGAACTTGAAACATATAAACTTGCAAACGAGGGTTATAACATAGCAACAACACCTATGACGTCAACCGGATATGTCCGAAACGATATGCGCAAAGCAACGCAAACATTAAATATGCGGAATTTACGAAAAAAGCTTGCGCTTGATAAAAAGCTTTATGAAATGTGCCGCAAAGCGTTTCGTGGTGGCGATACCCATGCAAATAAATTTATGGCTGGTGTTATCCATAAATTTGTTTATAGTTTTGATGCTGTGTCCATGTACCCCGCCATGCAAATGTTACGCAAGTTTCCCATGACAAAATTTGAAAAATTAAACGTAGCTAAAGAATATCAGTTAAAATATCTGAAAAAACATAAAGATAAAATAGCATGGGTAGGAACACTTAAGATTGAAAATATCAAATGTAAAGTTAATTGTTATAATCCCTATTTATCAATATCTAAGTGTGAGGATTTAATAAAAGGTGACTATGATAACGATAACGGGCGTATATGGGAAGCTGGAAGTGTTACCGTTACAATAACGGATATTGATTGGGCTATCATACAAGATTGCTATGATATAGAAACAGTATCAGTTGTTGATGATATATACATATCATACTATGATTACTTACCAAAAGAGGTAACCGGAGTAATCATGGAATATTTTAAGGCAAAAACAGTTTATAAAGATTTATGTAAAACACTTGAAGTTGGAAGTAGAGAGCTTGAAGAAGCAGAACAAACTTTAATGCAAGCGAAACAAAAACTTAACGGAATCTATGGAATGTCAGCAACAGAACCAGTCAGAGATGAAATATTATTTGATGGTTTAAACTGGACAACAAAAGAATCTGAAAATGTTAATTACGAGAAACTAACGTCAGAGGGTGTTATGCCTTATGTTTGGGGTGTCTGGACAACGGCATGGGCAAGGGAGCATTTGCGTAAAATTATTAAAGCGGCAGGTAATAACTATATTTATTGTGATACTGACAGTTGTAAAGCAGTAATGTTTGATTTTGAAAAACTTGAAGAAATCAATAACGAAGTTTACAGACAGTGTGAAGAAAGAGGTTGTTTGGTAGTACGTTCGAACGGTAAAAAAGCTTATATGGGTTATTTTGAATGTGAGTCACATTTAAAAGTGGAAGGACAAAAATATACACCTGAATATTATCGCTTTATAACATTAGGTGCTAAAAAATATGCTTATGAGGAATACAAGTCAGACGGAACATATGTGTTTAATATTACAATTAGCGGCGTCCGTCATAAAGAAGGCGTTGCCGCTATTAAACAGATTGAAAATTTTAAGCCAAACTTTAAGATTAAAGATTCTGGTGGTCAAAACGCTACTTACTATGACAGTGACAAACTGACAAAAGGAAAGATAGTTGATTATACGGGAAAATCTGGAGACTATGAATTTTACAGTTTTGTATGCTTAACACATAGAGAATATGAAATTGGTATTACAAGCAAGCAGATGCTAGATTACACAGGATTGCGTACAGTACCGCAAATTTGTTAAAAAACGTTGACAATGTTATAAAAATATGTTATAATCATATTGTAAGTAAATGATACTTACAAATAATAAGAATGTGATTATCGGGAAAACAAAAAAGAAAAAGAGGTAAAACAAGTATGGAAATTATTAGAACATCAAAAGAATTTGACAAGAAGGAAATTTTTAAGGCAACGCATGACAACCACGACTTACTGAAAAATGCACCAGACGGACTTGAAATGCACGTTGATGAATTTATTTTATATCATCCAGACGACGTAGTTGATGAAGAAACAGGTGAAATTAAGAGAAAATCGAGTAATATCCTCATTATTTATAATGGAGATACAAGCTACGCAACCTCAAGTCCATATGCAATCAAAACGTTACTGGAAGCGCTTGACTTTATCGGAAATGATTTGTCGGTAAAGCTTACAAGGTCAGTAAGTAAAAATGGAAGAACATTCATGAATTTTGAAATCATTTAAAACAATAAAGCCGCTACAAAAAAGTAGCGGCTTTATTTGAAAGTAGGTGAAAACATGGGATTATATCTGGAAAGCGGATATCCGAACTATGATTTTATAAATCAATTTGATAGCCCTTTTATTATGATAATTGGACCACGAGGGACTGGAAAAACGTTTTTAACGTTACGAATTTACAAAGAATACGGTTGCTTTTTGTTTGTTGTGCGTACCAAAAAGAAACTTGAATATAATCTAAATCAAATTACTACACCGTTTAAAAAATTGCTTCCAGATTGCGAAATTGCATCAAATGATGAAATGGGTGTAATTTACGAAAACAAAGAAGCACAAGTTGCAAATAAACCTTTTTGTTTGTGTGTAAATATAAACACTTTTAACAATTTAACAGGCGTAGCGTTTGATGAAATAAAAGCCGTTGTATTTGATGAATTTACGCCGCAGAAAAGAGACAGACCTATTAAAGGTGAATTTCAAGGTTATAAAAATATCATGGAGCTTGTGTACCGAAACAATTTTGATAAAAAGGTAAAGACGTTCTTTTTCGGAAATTCTAACACAATGCAGAGTCAAATTATTATTGGCTACAGATTAGTAAAACCTCTTTATGAAATGTATCAAAATCAAGAAATAATCCGCTATATTCCTGAAAAACTTATGACAATTGTTCTGCTTCTCAACTCACCAATTTCTGAAAAGAAAGCGATGAATGACTTTTATCGTTCAATCGGCAGACACAACGCAGAAATGGAGCTTGACAATACGTTTACTGATTTAAGCGTTGAATATGTAAAACATCAAAACTTGAAAGAATATGTACCCGAATTGATTACACCTGCCTTTACTTTGTGGGGGCATAAATCAAAAGATATTGTTTATGTTACAAATTACATAAAGGCGGGTGGTTGTCAAGAGCTTGGAAATACACCCGCAAGTTTGGATTACTGGCAACGCGCTTGTAAGGTATACTATACTATGTATATAAAAGGACTTATGTTTTTTGCGTCATATGATATACAGTGCGATTTTATCCAATCGTTTAATGTCGAGAACTGGAATCTGATAAAATAATCAGATTCACTCTTGACATTTATGCGAATAAACAATATAATGATAATGAAGGCATAGTTATGACATATCCAATTGCCCGCCATAGCAATGTCAAGCAGGGGACTGCAAACAAAAGACTATGCCTTTATAAATTTCAGCGGCGGGAGAAGGGAAAACATATGGATTTAAAGGACTTGTTAATGTTAGTGCAGGCTGGATATAGTAAAGATGAAATTGTAAGTATGACAAATACCGAAACAGAAAAGAAAAAGGAACAGGAAGCAGACCATGTGAAGAAGCTTGAACCAGAAAAGAAGCTTGAACCTGATAAGCCTGAAACAGAAAAGAAATCGGATTTTGTTTTTGATTATGATAAACTTGCAGATACTATCATTTCAAAAATCCAGGAAAACAACAGGTCAGCTAATCTAGCAAACGGGAAAAACGATAAGGCAGACTGGCTGAATCAGTTAAGTTTGAAATTTTAAAAAAGGAAGGTGAGAACATGGCACGATTGACATATCAGGATTGCGCACCAATGTTGAAAGAAATGTATGAAATGCTGACTGGACGAAAAGCAGTAGGGTCACTTAATTTTGGACAGATGCAAAGCGTTTTCAAAACAGCGTTGGTAAATCAGAACGATAATTTGTATAACATTATTCCAACGGTTTTGACAAAAACGCTTTTTGCAGTGCGTCCATATAACCGTAAGTTTGCGGGGGCATTTTGGACACAGGAAAAGTACGGGGACTGGACGCGAAAATTTACGCCTATCGTAGAAAACTATGAGACGAATGACGAATGGAATATTCCGATTGAACTGGCAAAAGCAGAAGCAAGTCAGGACTGGAAAGCAGGAACAAAGCCGCTAACTGAAGATGTACTTATGACCGTTACTAATGGTGGAAATGCTTATGCAAAGAAGTACACAATTTATAAAAATCAGTTAAACGCGGCATTTGATTCTGAATCTAGCGTAGCTAACTTTTTCTCCATGAAAATGACTGAATTTTCCAATACTATTGAATTAGATGGAGAAAACGAAGTAAGAAGTCAGATTGCTAATATCATTTTGACGTTAGCGGATGCCGGAAAGAGTACGCCTACCACCGGAAACGCTTGTGGAAAAGATCAGTGTTGGCATGTGTTAACGGAATATAACGCAGAAACAGGTCTCGCAATGACGCCAACAACTGTTATGCTGCCGGCTAATTTCCGTGAATTCATGATTTGGTTTTCCGCTCGATATCAGGATAAGATCGCAGATTTAGCGGTACACTCTACCTATCATCATGCAAACCTGACAACGAAAAAGATTAACCGACATACAAATATGTCTGATATGAGAGTTTACATCACAAAACGATTTGCTGAGTATTTTAAGGCAAACGGTGCTGCACTTCATAATCCTGACAAGTTGACTTTGGGTGATTATGAAGAAGTTAATTACTGGACTGATATCAATAACAAAGAGCAGGTAAACGGAATTGCGAAATGTTTGAAAACGGATGGTTCAGAACTTACTCTTGCAACTGCAAAAGTTGATAATGTCATCGGACTTGTAACGGATGTTGACATGTTTGGTATTGTTCCAATTGAAATTTGGTCAGCGTCTGAACCGTTCAACGCTAGATTTGGTTTCCGAAACGTGTGGAATCATTATACCTGGAAACAGCAGACTGATTTCACTGAAAATGCTCTGTTAATCTGTCTCGACTAAAAGAAAGTAGGTGTATCATGCTAGCAATTTCTTTAATTTCAACTAATAAACGAAAAAACTCGACTTTACAGCCAACAGGCGGATTTGAGTACAAAGTATCGTTAAAAGATGGTTGTAGCATTGATGCACCTACTTTTATTTTAAATGCTACAAACGTAAATAACTATAACTATTGTTTCTGTAAAGATTGGCAAATATATTACTGGATTACAAGCAGGACATATGATAGAGGTGTATGGTACATCAGCTGTACTTGTGACTTACTAGCAACATTTAAAGTTGATATTTTAGATACAAAAGCTCTTATTACACGTTCATCAAGTAAATTTGATGGTTTTTTAATTGACACATTGCCGGTAAGTAATAGTTTACCTCTTATTTTTCACAATGATAAAAATATTGGTTTGTCTAATGATGGATATGTTATAATCGCAATACTCGGTAATACTGCACAAAACTACTACGCAATGACACCAACACAAGCTAATCAAGTTTTATCTAGATTATACACAAAAGCCTGTTTTGATGCACACAATACACTGTACCAAACAGTAAGTAACGTTTACGCAAAATTTTTTGTACAGGCAAGTGATTATATTATATCAGCTACATGGGTACCTATTGATTTTAGTACTATAGATTTACCTATTAAACAAGTTTACATAGGGGTGTATAATACCGAAATAAATGCTAAATCAATATCACATAGTACAATTTGGACAAACAGTATATCTTTAGATATTCCTAAACATCCTAATGCAAAAGATAGAGATTATTTAAACTATTCACCATTTGCACAATATAAATTATCTTTACCGTGTATAGGTTCGATACCAATTAATGCAAGGGATCTGTCAGACGCGTCAAATCTGTCAATAAGGTATACATCAGATACAAAAGGTGCATTAAGCGTGTTAGTTTGGGCGGATAATGGTGTAACAATTGCTAATTTATCGGGTAATTGCGGTACACCATACGCTTATGGCGGTACCTCTCAAAGTTACACTGGTGCATTATCAGGTGCTGTATCAACGGGCGTGTCACTATTGTCTGGCAATCCTTTAGGTATAGCAACCGGAATAGGTTCCGTGCTTGAATCTTTAGCGCCGTCTCCATCTTTTTCTGGTGGTAACGGAGGGGCAGCTCTTTCTGATTATTCAGTACACTTATATGCGTCGTTTGTGAATCAAAACAGTATAGATAAAGACATTTCAGGTCGAGCTTATGGAAAATATGACCAACTAAAAAACTTTACTGGATATGTGCAGACGCATGATGCACATGTATCAACAACAGCAACAGATACTCAAACCGCTGAAATAAATAATCAATTAGACTCTGGAATTTACATTGAATAGAAAGAAGGTGATTTACTTTGTTTATGTCTGACTTTATAAACCAATACGAAAGTATGCAACAGCCTGATATGATACATCTCACAAACACAGCTGACTTCCATATGTTTTTCCGGTATTTTTTACAGCGTGTTATGAGCGGTATTCTTTTTGAGGGTTTTCCGGAAAAGTGGGACATTGACTTTTTCAATACCGTTTTGTTTTTAAAAGGAAACGTTGCAATCATTAAATCAACACAATTCAATGTCATTCCTCAGATTGCAGAGCCATTTGGATTTAATATTTTTTATAAGCCGACTGATATGATCGTTGCGAATCCATATCTTGACAGCATTGACAACAAAAGTTATACAATAGGGAAAAATTGTGAGGTTGTACATTTAACACCGGACTGGTTAGGTGTTGCAGACTTAATCAACGCATATGCCCAGCGTTGTGCGCTTGTATGGTCAACGCATGATGTATCAACTGCGTTATCTAAAATTGGATATATTTTTACTGCGAAAAATAAATCAGCAGCTGAAACTTATAAAGTCATGTTTGATAGCATCATGTCTGGAAAGTTAGCTGTTGCTATCAATCAATCACTTTTTGATAAAGATGGCAAACCACTTTATCAGGTGTTTGATAATGACGTTGATAAAAAGTATGAGGTTGCAACACAAGCGTTACTAAATATACGAGAAATCAAAGCTCAATTTGACGAGGAAATCGGTCTTATTGGTGTACCACGGAAAAAAGAACGACTGATTGAAGCTGAAATTGAATCACAGCAAAATGGTGTTATGTCGAAAATTGAGCTTTGGGTTGACACATTAAACCGTTGTTTCAAAAAGGTGAATGCTTTGTTTCCTGATATAAACATTACGGCTAAATTGCGAAATAAGAAAGAAGGTGATGACGTTGAGGGCACTAATCCCGTTGATAACTCTTTATCAGTATGATAACTCGATTTTAGATGGACTGTATATATCAGGTGATTTTGACATAAAAGAATCGTTTTTGCTAAGATTCGGTGAAATGACACCGATTTACCAGAAACCAGAGTTATTAAAGTTAGCAATTGCAAACGTTGCAAAAACATTAAAATGGTCAATTGATAAACTTTATAACGTTACCTTGTTAGAGTATAATCCGATCGAAAATTATGATCGGATTGAAAAAGGAACAGATATTACGAACGACACAACCGACAACACGCAGAACATAGGACAACAGCAGATCACTGCTGAAAATCAGACAGGGGCAACAACGACAACGCCAAATACTGTAACCGAACATAATGTTTCCGCTTTTAATGAATCAAGTTATCAGCCATCGGAAAAAGAGACAAATACAGGCTCGGTGACGGAATCACATGACAAGGATACCGGGACAACGACAACTATCAAAGAGCCGGATATACAGCATATGACTTATAATCGAACTTATGAACATGATTTTAGGATACATGGAAATATCGGTGTTACTACGTCACAGCGGATGATGGAAGCTGAAATTGATTTAGTTACTAAAAACAATTATATTGACACTGTATGTCAGATGTACGCTGAAAGATTAATGATAAATGTATGGTAAAGAGGTGATGAAAAAAAATGGATATTACTCAGGTAGGACAATTGATAGCATCGATTGGTTTTCCTTGCGTTATTTGTCTGGTAATGTGCTGGTATATCAAGTATCTAACTGATTGCCATAAGACAGAGACAGGAGCTTTATCGGACGCTATCGCAGGGTTAAAAGAAGTAATGATAAAAATAGACACAAAACTGGATGATTTGAAGGGAGATGAAAAGAAGTGACTTACTATGACGTGATTAAAAATGCTATGCAAATGTTTAACGATAAATATAAATATGCCTATTTTTATGGGGCAAAAGGTCAGCGTTTAACCAATGAAACAATGAACGCATTAATCGCATCTGAACCTGAGTACTGGCAGAGATACTCAAAATCTGAGATCGCCAGTATTAAAAATTGGTCACTGAACAAAATTGGCTATGACTGTAGCGGATTTATTAACGCAATCACAGGGCAGTACAACTACAGCACAGGCTACTATGAAAGTTGCCCTGTTAAAACGACACCGAAAGACGGAGTCGAAGGAAGTTGCTTATATACAACTTTTGGCGGTACGGGACGCCATATCGGTGTTGATATCGGAAAAGGATTCTTTCTACATATGGCTAAAGAAGGGCAGCCAGTCACGTTTGGAAAGATTAGCGATTATGCGTGGGAAAAGAGCGGACAAATTAATGGTGTTGATTATAAAGGGGGATTAAAATGAAAATTGATGTAAATGGGAATAGTTTTCGTTTCGTAATCGAAGAAAAAGATATTAATACAACTGTAACTTACACATTTCCAGACGGATATTCATTTAACAAAATTATTTTTTCTCGTTACACGACTGAACTATATTTAATTTTGCCGCAAATAAGTAGTTATTATAATTCGAAACTTACTTTTCCCATTGTGAAATCAAAGTCACCAAACACAATAGTAATAGCTGTGACAGATAAAGCTAATGCCGGAAATTACATGGATGTATATATAACTAAATTTGGTGGCATTCCAGATTCGCATTATTTTGACAAAGCTTTTGATCCTGTTCTTGTTAAAAGTAAAGATGAAAACGGAAACGAGATTGAATACATTATGATTCCGTCAACACAGTTTGAGAGGTGATGTATTATGGCATTTGAGAATTTTCCGTATACAGATTTCCATAACTTAAATTCGGACTGGTTACTTTCTGAAATGAAAAAGCTTCTTGGAGAATATTCAGAAATCACCGATAATATTTCTGAAATCGAAAAGAAGTTAAAAGCATTATCGGAAGCTATGGACAATTTCTATGAACCAGATGTATTTTTTCATACGGTTTCAGAAGTTGTGAAAGAATATGTGGACTCCGGCGTTTTTGAAGATTTTATCAGACAGGCGGTCGAAGCTTATTATATTAGCGGAACACCAACACACGCTCTAACCAATGCACAAAAGCAAGCAATGTATATTACTGCCATGTCTTACTATGCCAACGCCTGGAATACCAGAAATAGTAATATTACATATGGCAATACCGTTGGAAGGACGGACGGAAAAGGAACTGTACTTGATGAGCCCTATAACAACGTGACTGATTTTTCATTACTTGATTGCAGTACATTTGTTCTACTATGCTTAATGGGGCAGAGATATCAAGGGACAAAGTATGCAAGTACATCAGCTGAGAGTCCAAAAAGTAAGCTTGGATATGATCGAGATTTTATCATCACGGCATATCCTGAGAGTAAAGGTCAGGTCCGTTGGGCTTATGAGATTTACTTACAAGCAATGCTAAACAGGTGGCTTTATAAGCCTAAATCTTTATCAGATTTGCAGACTGGAGATATTGTATTTTTTAAGTGGACAAACGCTTGGATTACTGATCATCCTGACAGCTTTGGGGCTAAAGCATACAATAACATTGCGCACGTTGCAATGGTTGTCGATAGTTGCGACAACTTTACATCTGGTGTTGGTATTGTGCATGCAACATCAAGTCCTGCTGTAATGGCGTATCAGGATTTACAGGAATACATTAGTAATATGACAAATCAAGAATATGTTCCATATGTTATGAGACCTGCGTTGAATGTTTCTGAATTTTATGTAAATGGCGTTTATCGTTATAGGCGTGGACTGCCTGTTATCCAGTCATCGTCAAGCTATACTTACTGCGGCGGAAAAGTACCGTCAAATATGGGTGATAATCAGGTTGATAAAACAACAGGAGCTATCACAGCGTCAACAAAAAGATGGACAAGCTTTTTTATTCCGGCGGAGATTGATTTTTTTGTTAAAAATAACGTATCGGGCATTGGCTATAATGTATGCTTTTACTCTGGAGATGACGGTAAGACTTTTGTTGGATACTCGCAAAACAATACAAACGTTGCGAAACTTAAACAGTCAACGCTGTTGAGAGTTGAATTTTACAAGTCTGATGGTAGCGACATTACTACAACTGATAAGGCAAACATTATTGATGGGGTGACATTTAACTATCATACATGGAGCGATTCGTTGACACAAAATGAAGCTAAATTATCTGCCGCTAACTATACAAGGGATTCGGTAAGGTATAGTGGTAAAGTAATTAGTAATACATCGCAGGTTATTTTGTAAAAATAAAGCCGGTCATATGACCGGCTTTTTATTATTCCTTTAATTTTTCAATCGTAATATAATTATATATGATATCATATACCTCGCAACGCATTTCTATAATAGATTTTACACGTTCCTTATTTGTTTCAAAAATATAACACTCATAAACTTCTTTTTCGTCATTAAATACTTTCACTAAGTAGTTAGCGTATATACCACTTACCCTCAAAAGTGCTAGATACTTGAGTATTTCAGTTGTTTCAAGCACTGTGTAGCCTTTAGCTCGTAATTCCTCATAGCTTATATATTCTCTATGTTCATTGTACAATAATTTTGCTTCTTCAAATGATTTCATGTTCAACACCTCTTTTTCATTAATTTTCAATCAGATAAGTTAAAAATGAATACTGTGTTGATTTTCGCCAATCGCTGTACTCTATGGTATAGCCTTTACCAAAACGTCCATTATAATCTGCAATATGTGCTTTTCCGGAGGGGACATAGGCGGCATGCCGTGCAGTGTGATGTACATAGTATTTCTTTGTTGCACACTTCTCGAAAATAAAAGATTCAGCGATTTCCTTTTCAACTAAGCGGATATTTGTTCTTGTCATAATTTTTTCAGTCCTCCATTTCTGATAAAAGATAGCAAATAAAATTAAGTTCTATTTCATTAAATCCATACTCAGCGACTAACTCAAGGCGATCACATGCGCGCCAACCTCCATCATAAAGTGATGCTGCTACGGTTTCTAAATAGTTTCTATCCATTTGTTATCCTCCATTTTTATTCACAAAGTTCTAAAAGAGCAATCAATGCTAAAAACGATATTATTATATAAAAATGATTTCCTGTACATAGCCATAGAGTAAAAGTTGCAAACAACGCCACTGCTGATAAACAAAATATTAGATATTTCATGTTACCTTCTTTCTGCCCGTATAGCCGATAGCACAGCTTGTTTTTTTAAAAAGTAATCAATGTAAAAATACTTTATCATCAGGATTAAAATATTCATAATACGATTCAGTATCATTTATATTATGTACTTTTATAATTAAAACACCATTATATAAATTTATTTCTTCAACAACTCTGATTATATAGCGGCGTCTAAATGTATCATATTTGCTTCCTATTTTTAATGATATAGCATAATAATTGTTCATATTTAGTCCTCTTTCTACCCGTGTAGCCGATAGTACAGCAATTTTGCTTATTTACGGTTATAAAGCTGCCAGTCACTAACCTCTGAGTCAGAAACATAACCAACAAAAATTTTTGCTACTTTAAATCCATTACACCTCAATTCCTCGGCGTACTCTTTCATGCTATGATAGTCATATGATGCATGTCTAACAGAATATGCATTGCTTCTACTTCTTACCAGTGCCGTATACTTAGTGTCAAATTTTTCAAGTTCAGTCATTTTATTCTACCTTCCTTTCCTTACCTTGTAACTATATTATACCACTTGGATAGAAGAATGTACATGATCTTTTTTAACTTGTATAGAAGTTTATAAATATTAAAAAAGATCAAGACGATCTGCTCGTATGGGGAAAACACTTTAGCACGTTAAAGCACTAAAGT
>ERZ1026880.887-NODE-887-length-13905-cov-20.832563_pt1 | contig 13905 bp, 14 predicted proteins | sample MGYA00380170_ERZ1026880 | MGnify/ENA primary metagenome ERZ1026880 (study PRJEB33269, sample SAMEA4719806) | human gut metagenome | biome: human-associated habitat; feature: organic feature; material: feces | place: Cameroon | collected 2013-10 ...
TTTTAGATAATTAGGATCCTTAAAAAAAATTATGCATAAGATAAAAAAGAAGAGACAACTCTTCTTTTTTTCTTTATGTGTTATACTCTAAATATGAACAAGAAAGATAAAGACGAACTATTCAACAAAGGCCTCAGCGAAAAAGAAATCGATTCTCTTACACAAAAAGGTTTCACCAAAGAAGAAATGATTCAATCCCATCAATATAATAATGAAATCAAGAAAGGATCGAATTTCATTTCTTGGCTTATAGACTTGATAACTTGGCTTATACCTTAAAACATCAGCAATTACTCAATCACTGCTGCTTTTTATGTTTCATCTTATTTAAATACATATTTTGATCTGCCAAATCCTTAACACTTACAATATCTCCCGTCAGCAACAAGGCTGAACCATACGATACAGAAGGTAAATATGTATATTTGTTACGTTTCTTTTTTATGAAATTTTCAAACTGTGCAGAACACGCCTCTTCATTTCGACTATTCTTTAGTAACACACAGAATTCATCGCCACCAATTCTGTAACAATATCCATACTTGGCATATGCCTTTTTAATACAATCCGCAATGATACTTAAACACAAATCCCCTTTGACATGGCCATACACATCATTGACATGTTTAAAATTATCCACATCAAAGACTATCAACATACCATTTGTATAATTCATTTCTTCACAACGATTCAAGAAACTATTCTGATTTAATAATCCTGTCAAACCATCTAACTGATTCCACATTTCACTACAATAAATAAAATATAAAACCGAAAGTAAAGTGACGCAAAGCCAGCTCACATGAAGTTCTGGAACTAAGATTTGAATGATGGTTTCTGCAACCAAGAAGATCATTAATGGATAGATCAAGGCTTTACTGCGATTTTGAAACTGTTTTGAGACAAAGATCGTAGATAAAGATAAATATAATATAGATATAAAATACGCAAATATATAAATAAAGAAATAAGGCCCCCTAGAATATATATTTTCTTGACTGACTGAAAATACAAGTCCAGATGGAATTGATATAGCTAGAATCAAAAGATATAGGATCTCACATAAAAGTGCCAATTTGAATTCCCACCTAAGCCTTGTCTTTTTATCCAAGACATACACCAAGCATATACAAACTGATGGTGTAAGGCCAAAGCCAAGATAGTTCGATACTATATTTAACCAACGATATTTTATTGGTAAACCATCTACTTTTAAAGTGACAACCTCTAATAATGAAATAAACGCAATCAATCCAAACGCAAATAGAAAGCCACGCTTTTGTTTCTTGTTTAACGATTCACTTAATCGCGTCAATATGCACATGAAACAAAGTACAAAAATATCAATTGTCGTTAATACATAAAAATATCCATTCATCACTCGCTATCCCATTCCTTATATATACGTCTAAATACGATGGGACTGTTCTTCTTCAAATACTCTTTTTGAAGCCAATCCAAATACGTTCCCGGACTAATAATACCACGAATACTCAATACATCCGCACCTAAAGTTCCCAAAACTAAATCGGTAAAAGAAGCACAATTATCACCTAAAGCCCAATAAATATGGAATTTGCCACTCTTCACCTTATATAACTTAGCTCCCGTACGATAATGTAGACGACTCGGATAATCCATTTCATATGCACTAAAACGATCATACCCATCTTCTTTTTCAATCTTTGTATACCATCGATACCCATTCTGACGAATCTTTTCAATTTCTTTTTCAATCATCTCATTCTGTTTTGGCGTTGTATAAATACCATATTCAAAAATGGAATTGTTTTCGGCCGAAATCATATTTGGAATGTATTTTTCTAATGGCACCGTAAAAAAAATACCATCGCCAATCGTCTGATTTAAATGAAAGGAATCACTATCATAATTTCCATAACTATAGACAATATCATCATACGCAAAACAAATGTGCCCTACCTTTTGAAAGCCTTTGGGACCTACATGCACAATCACCTTTAAACGCACAACCTCATTATTCTTATACGTATTCAAATCTTCAGGCTTACCATCCTCCAAATACCGGTTGATACTTGTCAAAGCCGCATCTGGAACGAAAGCACAAAGAAAAGCTGGAAGCGTGATTCTTATTTTTCGTTTCCATTTATATTTTGTCAAAGGATTAATGCCTTCATAGCCATCCCCTAAATAACGTGTACCTAAGATCATAAAATAAATGCCAAAAGCACGCATTAAGAGATCAGTATGAAAGTCTGGATTCAATAATAAATAGAAGCCAAAGAAAATATAAATAAAGCTAAACACAAAGTTAAAGAAGTTTCCCTTAATATGATTGATTTGATTAATCACAAGCTGAACGAAACAGGCAAAACCACAAAGAATACAATATCCACCAAAGTTGACTCTCAAGATCCATTGTGGAAGATAACGAAAGTTCATTAAGAAAAACATAAACGCAAAGGATAATATAGAAAAGAAAAAGTCTTTATTCTTCTTATTCTTCACAAAACGAACAAATAAAACTACCCCATTGACACATAAAAATACAATGGATGCGATTAAGATCCAAGTAAAAATACGATTGGGAATCCATATCATGATGGCTCCCGCAACCATTAATATGGTTCCAATCACAAAGTTCATAGCTACATCATAGAACATAGACTACCTCCAGTTGGATTGTACACATAAAAAGCTGCCTTCATCCACACGAACGATTCCCTTTTTCCCTATTAAAGAATTACTAGTCGTATATATTTCTTCGATATGAATACGTCTTTTATCTAATGGATATAAAAATCCCGATAAAGAAAGCACACCCTCTGTAATAGGATAGAACGATATATGATGATATGAATCATCAATTTCATGAACTCCCACATTCATAACAGATATTTTTTGGTGCTCATCGATCAACACTAAATTTTGAAAACGATACATCGCCAAGCGAATATTCGCAATCGTATGATCGATTCTTCCTTGCATACCACCATATAAATAGATCGTATCATAATCTTTACATAAACGAATCGCAAGCTCTGAATCCGTTTCATCCTTCATAATTGGATGTCTTTCGATTGGACAAGTGATTCGTTTAAATTCTTCTTCACTTAAAGAATCAAAGTCTCCCACTGCCATTTTAATTGGAAAACCCTGATCTATAATTTTTAATGCCCCGGCATCGACGCCGATATAATCACAATTTTCAATTTTTGGCACAATATCAACGAGTGGTGTAATTAAAACAGCACAAGTCATTTATTCAAGCATACCTTCAATTGTCTTTGCGATATCATTCTTAAATACGTAGCTGCCCGCAACCAATGTGTCACACCCCGCATTTAATGCCAATCTAAATGTATCCTGGTTGATGCCGCCATCAATTTCAATACGATAGGATAGGTTTAATGCTTCACGCTTTTCTTTTAACCACTCTACTTTTTTAAGCATATCCGCCATAAATTTCTGGCCACCAAAACCAGGCTCAACACTCATAACTAAGACAAGATCACAAGATTCAAGTACACTTTCAAAAGGTTCAATCGCCGTATTTGGTTTTACGACAATACCACCTTTTGCGCCCAAACTATGAATTTCATCCAACAACTTTTGAATACGAGTCAAATCATTATTTAAAGCTTCTGTATGGAAAGTGACTAGATCCGCTCCATTTTTAATAAAGATAGGCGCATATGTTTCTGGATCTTCGACCATTAAATGCACATCCATAAATAATGGACAAGCCTTTTTAAAACCTCTTAAAATATCAGGTCCAAACGTTAAATTCGGTACGAAATGACCATCCATCACGTCAAAGTGTAACCATTCTGCCTTAGATTCTTTTAAAATTTCTAATTGTGCACTCACATTGGAATAATCCAAAGATAAAATTGAAGGTGCAATTACGATTGAATTCATTGTTTTTTACCTCTTTCTTCCATAATATTTTTATAATCCTCATAAATAGACGGATTGATATCTCCATTTTCAACAGCCTCTTTGATCTTACAATCCGGCTCATTCAAGTGCTTGCAGTCTTTAAAACGACAAGTATGAATATAGGGTTTAAAATCAAGAATACATTCATCTAAATGCGAAGTATCTAATCTTGTAAAATCTAAGCTTGAAAAACCAGGCGTATCTGCCACTAAACCATCACACACATGGTGTAACTGACAATAGCGCGTAGTATGTTTACCACGACCCAAAGCTTTAGAAATAGCTTGTGTCTGTAATTCAAAATCTGGATTTAGACGATTCAATAAAGAACTTTTTCCCGCTCCAGACTGACCACATAAAACAGACACTTTTCCATTTAAAATGTCCTGTAGCTCTTTATCATCACTACCAGGATTTGAGAAAACTACATCATATCCGGCCTTTTTATATTTTTCTAGATCCGCTAAAATTTCATCTGGACGATCCAATAAATCAAGTTTCGTCACACAAATTACTGGCTTAACACCCGCTAAGCCTACCAAGAAGATCAAACGATTTAACAAGTGACAAGAATAGTCGGGATCTTTTAAGCTTGTGACAATCAAAGCCTGATCCACATTCGCAATGGCCGGTCTTAAAAGACGATTCGTTCGTGGCAATACTTTATGAATACGATACGAATCTTCAATCTTTTCATATTCGACAAAATCTCCAACGACCGGTGCTTCATGCTGGCGCATCTTCCCTCTTGGTTTGGCCATGATTTCTTCTTTTTCATTTTGAATCGTATATTGATTCGAAATAATTTTTATAATTCTTCCTTGCTGCATATTAATCATAATACAGTGTTACTACACTGTTTGTTCCTTCCTGTACATATTCAGTTCCAACATCCGGCGATACACTCATGACCTTATTGCTGCCCTGTCCATTTTCAATATGGCTCAAGACAACCGCAATTCCTAAATCATTCAACTCATCTTTGGCATCCAATACGTCTTGACCAATCAAATCCGAAGGAATCACAATCGAAGGATAGGTACTGACCACAAAAGTAATAGTTTCCTTACTATCTGGATCAATACGTTTGCCTGGCGTTAACCCCTTTTGTTCTAAAATAATACCTGGATCCATGTCTTTTGATCCTTCATATTCCACTTCAATCTGCACATTTGGACAATTTTGCCCCAATTCATAAGCAGCCTCCGAATACAAGCCATCTGTAAAGTCAGGTACCAAATAGGTAGATCCTTTAGAAATAGTTAAAACGATTTTCGCATCATTTAAAATCACTTCACCCTCTTTATAAGAAGCCTTAATGACTTTTCCCTTTTCATACTTATCATTCGCCTTATAGACATATGTGACTCTTGAAGTATTAAAATGCGCATTCTGCAACACATCGATTGCCTCATCCGGCGTCAAATCCACTACATCTGGCATCGTTTGATAGCCTAAAAAGCCACTGATTCTAATAATGCCTGTAATACTGGCAATCAATACAAGTACGACAATGGAAATCACAATCGCTGCACTAATCATGACAGCTGGAATCCAATTGCGTTTTTTCTTCTCTTCTTTTTCAGACTCTTCATCCTCAAAATCAATATGCCCATTATCGTATTTCATCAATTCTTTATTCGGACTTGTATCCACCTTGATACGCTTCATATCACGATATTCTATATCCATGCAATGCATCAAATCATAAAGCATTTCTTTACAAGATACATAACGATCCTCTAAGCTTTTAGCGGTCGCCTTTAAAATAATATTTTCAACAGACTGCGGAATATCCGGATTGAAATCACGTACATAAGGCATTGGCTTACGTAAATGCTTGATCGCAATCTCTGTTGGTGTCTTTCCTGTAAAAGGAACGTGTCCTGTTAATAGTTCATAGAATACAATACCCAATGAATAGATATCCACTTGTGCATTTGGTTCTTTACCCTGTGTTGTTTCTGGCGCTAAATAATGGGCTGAACCCATAACCGTATTATTAAACGTTAGCTGTACAGAGCCATGGGCTACCGCAATCCCAAAATCTGTAATTTTAATCGTTCCATCGTCTTTTACCAACACATTTTGCGGCTTGATATCACGATGAATAATATTATGATCGTGCGCATGATCAATTGCACTGATCAATTGTTTCATAATACCAATGGCTTCATCCACATCTAAAGCTCCGCGCTGTGCAATCAAATCTTTTAAAGTTCGACCACGAATATATTCCATGACAATATAGTGCATACCTTCATATTCACCAACATCATATATATCTACAACATTTGGATGTGATAAACGACTCGCTGCACTTGCCTCACGCTGAAAGCGCACTAATGCCATCGCATCCCCACTTAATTTATCACGCAGAACTTTGATTGCCACAATACGATTTAATATCGTATCCTTTGCCTTATAGACATCCGCCATTCCACCCTGACCAATCAAAGACAAGATCTCATAGCGGTTCGCTATTTGTTCCATCATCATAGTTATTATTCTCCATCATTCTCCATTAAGATAACTGTGCAGTTATCATAACCACCTGATTGATTGGCTCTGGCAATCAGTGTTTCTGTTTTTTCCTGCAAAGAAAGACTCGAATCATGTACAATATCCGAAATCACTTTCTTTTCAACATATCCATGTAATCCATCACTTGAAACCAACAAATATTTATATGTATTTTCAATCTTATTGATATCAATACGGAAAACATGCCATACGCCTAAGGCATTTGTTAATGTATTTTTTTGTGGATGAGACTTTGCCTCATCTAAAGTGATCTTACCCTCTTTTAATAATTGGGCAATCACACTATGATCTTCACTCATTTGAATCAATTCATTATTATAATCCGCATAAATTCTTGAGTCTCCCACATTAAAAATAAACGTCCCAATATGAGCTTTGATGACACCCACTGCCGTAGTCCCCATACCTCTTTCATTGGGATTCTTTAAGCTTTTTGAATAAATGAAATCATTCGCCTGATTTAAATTTTCACGAATCCAGTTGTCGACTTGACGATCTTTTTTAAATACAGGAGACTTCATAAATGCTTCATACATCGTCATTACCGCTGTATGACTCGCCACTTCTCCTGCTTTTGCACCACCAATACCATCGCAGACAATGGCCATCCATTCATCATTGGCATTATGAGCGATGCAATAATCATCTTCATTTAATTGTCTTACAAGACCTACATCTGTATTCGCAAAAACTTTCATCTGCTTAAATTCCTTCCTTTTTAATTTCTTTGATTCTTAATTGTCCACAGGCCGCGTCAATATCGTTACCATGTTCTTTACGAATTGTGCAACGAACATGATTCTTCATCAATAAATCATAGAAGACCATAGCTTCATCATGGCTTACTGATTTAAAGCCTTTTTCATCCACCGCATTGTATGGAATTAAATTGACATACGCATTCATTCCATGAAGAAGTTTTGACAACTGTTTGGCATGCTCAGGACGATCATTGACACCATTTAATAAAATATATTCAAATGTCAAACGACGATTGTTTTCCTGACCATAATACTTTACAGCTTCCATCAACTCTTTTAATGGATAGGCATGGTTGACTGGCATTAATTGATCACGCAATTCATCATTTGGTGCATGTAAACTAATAGCCAAATTGTATTGTGTATGCTCATTCGCAAAATCATAGATTCGAGGAACAATACCACAAGTTGAAATCGTAATATGTCTAGAACCAATGCCTAAACCACGATCATGGTTTACTGTTGCCAAAAAATTCATGACATTATCATAGTTATCAAAAGGCTCTCCTGTACCCATGACAACAATATGTGAAAGGCGCAAGTTATCTTTATCCAATTCCTTTTGAACATACATTACTTGGGCAACCATTTCACCACTTGTTAGATCTCTTTTTTTCTTAGTCAAACCACTCGCACAGAAAGCACAGCCCATGTTGCAGCCAACCTGACTCGAAACACAAACACTGCGACCATAGTCAAAGACCATCATAACACTTTCTAATAGGGCTCCATCACTTGTTTTAAACAAGAATTTTGTCGTTCCATCATGTGAAACTTGTTTTTTTATTAATTCTAAAGGATTCACGACAAAATCTTTTTTTAAGATTTCTCTTGTTTCCTTTGATACATTGCTCATTTCATCAATGTCGAATACACGATTGCGATACAACCATTGAAAGATCTGGTGTCCACGATACGATTTCCATCCGTGATCTAGGGCATATTCGCACATTTGATCGTAATTTAAATTGTATAAACTTTCCAAAATAGCACCTCAATTTCTATCGTTCATTATATCATTTACGCACTAGTTTTGCCATATAGAAGCCATCTTGTCTTGTATCACTAAAAATGGTTTTTTCATCCACAAGACTAAATTCTTCATGGGCACGCAAAAATTTCTCAATTTGTTTTTCATTCTCTTTTTTATTCATCGTACACGTTGAATAGACTAAAACTCCCCCTGCCTTAACATATTGACTTACATTATTCAGAATCGAATACTGCAACGGAATCAATGTATCCATATCTTCCGGGACCATATGTAATTTAATATCGGGCTTTCTAGATAATACGCCATAGCCAGAACATGGAACATCACATAAGATACGATCATATAATACGGAGCTTTTAAATGTTGTCGCATCTTGTACACCTGCATGTACGATATCTATGCCTAAGCGTTTGGCATCACTTTCTATCAAATCTTTACGATGTGCATGTAGATCATACGAATCAATATGCCCTTTGTTGTGCATCCTTTCGGCCATGGCCATCGTCTTTGTTCCTGGAGCTGCACAACAGTCTAGAATCGTTTCATTTTCCTTAGGATCTACAAACTTTGCAATCGCAAAACTTCCTTCATCTTGAGCACTCATATAGCCTTTTTGGTAGTAGTCATGATGAAAATAATCATTACCCGCATAAACATATAATGGGTCTTGAACACAATCAAACACATTCAAATCAAAATCGGATTCATTTGTCTTTAATACATTTCGACGAACATACATCGGTAATATATTGACACTTGCACTTGCCATCACTAAAGCTTTTTCTTGGCCATATTGAGAAACCCACATCTTATATAGCCAATCTGGTAAAGAATACTTTAAGGCCACATTATCTGTTTCAATTGGCTTCACTTTATGAAGCACGGCATTTGTCAAACCGGCATATTTCACATTGATCTTTTTGGCGATATTGACCGCATCATTGACAATCGCATAGCTTGGTACTTTATCCAAAAACAACAACTGGTATGTACTCATTGTCAGTAATACATCCATTTTAGAATTTAATTTATTCTTTACATACTTTGACCAGCATTCTTTACAATACCGATAGTTCTGAATCGTTCCATAAAAAATTCGTGTTGCTAAAGCACGATCCTTTTCTTCCACTTCCTGTAAGTGATTTCTTAAATATAAATTGGAATAGACTTCTTTATTCACAACTTCATCTAAGGCTTTCCATATCCATTTTCGCATTCTATTCCTCCATCATTATTGGATGCATATTCACATCCACAACCTGTTTTGTTTCATCTAAATAATCTCGAACAAGCTTATGCAGTAACTTGTCATCCTTTGATTTTAAAATCAAGCGTACACGATGTTTCTTTTGTTGCATACGAATTTCAATCGGACCTAAAACACGAATGGATGAAAAATATTCTTTCGCAACACTCGCCTGTTTATAAGCTTCCCTCAAATCAAAATGTGTAAATACTAAGGTACATAAATACACATAGGGTGGATACATCCCTAAATGGCGATAGCGCATTTCTTGATTGAAGAACATCTTATAATCATGCATTTGAACACATCGCATCACAAAATGATCCGGATCAAATGTTTGAATCATAACCTGTCCTTTTAGCTTTCCACGACCACTTCTTCCACTCGCCTGTTCTAACATTTCATATGCCGTCTCGCTTGCCCTATAGTCATTTCGACAAAGCGTGGCATCCGCATTTAAAATTCCAACTAAAGTCACTCTTTCAAAATCCAAGCCTTTAGCCACCATTTGCGTACCGATTAATAGATCTCCAGACTCTTCAAATTCTCTTAACAACTTTTCATGCGCATTCTTTCTTCGTGTACTATCTGCATCCATACGAACGACATGATGATCCTTAAAGATTTCTAAAATCTGTTCTTCCAAACGCTCTGTTCCCATACCGGCCTTAAAATAATTTTTAGAATGACAGCTTGGACATTCTTCCATAAATGGAAATTGTCTTCCGCAACAATGACATACTAAAGCATTCTGATTTTTATGATAGGTTAAGGCTACACCACAATCTGGACATATGCGTACGTGTCCACAATCGCTACAGCGAACAACAGGTAAATAGCCTCTTCGATTTAAAAGTAAGATCACTTGTTCATGTTTCGAAAGACGCTCATGAATAGCTTGAAGTAATGTTTCCGATAGGCCATTTGTGATTCGTTCCTTTTTCATATCTACCAAACAAATTTCTGGCATTTCATGAATACGATTTTTTAGTTCAATCAGTTCATATACATTTTTATAGGCTCTTGCGTACGATTCCAAAGATGGTGTAGCACTTGCCAAAACAACTTTACACTTATGATAGGCCGCACGAAATAGGACAATATCGCGCGTGTGATATCTTGGCGTATTGTCTTGTTTGTAGCTTGAATCGTGTTCTTCGTCCATTAAAATCAAACCTAAAGAAGTAAATGGCATAAAACAAGCACTACGCGTTCCAACCACGATATCCACTTTATGATCTTTCACTAGATTATATTGTTCGAGCTTTTCTTGTGCATTCAATCCCGAATGATAGATCGCAATCTTTTGTTTAAAGCGTGCCTGCACTCTTTGTATCATCATGGGTGTTAAACCAATTTCAGGAACAAGAAATAGAACTTGTTTACCAGATGCTAATACATCTTCAGCTAATTGTAAAAAGACTTCCGTTTTACCAGAACCTGTCACTCCATGAAGTAAAGAGACTGTCTTATCGGTATTTTGAATGGTTTGAATTGCGCATTCTTGTTCAGAAGTTAATGAATGAATCACATCAACAATTTCACCGACACAAGTATTTGAATCTTTGATTCTTTTTTCAATTGTAATATAGCCTTTATCCAATAATACTTTCGTAATCGAAGGACTGACTTTTCTAAGTTCACTTATCTTACATGGATAGGTAAAACTAGATAGCACTTCTTTTTGTCGGGTAGTTAAAGGTAAGCTTGATTCATTCAATACCGCATAATCTTCATAAATGATTTTCGAATGATTACTAGAGGGACGAAGAGCTGGTGGCAACATCGTTTTATAACATGTCACTTTCGAGCTCGCATAAAAATCAGCCATATAATTGGCCAATAACTTTAATTCGTTATTTAATAATGGCTTTTCATCTATGACTTCAATGACGGGTTTAATATTTTTAAAATCGCTTTCTACATTCACTTCTTCGACAAATCCTACAAGTGTTCGATTGTTGAATTCAACACGGACTCGACATCCCACTTCAACATCCGTATCACAAGAATATGTAAAGGTATTGCGTAGGCGATTGTATTCTACATATACATTAATCAGCATGCATCTATTATAACATCATTCTCGATTTGACATTTATATTTATTTTAGGATATTTCACCAAAACGGTGCTTTTATTATTTATCGAATTATAAGCCATACTTCTCTCTCATTTCTTGTATGGCAAGTTTTACATCTTTTGTCTCTCCAATATCAATTTGGTATTCAGAAATCGCAATATTTTGGTACATTTCAAGTTTTTTAAACGTTGATTCATTCGTTTCATTGCATACGTCTGATATTTCAGAAGTGTTTTTTAATATTTGTGGCATAATATAATCTCCTTATTATGATTTTATCATACCATGAATATTCATTAAATATTGTAAAGCTTGACTCGATACACCATTAAACTTACAGTCAGGTATACCCAGATAATAGCCTTGCCCATAATGTACATGTAAGTTGCAGATACATTCTAATTCTTCTTGTGTCTCAATGCCTTCTGCAATGAGTTTCAATCCCATTTCATCACAATACTCTACCAATAGCTTCATCATACTTTGTTTAGATTTACTTAAATGAATATTACGTACCAGTTCAATATCGGCTTTTAAATAATTGGGTGTTGTATTCACCACACGATTTAATCCAGAATATCCAGCCCCTACATCATCCAAGGCGATTTGATAACCTTGATCAATATAGTGATTCATAATAGCTTGCAGTAATACATAGTTTTCAATATCCGTTCTTTCTGTAATTTCAAAGACAATATCTTCATTTAATAATCCAAACTTTTCTAATTTTCGATTGGTGAAACCAGAAATAAAGTTCGAATCTTGAAAAATTTGTCCATCCACATTTAAGAATATCTTTGTCCCAGAAGGTTTATTCATACTCGCCTTTAAAACTTTATCCCGACAAAGCTTCTCTAGCTTCCATACACAACCATAGGCTTCAGACAGGCAAAATAATTCCTCAATATTTATATCTATATTTTTACTTTCAATCCGACTCAACGATTCATAGGCCACTACATTGCCATTTTGTAAATCTACAATGGGTTGAAATACTGGATAAATGGCTTTTGTCTCTAAAATCGTTAATAGTGCTTGTTTTTTCTTGTTCACAATTATGAGATTACCAAAGATTTATTAATGAATATACAAACTGAAATTAATTCTTTGTAAAATATGATACACTATTCTTAAGCATAGACACACTTAAAGGAAAATAATATTATGAAAACAATTCAAAGAACACTCGGGATTTTTATAATCCTTTTTTCCATGCTTATTTCACCGGTTCAGGCAAAGGAAAACACATCATCAAACTGGATGCAAAGTATTTCAGAAGATACAAAATTTGGTGCATTACGATTCCAGGTACACATCATTCAGCCACACAATATGTTAGTTTGAGTCCAATCTTTCAATGTCAAGATACAGACATTAAAACACAACTAGAAAATGGCTATCGCTATTTAGATATACGCTTGGTTTTAAAGAATGATAATCTTATCTTGAAACACAACTTTGCCAAGTGTAAAAAAGAAAGATCTATATTTTCTACACCACTCACTTTAGATGATGTATTAGAGGATATTTATACTTTTCTAGACAAACATCCATCTGAAACCGTTATCTTTTGTGCGAAGAAAGAAAATAGGGGTATTTAAAGGAATATGATTGGCAGAAAAAGAATTACGGTATCTTCATTGTTGATTTTGCAGATCAAGAATTAGCACACAAAATTTATTTGACAAATTAAAAGAGTCAAAGCATTTTAATTCGCTTTGACTTTCTTTTGTCTTAATATCTCAAAACTAAATACAGCAGCAGCACTAGCTGAATCTAAGGCATTTCTAAAATCTCTACCATATTCTACGACAATATTTTGTTTGGAAGCTGCCGTAATGGTAGAACTAAGTCCTCTTAAAGCGCCGCCTAAACATAAACAAAAATCCGATTCAAACGTATAGTCATAGAGTCCTACGGCATCTTTTCTGTGTGCACAAAGAATTGGAAGGTTATTCTTTTTACAATAGTCTACTAATTCTTCATCTGAATCTACAAAATAGATTGGTAGTTTTTCATAGGCACCGGCACTGGCCTTTAAAATGGTTTGTTCGGCAAAGCTCCAGTCTCGTTTTGGAAGAATCATCACATCACATCCAGATGCATAGAGAGTTCTTGAAATACTTCCCAAATTATATGGATCTTCTACGCCGTCGATGTAACAAAGAAATCCATGGACATGTGTTTCAATAAGTTGAGGAATCTGTTTTTCTTCAGCTATGAGTAAAATACCACCATGTGTTTTTCCAGTTGCGAGTTCATTGATTTCATCACGCGAACAGAAAACAACTTCACAACCACGACTTTTGGCAATTTTAGCCAAATATCTTGTATCTTTTGTATTTTTTTTCTTATCA
>ERZ1026880.888-NODE-888-length-13898-cov-84.934841_pt1 | contig 13898 bp, 7 predicted proteins | sample MGYA00380170_ERZ1026880 | MGnify/ENA primary metagenome ERZ1026880 (study PRJEB33269, sample SAMEA4719806) | human gut metagenome | biome: human-associated habitat; feature: organic feature; material: feces | place: Cameroon | collected 2013-10 ...
TGTTTTTCAGAATCGGGAAAGACCAGTCTGATTGTATCTTTACGACAAATGAAACTGAAGCGTTGGCAGGAGAAATCAATAAATTGCTGTCAAAATAGAAAGGAAGGTTATTGTTATGATGAAGAAAGTTAGGCAACAGTTGTTCAAGCAAATGGTTGTAGCGATGGGAATTTTGATGTTGCTATCGCTAACGCTTACCGATGCTAAAGCAGAAGAAGTGACATTGACAAGAGAAACGGCAATTCAAGAAATAGCGGATTATCTTGAAAATGGTGTGCAGATGAGTTTGAATCCCGGAGAAATCCAGAAATATGAAATTCCTCTATCGAATGGGGAAACGGCAACTTTGGAGGTTGGATGCGAAGAGGTTAAACAAACGAGAGGTTCGGATAAGTATACAGCAGAATATTCATCCAATGGAAATTATATCTTCTGGGGTAAAATAAATTATTCATTGATAGGGAGTTTTCAGCATAGAGTGAATTTTACAATTCGAGCACTCTCGCCAACATGCAAATTCTCGATTACATCGGCAGCAGTAGAGGGACAACAACCTGCACCGGGGCTATCGAACCTTAATTGCGGGGTTACAGAAAATGTTAATTATGCAGTAGGAACTTCCGCGTACTCCAAAGCGTATGCAAGTTACTCGCTGGCGGGGGCAGCATCGAATCTTTATTCTAAAATATTGCTGAACTCTTATAACGCAAACAAAATGGAATTTACGGTATATTATTCAATGTCGCCGATTGGTTGATGTTGCCGCGGAATACTCCTGCCACATAAATGCCGCATAGAATAATAATAGGAATAGCCACGCATGTTTCGTAGACAGCAGGAAATATGCGTGGCTATTTACTTATAATGATTGGGATTTGTTTTTTCTAACATTTGGTGTATAATACTTTTATACTGGGTTTGTCTGTGCAGGATGAATGGTGCCTGCATGGAGGACAGGGGAGAACGCTTCCCTGACTGGCTCAGAAAGACACCATATAGAAAAGGAGAATCCGCCATGTCGGAAGCATTGAAAGAACGCAAAGAGATGGACCCGCAGTACCAGTGGGACCTGACCAAAATGTACGCCAGCGATGCGGAATGGGAAAAGGCTTTTGCCGCCATTGACCCCAAAATTGAAGCTTTGGCTGCCTGGGAGGGCAAGCTGAACAACGCTGCCAGCATTCGTGAATTTTATGATGCAGAAATCGGCGTGTTCCGTGAACTGGAAAACCTGGCTGTCTACACCAGCCTGCGTCTGAGCGAGGATACCCGTGCTGATGACGCCCAGAGCATGGATGCCCGCGCTACCGCCAAATATGTAAAGGCTGTCGGTACCATCGCCTATGCTCAGCCGGAAATCCTGGCACTGCCGCAGGAAACCCTGGATGCCATCATGGCTGACGAGCAGGTTGCCCCCTATCGTTTTGCTCTGGAAGACCTGCTGCGTGCAAAGCCTCACACCCTGACCGCCCCGGAAGAAAAGCTGCTGGCTGCTTTCGGTGAGGCATTCGGCACCCCGAAAAATGTTGCCGATAATCTGGCAGACGCCGACATGGTGTTCGATTCCGTCAAGGATGGCGAGGGCAACGATGTGGAGCTGACCGCTTCCAACTACATCCTGCTGCAAACCTCCAATGACCGCGTGCTGCGCAAGAATGCCTTTGAAAGCTACTACAAGAGCTTCCGCCAGCACATCAACACGCTGGCTGCCTCTTACTCCGGCGCTGTCAAGACCGCTGCCGCCGAAGCCTCCGTCCGTCATTATGAATCTTCCCGCGCCATGTCCATGGCAGGGGAGAACGTGCCCGGCCAGGTCTATGATAACCTGGTGGCTACTGTGCGCAAGCACCTGCCGGATATGTACCGCTATGTTGCTCTGCGCAAGCGCATCCTGGGTGTGGACGAGCTGCACTACTATGATGTGTACGCCCCGCTGACCAAGGGCGTCAGCGCCCATTACACCTATGACCAGGCCAAGCAGATGGTTCTGGATGCCGTTGCACCGCTGGGCGAAGAGTACGGCACCATCGTTCGCAAGGGCTTTGCCGAGCGCTGGATCGATGTGTTCCCCAACAAGGGCAAGAGCGGCGGCGCTTACTCCGGCGGCAGCTATGATTCCAACCCCTATATCATGTGCAACTTTACCGGTACGCTGGACAGCGTTTCCACCATTGCGCATGAGATGGGCCACAGCATGCACAGCTGGTTCAGCCGCCATACCCAGCCTGCCCAGTATGCCGACTATACCCTGTTTGTCGCAGAGGTCGCTTCCACCGTCAACGAGAACCTGCTCATTGAGCACCTGCTGGCAGAAGAGAACCAGGATCCCGCAACCCGCCTGGCCCTGCTGAACCAGTACCTCGAAAATTTCAAGGGAACCGTCTACCGCCAGACGATGTTTGCCGAGTTTGAGCGCGATGCCCATGCCATGGCCGAGCGCGGCGAAGCCCTGAATCCCGCCGCCCTGAACAATCTGTACAAGAAGCTCATTGTGGACTACTTTGGACCGGAGCTGGTTGTGGATGACGAAGTACAGTACGAGTGGGCACGCATCCCGCACTTCTACCGCCCGTTCTATGTTTATAAGTATGCAACCGGCTATTCCACTGCCGTGGCATTGTCCGAGGGCATCCTGAAGAACGGCGAACCGGCTGTTAAGAAGTACCTGGAGTTCCTGCACATGGGCGGCAGCGCTTACCCGCTGGATGAGCTGCGCCATGCCGGTGTGGACCTGACCACCCCCGCCCCGGTGGATGCTGCCCTGGATAAGTTCGGCCGCATTCTGGACGAAGCCGAAGCCTGCGTGGCACAGCTGGAAGCTGCAAAATAAGCAGGGGAAAGTCCTGGGATGTATCTGAAAAATTCGAAAATTTAGTCTGTTTCTGCAAACACAGCGGGATTTTGCGTTAAAAAGCCTTGGAATCCGCAAAGGATTCCTATGGCTCTTTGCCTTAAATTCTGCTTGCGTTTGCGAAATATCCATCGTTCTCTTTGTTTTCAGATACACCTTAAGCGCAAAATTAGGGCAATACCGCATAATTCTAAGTGCCGATACGGCGAGCGAGGTGCGGCAGATGCCAAGCCAAAAGCGCAGATAATACTGGATGCTGCAAAGGTGAGCGCCGCCAGTGGCGGAAACAGCGAACCGAAGCAGGGGCAGCGGTCGCAGAGTGCGAGGGGCTTTTGCCCCCGAAGCACGATGCGGGTACCGCAACCCGACATTATCGAGCATTTTGGCAACGCAGATGCCGTGCCGCAGCCGCCGGAGCGGTGCTTGAGCCGCAAGGCGGGAATTGTGCGGTATTGCCTTAGAACCCCCAGTGCAGAAAATCAGCATCTTGCACGATTATTTGAAATATTTTTTGTGAATACTCTTGACAGAGCGTGGTTTATCCGCTATTATTATAAATGCGTGAGTTAAGGGGTCAAGTGCGGCCAAAATGGAAGCACAACCCCCGCAAAAAACTGCGCGGAATAATCAAGAAAGGAGAAAAGAAATGCCTACTTTTAACCAGCTCGTACGCAAAGGCCGTGAGGTCCTGGTAACCAAGAGCACTGCTCCTGCCCTTCAGAAGAGCTACAACTCCCAGAAGAAGCAGTACACCACCATGAACAGCCCCCAGAAGCGTGGTGTTTGCACCGCTGTTCGTACCATGACCCCTAAAAAGCCCAACTCTGCTCTGCGTAAAGTTGCCCGTGTCCGCCTGACGAATGGTATCGAGGTCACCTCCTACATTCCTGGTATCGGCCATAACCTGCAGGAGCACAGCGTTGTCCTGATCCGTGGCGGTCGTGTTAAGGACCTGCCCGGTGTCCGTTACCACATCATCCGTGGTACTCTGGATACTCAGGGTGTTGCAAACCGTAACCAGGCTCGCAGCAAATACGGCGCAAAGCGTCCCAAGGCCGGTGCCAAGAAGTAAGGAAACATCTTTTCGCCATAAAATGGTCAGCTGACCCTTTTGTGGCATAACGGGAGTTTTCTTTAACTTTCGAGTACCGATGATATCATTAATGTGAAGGAGGGAAGAAAGATGCCCAGAAGAGGTAAAATCGCAAAGCGCGAAGTTCTGGCTGATCCTATTTACAATTCCAAGCTCGTCACCCGTCTGGTCAACAGCATCATGCTGGATGGCAAGAAGGGCGTCGCTCAGAAGATCGTTTACGAAGCTTTTGAGACTGTCAAAGAGAAGACCGGCAACGATCCTCTCGAAATGTTCGAGAAGGCCATGGAAAACATCATGCCCAGCCTCGAAGTTAAGGCCCGCCGTGTCGGCGGCTCCACCTACCAGGTTCCCCTGGAGGTCAGCCCCGCCCGCCGCGAGACCCTCGGCCTGCGCTGGCTGACTCTGTACAGCCGCAGCCGTGGTGAAAAGACCATGTCCGCTCGCCTGGCCGCCGAGATCATCGACGCTACCAACAACGTTGGCGGCGCCGTCAAGAAGCGCGAAGATACCCACAAGATGGCAGAAGCCAACAAGGCTTTCGCGCATTACCGTTATTGATCTGCTTACTGAGGAGGTTTAAGCCATGGCAACGCCGAGAGACGTATCCCTGCAAATGACCCGAAATATCGGTATCATGGCCCACATCGACGCAGGCAAGACCACCACCACCGAGCGCATTCTGTACTACACCGGTATTAACCATAAGATCGGCGAAGTTCATGACGGCGCTGCCACGATGGACTGGATGGAGCAGGAACAGGAACGTGGTATCACCATCACTTCCGCTGCAACCACCTGCTACTGGAGCCACACCGAGACCCAGCACGATCCGGCTCTGTTCAAAAAGAACCGTCATCGTATCAACATCATCGACACCCCGGGCCACGTTGACTTTACTGTTGAAGTTCAGCGTTCTCTGCGTGTTCTGGACGGTTCTGTTACCGTTCTGGCCGCAAAGGGTGGCGTTGAGCCTCAGTCTGAAACCGTTTGGCGCCAGGCTGACGAGTACAAGGTTCCCCGCATGGTTTACGTCAACAAGATGGATACCATGGGTGCTGACTTCTTCCGCTGCGTACAGATGATGCATGATCGTCTGCATGCCAACGGTGTGCCTATCCAGCTGCCTGTCGGCCAGGAAGACACTTTCCGCGGCATCATCGATCTGATCGACATGAAGGCCGATATCTACTATGATGATATGGGCAATGATGTGCGCGTTGAGGAAATTCCTGAAGACCTGAAAGAACAGGCTCAGGAATATCATGACAAGCTGATCGAAGCTGTTGCTGAGACCGACGAAGAGCTGATGATGAAGTACCTGGAAGGCGAAGAGCTGACCAAGGAAGAAATCAAGGCTGCTCTGCGTAAGGCTACCATTTCCAACGAGATCGTTCCTGTTGTCTGCGGCTCTTCTTACAAGAACCGTGGCGTTCAGAAACTGTTGGATGCAATCGTTGATTATATGCCCGCTCCGACCGACGTTGAGGCCATCAAGGGCACCAACCCGGAGACTGGCGAGGAAGAAGATCGCGCTTCTTCCGATGATCAGCCGTTCTCTGCACTGGCATTCAAGATCATGACTGACCCGTATGTCGGTAAGCTGTGCTTCTTCCGCGTGTACTCCGGTACCGTTGAGGCTGGCACCACTGTTTACAACTCTGTTAAGGATCAGGACGAGCGTATCGGTCGTATCCTGCAGATGCATGCAAACAACCGTAAGGATATCGACATCTGCTACGCTGGCGATATCGCCGCTGCTGTTGGTCTGAAGAACACCACCACTGGTGATACCCTGTGCGATGAGAAGCATCCCATCATCCTCGAGTCCATGAACTTCCCCGAGCCGGTTATCCGCGTTGCCATTGAGCCCAAGACCAAGGCTGGCAGCGAGAAGATGGGCATTGCCCTGTCTAAGCTGGCTGAAGAGGACCCGACTTTCCGTACCTGGACCGATGAAGAAACCGGTCAGACCATCATCGCCGGCATGGGCGAGCTCCACCTGGAAATCATCGTGGACCGTCTGCTCCGCGAGTTTAAGGTCGAAGCTAACGTTGGCGCACCTCAGGTTGCCTACCGTGAAACCATCCGCAAGGATGCTAACCAGGAAACCAAGTACGCACGTCAGTCCGGTGGTAAGGGCCAGTATGGTCACGTTAAGATCAAGATTGAGCCCAACCCGGGTAAGGGTTATGAGTTCGTCAACGGTATTGTTGGCGGCGCTATCCCGAAGGAATACATCCCCGCTGTTGACAACGGTATCCAGGGCGCGATGAAGTCCGGCATTCTGGCTGGCTATCCCGTCGTGGATGTCAAGGTCACTCTGTGGGACGGCTCCTATCATGAAGTTGACTCCTCTGAAATGGCGTTCTCCATCGCCGGCTCCATGGCATTCAAGGATGCTATGAAGAAGGCTGATCCCGTCATTATGGAGCCCATCATGAAGGTTGACGTTGTTGTTCCTGACGAGTATATGGGCAACGTCATTGGCGACTTGAACAGCCGCCGCGGCGCGATCCAGAACCAGGAATCCACCGATGGCACTGCCCGTGTCACCGCTATGGTTCCTCTGTCCGAGATGTTCGGTTACGCTACTGACCTGCGTTCCAAGACCCAGGGCCGTGGCCAGTACTCCATGGAGCCGGCTGATTACCAGCAGGTTCCCAAGAGTGTTGCAGATAAGATCATGACCGAGCGCAATAAGGGCTGATTCTGCACAAATTCGCGCAAAATACTTGATTTTTCTTGAAAAATCTAGTATGATAGCCTTACAACAGGCTATTTTATCTGTTTGAATTAAAGGAGGATACTTCCAATGGCTGAAAAGGAAAAATTTGACCGCTCTTTGGAGCATGTCAACATCGGTACCATCGGTCACGTTGACCACGGCAAGACCACTCTGACTGCCGCTATCACCAAGGTTCTGGCTCTGAAGGGCGACGCCGATTTCATGGATTACTCCAGCATCGATAAGGCTCCTGAAGAGAAGGCTCGTGGTATCACGATCAACACCGCTCACGTTGAGTACCACACCGAGAAGCGTCACTACGCCCACGTTGACTGCCCGGGCCATGCTGACTACATCAAGAACATGATCACCGGTGCTGCTCAGATGGACGGCGCTATCCTGGTTGTTGCTGCAACCGATGGCCCGATGCCGCAGACCCGTGAGCACATCCTGCTGGCTCGTCAGGTTGGCGTGCCCAAGATCGTTGTGTTCCTGAACAAGTGCGATATGGTTGACGACGAAGAGCTGCTCGACTTGGTCGAAATGGAAGTTCGCGAACTGCTGGACAGCCAGGATTTCGACGGCGACAACACCCCGATCATCCGTGGTTCCGCTCTGAAGGCTCTGGAGAGCACTTCCAAGGATCCCGATGCTCCGGAATACAAGTGCATTTGGGAGCTGATGGACGCTGTTGACAGCTACATCCCGACCCCGGACCGTGCTGCTGATAAGCCGTTCCTGATGCCCGTTGAGGACGTTATGACCATCTCCGGCCGTGGCACCGTTGCTACCGGTCGTGTTGAGCGTGGTACTGCTCATGTCGGCGATCAGATGGAAATCGTTGGTCTGAAGGAAGAGAAGCTGACCACCACCATCACTGGTCTGGAAATGTTCCGCAAGAGCCTTGAGTTCGCTCAGGCTGGCGACAACATCGGCGCTCTGCTGCGTGGTATTGACCGTGACCAGATCGAGCGTGGCCAGGTTCTGGCTGTTCCCGGCTCTGTTCATCCCCACACCACTTTCGATGGCCATGTTTACGTCCTGAAGAAGGAAGAAGGCGGCCGTCATACCCCGTTCTTCAACAACTATCGTCCTCAGTTCTACTTCCGTACCACCGACGTTACCGGCATCATCACCCTGCCCGAGGGCACTGAGATGTGCATGCCCGGCGACAACGTTGATATGCACGTTGAGCTGATCACCCCGGTTGCCATGGAAGAAGGCATGCGTTTCGCTATCCGCGAAGGCGGCCACACTGTTGGTTCCGGCGTTGTTTCCAAGATCGAGAAGTAATTTTCGGCTTGTGATATAGCTTTCAAGGCTCCTGCTGTTAAGGCAGGGGCCTTTTTGTTGTGTACGACTTATGGGACGGGGAGGGGGCAAAGGCCGGGTGTGGAAGACCAAGGAACGCATCATGAAAACATCAGGAATTGTAGATAGGGGAGAGGACACCATTCGGAACTTTGAAAAAGTGGAGCAGGAGGGGGCACTCACACCGCCCTACCTTGGGAAGGTGTATTTCAGGTCGCGGTTAAGGGGTAAGGGTTGATCTATCCCTAAGTTTTCGGAACGGTCAGGAACGCTCTCTACAGTACAATTTATAATGGGCAATTCTCAACCTCCAATTTTCCCTTCAAGTTTCCTCCAATCTCTGCCAAATCTCTCAACAACAAGCCAAACCGAAATGGCAAAAAATGCGCGATAACAATACCGGGTGATTGTATTAAGAGATTGCAAAGAACATTATCGGGGTAAATGTTTAATCATTTGATAAAAACAGGAATAAACCATTCAAAAATGTTAATAAATACCGCCAAAGAGTCACCGCACCGCAGTGCAAATAATGTGCGAAAAACAGGTTTCGGTTGATTCAAGGACAAAAATTCACATAGAAACCGCGCTAATTAACTATGCAAATTCTGGCAACTGTGATATAATGTATATACCTAGATGTGTCGGAATGGTTATCATTTGCCGGATCAAGGCATGCAGCCGGTACAACGTTTGTCAGCCGCTGTGCCGGGGCCAAAAGCCCCAAAAGCATGCCGCAGCCCGGCAGGGGATCGCCAGACCGAGGGGGCACAACCAGGCGTTTTGCAATCAACACCTGCAAAGTGCCGCACATCTGCCGTACCACTTTTCACACAAAAGGGGAAAGTAGTAACACTTAAGGGAGGATAAAACTATGAAGAAAAACCTTCAGCGTTTTGGTGCATCCGTGCTGGCAGCAGCCATGGTTGCCCAAAGCGTGGCGCTTCCCGCAGCAGCCGAAACTACCAAGATTGACTCTTCGGTAGCGCAGTCTGTTGCAGCTAGCGCGGCAAGCGCAGCCAGCGCTGTGCAGTCCCTGCCCAAGTTCACCAGCACCGAAGACCTGATCAAGCAGACAGCCCAAACGCTGGCTGCCCAGGGCAAAGTGCATGAACTGGAGCAGGACGATGCCAAGCTGGAAGCGACTGCACAGAGCAAGGCGGGCATGAGCCTTGCAGCGTTGGAAAATGCACTGGCCGATGCCATGTACGCCAACGCCGCAGCCGGCAGGATTAACACCGAAGCCTATGGCCTGAACAAGGACGAGATGGCATCGGTGATGGCTGCCACCATCAAAACGTATCATCTGTCCAGCGCCGTTACCGACCTGGGCTATGAGACGAACGCCGCAGGCGTTGTGACCGCCGTTACCTTTACCGGCAGCTCCGGCATGACCTCTGCGATGGAGTCCCTGTCCAACAGCGATGATGAAGTGATTGCGCAGCAGGCTGACAGCTACGCCGCAGCTTACGTTGCTGAAAACTCCGATACCTTTGCTGCCAGCGCCGCTGCGGACGGCCATACCTATGGCGAGCCGAAATGGTACTGGAATGATACCAACCCGGAGGATGGCCACACCCATAAGTGGAAAGAGACCCCCGACGGCTACTGGACCAAGACCGATGACGGCTGGGCTTACACCGCTGTGTATACCTGTGAAAAGGACGATGCCTACCAGAAGGTAGAAGGCACCGTAACCAAGGATACCACCGAGGCAAAGCCCGGCGTTGCCGGCAAGACCGTTTACTCTGCCAGCGTGCCCGCTGACAAGAGCCCGGTTAAGAAGGAATACAAGGAAACCACCACCCGCACCGACGACATTGCCGCCCTGCCCTGCCAGAGCCATGTCGTGCCCAAGGATGCAGATGGTAACTTTGTTGCTACCTTCAACTGGGAAATGAAGAAGGTCGAGGGCGAGCTGGCCGCTGACTACAGCAACGCCCAGCTGTTCTATGACAGCGAAACCGGCAAAATTTCTGCCGGCGCTCCCGTTACCATTGACTGGGAATGCACCAGCGTCACCTTCAAGTGCGCTGTCTGCGGCGAAGAAATCAAAAACCAGCCGGTAATGACCATGCCGGTCAGCGTTGTGGTAGACCAGAATGACAATTCCGTCTACATCAACGTGGGCGGCACCCCGACCCTGGATACCACCTCCGGCGGCACCGGCGTTACCCTGGTGTCCGCAATGAAGGACGGCAACTGGTACGATATGCAGAACAACCCGGTTGACGCAAGCAAGGTGAACTTCACCTATCAGAGCGGCGACAACAAGGGCAAGAACAGCCTGCTGCTGTACGACAGCCAGAAGACTGCCGTGTATGTGGACGACCAGGGCAACCAGGTCACCAATACTTACGATGTCTCGACTGCGCAGATGAACTACTACTACTTCCAGCTGTCGCAGTTCAACCAGGACGAAGCAGAGTACTTCGGCGTGGTTGCCCCGTTCTGGACCTCCAAGGGCGTTCAGAAGCAGGGCGAGGATGGCAGCATCACCGGCACCATGGGCGCAATCAAGATATTGTGCAGCATTGATCCGAACGATGATGTCCCGCCGACCACCATGGCATTCATGCTGAACATGCTGCCGCAGGCGTTCATGTCTTACGTCATGAACTATGGCGAAGCTCTGAAAGCCATCCGTGATGCAGGCTTGGCACAGGTTGCCAAGCTGGGTGACGCTGACTATGTCACCAAGCTGCTGATCCTGCACGACTGGATCTCCCAGGTTGCAGAATTCGATATGGGCTCCATGGGCGATATCACCGGCGGCGGCAACAACGACCCCATCCAGACGACTGCTTTCGGTGCCCTGCTGGGCGGCGAGATCGGCGCTAAGGGCGTTGAGTATGGCTGCATCTGCCTGGGCTATGCAGCTGCATTTAACTACATGGTCCAGAATTTGCCTGACAACAAGAGCATCTATAAGAATGATGACGGCAGCTGGAAGACCCCCGATGAAGTAGGCGATAACGCTGTTGTTGACTTTGCCCAGATCCTGTATTACTGCAATACTTCTGATACCAGTGTTGCCGGTAATGCGTTCGGCGGCGGCATGTTCAACAACGTCCACTACTTCAACGCAGTCAAGGTCAACAAGCTGCAGGGTGACAGCAATTCTGCTACGATGACCACCGGCGAACCCAACAAGAACTGGTACTATGTTGACGTCTGCTATGACGACGTGAACACCGAGTGCATGGCCCAGACCCGCGTTGAGAACGCAGGCGACCTGCGCCATGTCAACTTCCTGGTTTCTCCCTCCGGTCTGGAAGGCCGTTACAGCAAGTACTATGATTACATTGACTCGCTGTACGATGGCTACACCTACACCAAGAACAAGAATCCCGATGTGGATAAAGACGGCAATGTTGTGCTGAACAACGGCAAGCCGCATTACTCTTACACCAAGGCGGAAAACAAGAACGAGACCCGTTACACCGATACCTGCTACGAGGATACCTGGTTCACCTCTATCTGCAGCCCCATCTACTTCGACAATAATTACTTCTATTACGTTGATACCACGACCAACCAGAACCTGTATAACAACATGCGCCGCCAGCAGTCCGAGAACGGCAACAACGGCAACTCTGGTTCCGGCAGCTCTGGTAACAACTCCCAGATGCAGCAGTTCATGAAGAAGATGCAGAACCAGGGCCCCGATACTCTGGAAGCACGTCCGCGTAATGCGAACTACTATATCCGCAAAGAGGATTCCAGCAGCAGCAGACCCGGCGGCTTCAGCATGAGCAGCTTTACCAAGACGGATGACCCGTTTGATATCATCCTGATGTACTACAACGATCTGAAGGAAACCAGCAGCAACTTCAATGATGACGACAGCAATGCCAAGGTTCTGGCCGAAGCTGGCACCATCTATAAGATCGATACCAGTGCAAAAGATAAGCATACCAAGGTTGAAAACAACCTGAACACCGAGTGCCTGGCAGACGCTGCTGCAAAGCGGATCTACCCCGCACTGGTACACTCTACCGCACTGTATGATGGCAAGCTGTACTTCAACGTCAACAACGCCATCTACCGTATGGACCCGACCACCGGCGCAGTGGAAGAAGTGAAGGAATACAACACTGTCTATGGCGGCATTAAGCTGACCAAGGATAAGGACGGCAACATGGTTCCCGATACCCACTTTCCCGGCATGAGCATGGTTATCATGGATAGCGCCCAGGATACCAGCAGTGTGAAGTATCTGGACACCTTCATGAACCATCCTCTGGCTGGCCTGACCCTGCGTGACAGCTACAGCTTTGCTACCACCACCCAGCAGGGCCAGACTGTGATCACCGGCATCAATACCACCAAAGATCAGCTGGTCGTTTCTGTCGGCACCAACCTGTCCAACACTTACAAGAGCCTGGACGAGCTGGGTTCCGATGGCAAGCCGGTTGTTAAGACCGATGCCTCCGGCACTTCTTATGCAAACCGTAAGAGCTACAAGACCGAGTCCTGGAACTACAACCCGAGTTACAACCAGAACATGGGCAGCTCTGACGAGAAGAACAAGAACGAAGAGTTCATGTGGTGCGCTAACCTGGTTGAGAGCATGGATATGAAGTCCATGGTCAGCGACCTGAGCAGCAGCGCAACCACCAATGTTTCCGTTGATGCATGGTGCGATACCCCCGCTTACACCCAGGTCCGCACCAACAAGTACGGCCTGACCCAGGGTGAAAAGGTGTACGCTGACGACGCACTGCCCAAGGGCCATACCTGGAAGCTGGACGAGCTGGAAACCAAGTCCGTTGGCAACAATGTGTACCTGTGCTCTGATTGCCATACCGCAACCGAGAGCGTACCTCACACTGTAACCCTGCCGGACAAGATTGAAGGCGTTACCCTGACTCTGGGCACCACCAACAACACCTACATCAAGGACGATACCGTTACCCTGACCGTAGAAAAGGAAGGCACCGATATCGTTACCGTTACCGCAAAGAACGGCGATACCGATGTTGCTCTGAAGGAAGTTCAGGAAGCAGCGCAGGACGAAGCCGCAGCCCAGGCTACCCCCGAAAATGCCGAAAAGGCTAAGACGGTTTACACCTTCACCATGCCGGACGGCGATGTGACCATCAGCGTTGCAAAGAACGCAAAGACCTATGAGGTCAAGCAGGCAGCAACCACTAACGGCAAACTGGAGATTACCCCGGCTACGGCTGCTAAGGACGAGACCGTTACCGTTAAGGTTACCCCGGATGCAGGCTATGCTCTGAAAGAAAATGGCCTGAAGGTTACTTACACCGATGCTGACAACAAGGAACAGACCGTTGAAGTGAAAGCTGGTACTGAAGCCAACACCTACACCTTTGCAATGCCTGCGTACCCTGTCAACGTCAGCGCAGAGTTTGTTAAGGAATACAAGGTTACCGCAGCTCCTGCTGATAACGGCACTGTTACCGTAGACCCGACCGCAGCTGTTGAAGGCACCAACGTTACCGTTACCGTTAAGGCAGCTGATAACTACCAGCTCAAGGCTGACAGCCTGACCTACAGCTATCAGATCGGCGAAGATAAAAAGACCGAAAAGCTGACCCTGACCGATGGCAAGGCTACCTTCAAGATGCCTGCCGCTGATGTTACCGTTAGCGCTGTGTTTGAAGCACTGACTGCAACTCCGACTGCAACTCCGACCGCAACTCCGACCGCAACTCCGGCTGCAACTCCGACTGCAACTCCGACTGCAACTCCGACTGCAACTCCGACTGCAACTCCGACCGCAAAGCCGGCAGAGCCGACTGCTGTGCCGGAGCCGACTGCTGTGCCGGAACCGACTGCTGTGCCGGAACCGACTGCGGTAACGCCTACTGAACCCGAAACGCGCACCGCTCACGGCGCTGCTGAAAAGACCACCATTACCGCAATGGCTGTCTTTACCTGCACCGATA
>ERZ1026880.889-NODE-889-length-13895-cov-12.675072_pt1 | contig 13895 bp, 9 predicted proteins | sample MGYA00380170_ERZ1026880 | MGnify/ENA primary metagenome ERZ1026880 (study PRJEB33269, sample SAMEA4719806) | human gut metagenome | biome: human-associated habitat; feature: organic feature; material: feces | place: Cameroon | collected 2013-10 ...
CGCGCTTCTCGATCTCCTCGGCAAGCAGCAGCGCATAGCTGGACGTGCCCGTGATGACGGTGGAGCGCAGGTCCTGCATCATCTGCAGCTGCTTTTCGGTGTTGCCGGGACCCATGGGGATGGCCATGGCGCCCAGGCGCTCGCAGCCCAGCTGGAAGCCGATGCCGGCAGTCCACAGGCCGTAGCCAGGGGTGATCTGGATGCGGTCGGTGTTCGTGATGCCCGCCGTCTCGTAGCAGCGTGCGAACATGGTGGCCCAATCGTCGACGTCCTTCTGCGTGTAGGGGATGACGACCGGGGTGCCCGTGGTGCCCGAGGAGCTGTGGATGCGGACGATCTTCTCGTCCGGCACCGCCTGCAGTCCCAACGGATACGCCTCGCGCAAATCGGCCTTTTCCGAGAACGGCAGCTTCTCGAAATCTTCCTGGGTCTGCACGTCGGACAGATCGATGTCCTTGAATTTACGGGCGTAGAAGGCCGAGCGGTCCTTCAGGGTTTTGAACTGCTCTTTGATGATCTCAAGCTGCTCCGGCTTCATCTGCATAGTATGCTCCCTTGTTCAAATGGCTTGTTTCGCTTTATTCATGCTGCGTGAGGAAAAGTGCGTAGGCGCTTCAAGCCCGAAAAGGCTGCGGGAAAGCACGGCAAATCGGCCCCAAGCCTTACAGGTCTTGAAGCTAAAGCCATCGACCAGCCAACGCGGTGCGCGCGGCTGAGGAGAAGTGGATGTCGAATACCGAAGTCATACTGGTCATTGTAGGCCAAACCAAACCGCAAGCAACCCCCAAAACCGGCAACGGGACCGATTTGCGGTCCCGTTGCTCGTTATGCAGGGTTTTGCGGTGCTACTCCCCTACCGCCACGTTGATGGCTTGCAGGTTCATATCCACGAAGCGCGGCTTGACGCAAGCCGCGATCGCCGCACGAAGGTCTTCGACATCGATGGGCACGCATCCGGTTTGCAAGGCCTTTGCCAGCAACAGGCTGTTAAGCACCTTGCGGCTGCCGGCCACCTTCGTAAGCGCGGCATCGTCGACGGGCACAAGCTTCGCCTGCGTACCCGCCAAAGCACGCTCCATGTTCGCGATCACGTCGCTGGCGCGGTACGGGTTCTTCGACAGCGCCGCTGTGACCGGCTGAACCGCGGTGGTGGCGAACACCAGCGTCCCGGCGGGGGCAAGGTAGGGCAGCACGCGCGCGGCCTCCGCCGGCTCGAACGCGATGATAAGATCAGCGGTTCCTCGGCTGACCAGGGGCGCATGCACCTGCTCGCCCTTGTTGCCGATGCGCACGTGCGACACCACGTTGCCGCCGCGTTGCGCCATGCCGATGGTCTCAGCCGTGCGCACCTGCCAGCCTTTCTCCAAGGCGGCCTGGGCAAGCACCTTCGCGGCCAGAACCGTTCCCTGACCGCCTACGCCTGTGAGCAGGATATTCAGCATGCTAGGCCTCCTTCTTCTCGCTAGCGGCGGATGCGGCATCGACCACGGAGATGCAGTCGAACGGGCACACCTGCGTGCACAGCCCGCACCCGTTGCACTGGCCGGCGTCGATAAACGCCTGACCGCGCTCCCCGCTTTTCGGGCCGCGTGCGTCGATGTCGAAGCCGATGCCGGGACACCCGATCTCGGTGATGCACTTCTTGCAACCCGTACAACGCTGAGCGTCCAACACCACGGGAGCGGCCGGCTTGAACAGCTGCACGCAGGGGCTTTCGAACATGATGGCGGAAGGTCCCTCGAAATCAATCGCCTCACGCGCAGCGTCGATGGACTGCTGCAGGTTCAACGGATCGGCGTGCACGATGCACTCGAAGCCCACGGCCTTCAGCACGGCTTCAATGGAAACCGGCTTGCGGCGCTCGCCCATCAGCGTCACGCCCGTGCCCGGATGCGGCTGGCTGCCCGTCATGGCGGTGGTTGCGTTGTCGAGCACGCACAGCGTGAAGTCGTGGCCGTTGTACACGGCGTTCACGATTCCCGGCAAACCGCTTGCGAAGAACGTCGAGTCGCCGACGAACGCCAAGGCCTTCTTCTGCGGCTCGACCACGGAGAAGCCCTGCGCCATGGTGATGCCGGCGCCCATGCACAGACAGGTGTCCACCGCATCGAGCGGCATGGCGTTGCCCAGCGTGTAGCATCCGATGTCGCCGCAGAACACGGCAGGCATCTTACCCAACGCACGCTTCACGGCGTAGAAGCTGCCGCGGTGCGGGCAGCCCGGGCACAGCACCGGCGGGCGGACCGGGAGAGGCTGCTCGGGGTCGGCGTTGTCGTAGGTTGTCGCTTCTTCCACCTCGGCCAACTCGGGGACGCCGAGGTAGACGGCCAGACGGGCAAGGATGTCGTCGACATCGTTCTCGCCGCGATCGCGCGCTTCACCCGTCAGCTTACCGTGCGTGTTGTACTCGGCATGCGTCCTGCCCGCAAACGCCAGCAACTCGTCCTCCAGCACATGGTCGAGCTCTTCAAGCACGAGCACGTCGGCAAGCCCCTTGGTAAACTCGGCGCACGTGCGCTCAGGGAACGGGAAGGGAGTGCCCACCTGCCAGAAACGATATGCCGGCAGCTGCACGCCGCGCTCGCTCGCGCGCTCCTCGAGCAAACGAAGGGCCTCAAGCGCATAAGCGGCCGACACGCCGCCCGCAACGATGCCATGACGAGTGAGCTGGCCGGCCACGCGTCGCTCGTCGACGGGATTGAATGCGCTCAAAACCGGGTTCGTCGAGTAATCGACGGCAATCGCGCGCAGGCGCTCGTTAATTTCCCCATGGCCCTCAAAGGCGCGCTTCGGGAAGATGACCCAACGCGGGCCGCGCTCGAAGCCCTCCTCGGGGATGGGCTTGGCGTGCGTTTCCTCGGCAACGTCGAAGAACGTGGAAGCATGACACACACGCGTGGTGGGGCGTACGATGACCGGCGTCTTGTAGCGTTCCGAAAGCTCGAACGCCGCCTTCATCATGTCGAAGCCCTGATCGGGCGTTGCCGGGTCGAGCACCGGCACCTTGGCGAAGTTGCCGAACCTGCGCGTATCCTGCTCGGTCTGCGACGAGATGGGACCGGGGTCGTCGGCCACGAACAGAACCGTGCCGCCCTTCACTCCCACGTAGTTCAAGCTCATCAGCGGATCGCTTGCCACGTTCAGGCCCACCTGCTTGCAAGTGAACAGCGTGCGCGCTCCGCAATACGATGCGCCGGCCAGCAGCTCAAGCGCGCTTTTCTCGTTCGTGGACCACTCCACATGGATGCCCTGAGCAGCGCCGGAGGCATGCAGCTTCGCCACGGTTTCCGTCACCTCGGACGACGGCGTCCCGGGATAGCCCGCAACAACGCGCACCCCCGCCTCAAGTGCGGCATGGGCAAACGCCTCGTTGCCCATAAGCAGTTTCTTCGTCATATGTTTCCCCGCTTCAAAGCCTGGTTTCAGGAATCGCTCCCTTCGTTGTTTCACGTGAAACAACGAAGGGAGAATCGTCTTGATACCTGTTCATGATAGCAAAAGGGCGACAGGTTGCCCCGTCGCCCTTTTGCAAGTGGCCGGCTTTACGCCTCGGCCATGGCCTTCTTCATATCGATGATCTTCTGACGAGCGCCGTCGCAGCCGGTGCCCATGATCTGCACCGCCAAGATGGCCGCGTTCTTCGCGCCGTTGATGGCGACGGTGGCAACCGGCACGCCTGAGGGCATCTGCACCATGGACAGCAGCGAATCCAGGCCGCCAAGGTCGCTCGTCTTCATGGGAACGGCGATAACCGGGTCGGGGGTGTACGCGGCAACCACGCCGCCCAGGTGAGCTGCCTTGCCGGCAGCTGCGATGATGACCTTGATACCGCGCTCATGCGCAGTGGAGGCCCACTCGTGCACCTCAGCAGGCTTACGGTGCGCGCTGGCAACCTTCACCTCGTACGGGACGCCGAACTCCTCAAGCTGCTTCATGCAAGGCTCCATGGCGGGCATATCGCTTTCAGAACCCATGATGATGCCGATGACGGGATTCTTATGATCGCAAGACATTTCGCAACCCTTTCAACACGTGATTTGCTTTCCAAGGCAGTGTAACGCGGAAGCAGGAACATAGGGAAAACCGCACGCAAATTATGGGAGATTGAAGCATGCCCGAAAAAGCAACAAGCCCGATGGCTTTCACCATCGGGCTTGTAAAGTTCATGGTGGTCGGAGGGGGACTTGAACCCTCGGCACGGGGATTTTCAGTCCCCTGCTCTACCAACTGAGCTACCCGACCAGAAGTCGTTCGTTGCGAACGCGAGTTAGTATATTACGGCAGCAAGCGCTTTTCGTCAACCCCGATTCCGAACTTTTTTGAGATACGTTTCCCTTCTCAGGAAATCGCTCCCAAGGTCAACCGGCCCATTACTTGCACTCAGCGCAGCCGCTGCCAAACAGCAGCTCCTTCTCCTCGCCGGGAAGCGCGGCACGAGCCTGGTCGCGCAGGTTGTTCACGCCGATGAAGAACTGGCGCATCATAACGACCAGCAGATAGCGGCCCTTCGGGGTCAACGTCAGCTCGTCGGCGTTATCGGTGGCGAACGCGCCCGAGGCCTTCATGAACGCCATCTCCACCGGCAAACCCATCTCCACCGAGCAGCCGAAGTCCTTCTTGAACTGGCGCTTATCCAGGCGCAGGCCGAACAGCTGCATCATGAAGCGGTAACGCATGCGATCGCGCTTGCTGAAGGTGGTTTTGCCCATAATGGACATATGACCTGCCTCGATGCACTTGTTGTAATCCTTCACGCTGAAGGTGTTCACATACAGGTTGCTGCCCAGGTAGGTGATTCCGCCGCTACCGATGGCCGGATACTCCTCGTAATCGACCACGTACTCGTCGATCATGGCGTCCTCGCCGGCAGCCGACGTGTTCCTCTTGTTGAACGTCCACGCCGAACCGTGCTCGAACAGGTGCAAGGGACCGCCCGTCAGCAATTCGCTGATGATCTCGTAATACTTCTGCTCGCGGGCGTAATCCACCTTGCCCACGGTGCGGGCAAGGCTGCGCTCGACCGACGGTGAAGCCATCAGCGGATAGAACGTGGTCTGCGTGCAACCGCTCTCGATGACGCGCTCGATGTCGTTGATCAGGATATCCTCGGTCTGCGCCGGGAAGTTGAAGATCATGTCCGCGTTCATGGACACGAAGTACGGGCTGGCATCCTGGATGCGCTCGAGGATCTCCTGGCCACAGCCGTACTTGTCGTAGCGGTCCATCTGCTTGAGCAGGCCGTCGTCGAAGCTTTGCACGCCCACGGACAGGCGCTGCACGCGGCCCTGCAGCTTGTCCAGATAGCTCGGGATCAGGTGGTTCGGGTTCGTCTCACTCGAAACCTCCTGGATATTGAACAGCTCGCGCGCCTGGTCGATGGTGTCGCACAGCTCATCGATCATGATGGTGGGGGTGCCGCCGCCGATGTAGACGCTGTCGAAGTCATAGCCCAGATCCTTCAGCATACGCATCTCCTTGCGCATGTTTTCGAAGTACGGGCGGGCGCGCTCCTCGCTGAACGGGAACCTGTTGAAGCTGCAGTACGGGCACAGACGCTCGCAGAACGGCACGTGCATGTACAGCATATAGCGTTTCCCCTGCTCAGGTGCAGGCATCATCACCTCATCGGTGGGTTTGAGCTTCAGGTACTGGTTCGTGCATTGGCGAACCACGTTCGTAAGCAGGCGCTCTGACAGCATGTACGCGCGCTCCTTTTCTCGTCCTAGTGAAAACGGTAGGAATTATATCCTACCGTTTCAGTCTCATATAATCTCGACGAAAGCTTCGCTCCCCGTGCACGAAAGGCGAGGCCTTACTCCCAGGCTCCGCGGCCTGCAGCAGCCTTCGCGCCGATGTCGGAGCGCAGCTGCTTGCCCTCGAAGTTGATGACGTCGCAGGCCTCGTAGGCCTTCTCACGGGCATCGTCGAACGTCTTGCCCAACGCAACCACGTTCAGCACACGGCCGCCGGCGGTGACGAGCTCGCCATCGGCGTTGCGAGCGGTGCCGGCGTGGAACACCGTCACGCCATCCATGGCCTCGGCATCCTCAACGCCCAGGATGACCTTGCCCTTCTCGTACTTGCCCGGGTAGCCGGCGGAAGCCAGCACCACGCACACAGCCCACTGGTCATCCCACTCGAGCTCGATGTCGTCGGGACGGCCTTCGGCCACGGCCATCATGACATCGACCAGGTCGGTCTTCAGGCGCGGCAGGACGACCTGCGTCTCGGGATCGCCGAAACGGGCGTTGTATTCCAGCACCTTCGGGCCCTCGGGCGTCAGCATGAAGCCACCGTAGAGCACGCCGCGGTAATCGTTCTTGAAGGGCTCGCGCGCCGTTGCGGCTGCGGCAACCCGCATCATGTGCGTCATGTTCGCCAGCTCCTCATCGGTGACGATGGGCACCGGGGAGTACACGCCCATGCCGCCCGTGTTCGGGCCGCGGTCGCCATCGAAGGCGCGCTTGTGGTCCTGGGCGGTTGCCATGCAGTGAGCCTTACCGCCGGAGACGAACGCGAGCAGCGAGCACTCCGGGCCGGTCAGGCACTCCTCCACAACAACCTTGGAGCCCGCGGACCCGAACGCGCCGTCGAAGCAGCTGCGCACGGCGTCCTCGGCAACCTCGATGGTGTCGGCAACCACAACGCCCTTACCAGCCGCCAGGCCATCGGCCTTCACGACGACGGGGGCGCCCAGCTCATGCACGTACGCAAGCGCCGGCTCAAGCTCGGTGAAGCTGCCATAACGAGCTGTGGGGATGCCGTTGGCCTCCATGAACTCCTTGCTGTACGTCTTGCTGCCCTCAAGCTGCGCACCCTGCGCATCCGGGCCGAAGACCGCCACGCCAGCTTCGCGCAGCACGTCGGCCACGCCCGCCACCAGCGGCGCTTCCGGGCCGATGACCACCAGGTCGATGGCGTTGCCCTTCACGAACTCCAGAACGGCCTGGCCGTCCTCGGCGTTCAGGCCCGCCACGTTCTGCGCGACGGATTCCGTTCCGCCGTTGCCCGGGGCCGCGTACAGGTTGTCGGTACGAGGGGATTTCGCCAAGGCCCACGCAATGGCGTGCTCACGGCCGCCGCCGCCCAAAACCAAGATGTTCATGTAACTAACCCTCCATTTCCAGCTCTCGGATAATATGCGTGTGCGGGACCGCAGATTCATGCAGCCCCGCACGGGATTCGCTTCGCTATTCAGTGACAGCAGTCCATCGAGTTTATCGGCGTCTTACCAGCCGCGCATGATGGTCTGATCGCGATCGGGGCCGACGGCCACGATGCTGATGGGCACGCCCACCTTCTTCTCGAGATACTCAACGTAGCTCTTGGCGTTCTCCGGCAGCTCGTCGAACGTACGGCAGGCGGTGATGTCCTCGCCCTTCCAGCCGGGCAGCTCCTCGTACACGGGCTTGGCGTGGAACAGGACGCTTTGCTGCATGGGGAAGTAATCGTAACGCTCGCCGTTGCACTCGTAAGCCACGCACACCTTGATGGTGTCGAAGGCGGAAAGCACGTCGAGCTTGGTCAGAGCCACATCGGTCAGGCCGTTGACATCGGCGGCGTAGCGCGCGATGACGGCGTCGAACCAGCCGCAGCGGCGCTTGCGGCCCGTGGTCACGCCGTACTCATGGCCGACCTGGCACAGCGTCTCGCCTTCCTCGGCCTCAAGGCCTTCGCCGCCGTCCTCGGCGTACGTCAGCTCGGTGGGGAAAGGACCGCCGCCGACGCGGGTGATGTAGGCCTTCTGGATGCCCAACACGCGGTCGATATTGACCGGGCCCACACCCGAGCCCGTAGCGGCGCCGCCGGCGCAGCAGGAAGAGGACGTGACGTAGGGGTACGTGCCATGGTCGATGTCGAGCAGCGTGCCCTGCGCGCCCTCGAACAGGATGGACTTGCCCTCGCGCACGGCATTGTTCAACATCTGGCTGGTCTCGGCCATATACGGCTTGAGGATGCGGGCGTACGGCAGGTACTCCTCGCAGATCTCCTCGACTGTGTAGGTGTGCAGGCCGTAGATCTTCTCCAGGATGGCGTTCTTCTGGATAAGCGCCGTCTCGACCTTCAGGCGGAAGATCTTCTCGTCCATGAGGTCCTGGATGCGGATACCCTTGCGGGCAACCTTGTCCTGGTAGCACGGGCCGATACCGCGCTTGGTGGTGCCGATCTTGTGATCGCCCAGGCTCTTCTCGTCGGCGCCGTCAAGATCCTTGTGGTACGGCATGATGACATGCGCGTCGCAGCTGATCTTGAGGTTCTTGCAGGAGATGCCCTCGGCCTCGAGCATGGCCATTTCCTTGACCAGCACGCCGGGGTCCACCACCACGCCGTTGCCGATGACGGGAATGGCGTTCTCGTACATGACGCCGGAGGGCATCAGGTGAAGCGCCAGCTTCTTGTCGCCGTGGATAACGGTATGGCCTGCGTTGTTGCCGCCCTGATAACGGACGACGTAATCGTATTCGCTAGCAATGAGATCGGTGATCTTGCCTTTGCCTTCGTCGCCCCATTGGGCGCCAACCAGAACGGTGCTGGGCATGTGTGCGCATCCTTTCGATAACAGTGTCGCAACCCTCACAGTGTACTACAGAACCACTTCGGTAAGGCCCGGATCGGCCACGCGCATGGTTTCAACGATTTCTTCATGGCAGGTCAGCAAAATGACCTGGCGATGGCGCGCTAGCTGGGCCAACGCCTTCGCCGCGCCCGCGCGGCGCTGGGAATCGAAGTTCACCAGGATGTCGTCCGCGATGATGGGAACGGCGCGTCCCACGTTGTCGGCGGTGACGAGCAGCGCGATGCGCAACGCCAGATACAGCTGCTGGCACGTTCCCAGCGACAGGTGCACGGGCTCGCGCACGGTGCGCAGCGCATCGGTCACCTGAAGTCGGCCATCGGCGCTCATGGACACCTTCACCCACTTGCCGTCGGTCATCAGGCTGAGCAGCTCGCTCGCGCGGGCATACACCTCGGGCTGGCTTTTGCTCTCCCACGACGCTATGGCCGCCTCGAGCATATGGCGCGCCAGCAGCAGCTTCGCGAACTCCATGGCAGCCTCGTCGCGGCGCGTTTTGAGCTGCTGGGCCTCAAGCTTCAGCTCGTCGAAGCTGCGTTCGCCCTTCGCCTGGGAAAGCAGCTGGCGAAGCTCGCCGTAGCGGCGGTTCAGGTGCTCGCTCGTCTCCATCAGGCCCTCGCGCTGGCGCGTCTTGCGCGCGATGAAGGCGTCCACGGCTTCGAGCGTGCCGCGTTCGCGGCGCATGCCGATCTCCGCGTACAGGCTCTCGCGCATTTCGCGGGCCTTCTCAAGCGACTCCTCCAACGCCGTGCGGCGCGACACGAGCGCCTGCTTGCGCTGCATGTACAGGGCGTTCTCCGCGCGGACGTCCTTCGCCTCGTCGAGCAGCGCGCGAGCGTGGCGCAGGGAGTCTTTCGCTTCGGAAAGCCCCATGGCAGCGAGATCGTCCTGCACGGCTTGGCGTTGATGTTCCTGCTCGGCCAGGCATGCTTCCAGCTTCTTCTTGTCCTGCAGCATGACCCAGTGCCGGTCTTGAACGCGTTGGGAGCGCTCGTCGCCTTTCCTGCCCGGCTTGAACAGCATGATCAGCGAGGCCGCGGCGAGCACCACCGCCACCAGCACCAGGAAAAACCCCAGCGCGGTGAACGACAGGCTAGTTATCTCGCGGCCATGCATGAACAGCGGGATGCCCGCGAACATGAAGGCCACGGGCAGCGCCACGGAAAGGCCGATCTGCACGCGCTGCTGACGGCGTGCGCGGATGGCCTCGTTTTGCTCGTCTTGGGTCTCGAGCATCGCCTCGTAGGCCGCCCTGGAAGTTGCGTAGTTGTCGCGTGCCAGGTCGACGGCGTGCTCCGTCTTCGCTTCCTGGACGGCAAGCGCCTCGATGCGGTCGCGCAGATGGCGCTCCTCGGTAGCCGTGATGCCCGCCAGCTCTTCGGGATGTTCGCGCTGCGCCAGCCTATGCTCGCAGCGCAGGCTCTCCTCCTGAGCACGCAGATCGGCGATCTTCTCCTGCAGCTCGACCTCGTCCGCCTCGGTCTTCTGCAGCGTTTTGCGATTCGCCTTCAGCGTCTCGATGGCGGTGTTCAGGTCGCCGATCTTCGCCAGCAACTCATCGCGTTGCGGCTTCAGCTCGGCGAACTCGCGATCCTCTCGCTTCAGGCGCTCCACGCGGTCGGATTCGGCGGCGATGCGACGGCGCAGCTCATCCTGCTCCGATTCGAGCTTCACCAGCGATTTCTCGGACGCCGCAGCCCTTGAGGTGAACTGCGCCAGGCGCTCTTGCAGCGCGGTCAGCGCATGCGCCGGGGAAGCCCCCGTGCCGGAGCCGGCCGTGAGCAGCTTGGCCGTCACGTCGGTGGTGTTACGCAGCTGGCGCAGCTCGTCGCTGGTCAGGCTGAACATGGTGCGGTACGTTTCGCGGTCGATGTCGTCGGCGACCGACGCGTCGCCCTGCAGGCCGTCGGCGTTGCGGATGCGCGATGCCTGCGAGTCCCCAGTCCCGTCCTCGTTGGCGAAGAACAGCGTTCCCGCACGTTCCGCGTTATCGGGCTTGTAAGTGTTGCGCTGACCGCGCGCCTCTTCCCAACCGAACAAGACGCCACCGACGAACTGGGCAAACGTGGTCTTGCCGGCCTCGTTGCGACCGAACACCACGTTCATGCCCGGCCCGAACGGCCCGATCAGGCGGTTGGAGAACGCGCCGAACGCGTCCATCTTGATATGTTCCAGATATTTACCCACTAGCGCTCTTCCCCCTGCGACAACATATCGAGCACCAGGTCTTCGGCCTGCTCCGACAGCTTCCCGACCTTGCCGGCACAGCTCGACGGCATCTGCAGCCCTCGATCGAGGAACTCCTGCTGCAGGAAGGCTATCTGCTCTTCGGGAAGGGACCGCTGCGTTTCGGCCACGCGCAAAAACACCGCCGGGAACAGCCCCTCCTCGCGCAGGGCCTGCTTATCGCGCGGCTCCTGCGTTTCGTCGACCATGGTGTCGCAGAAAAACGACGCATACGAATCGTTCACGTGCTTGCGCAGGTCCTCGAGCACGTCGGGGCGGGAAAGCACCTCGTGAAGCGCAGTCGTGCCCGTCAGCGCGATGCGCGAGATCATCTCCTCGCAATGCGCCTTGCCGTTCGCGCGGAACAGCTCCCGGATGATCAGGTCGCTGATCTCGGGCAACGTGGTGCAATCGGACACATCGACGCGCAGGCGCTGCCACACCACGCTTGCCGTGGGGATGAATTCAAGCTGCGGGACCGCGCCTTCGGAAAGCGTTACCAGCTGCGCTCCGCGCGGGCCCGTTTCCTTGATGTCGCGCCCTTGGATGCACCCGGAAAACGCGATGCGCGGACCGTTTTCGCTAGGATGGATATAGCGCATGTGGATATGCCCGCACGCCCAGTAGTCCATGCCGGCGGAAAGCAGCACCGAGGGGTTGACCGGCGCCTTTACAGGATCGAGGTTCAGCCCGGTATGCAGCATGCCGATAGCGAAGGGGGCTTGCGCGACATCTGGCTCGCGCTGATGAAGGGCCGACAGCGCGGCGGTGCGCGTGATGCCGTCGGCGATGCATTCGTCCATGGGCCATGATTGGTTGTAGTATCCACGACCGCCGATGATGCAAAGCGGCTTCCCATTGCGCCTGAACAGCTGGAAACCCGGCTTGTCCGCCGGCAGCATGTGGACGTTCTCCGGCAAGGAGAACGCGCTTTGCTGCCATGAGGTGTAGGGGTCGTGGTTGCCTGTGATCAGGTATACCGGGATGCCCGCTTTCCCCAGCGTGCGCATCCCCTCAAAGAACCGCAGGTAGTCTCCGTACGATGCGCGCGACTCGTCGAACACGTCGCCCGAGACGACCACGAAGTCGACCTTGTGGGAAACAGCCGTGTCTATGACGCGATCGAACGCTTCGGCGATGGCCTGCACCAGTCGGGCAGCCCACGCAGGCGACACCTTGGCAAGGCCGCGGAAGGGTGCGCCAAGGTGAAGATCGGCGGTGTGGAGGAATGTCAGGCTCTCAGTCATAGCTTCAGTTTACCCCGGTCCCGTCGTTGCGTGCGTTACATATAGTCGGGAACGCGCGAATCGTCGATGAAGTCCATGAAGCGGGTGTATTCCGCGTTGAAGGCGAGCGTGATATCGCGCGTGGGGCCGTTGCGGTGTTTGGCGACGATCAGCTCTGCCGTGCCCAGATCGGGACGGTCCTCGCTTTCCGCCTCCATCTCGTCCATGCTTCGGTCGATAAACATGACGATGTCGGCGTCTTGCTCGATAGCGCCGGATTCACGCAGGTCGGACAGCATCGGACGCTTCTTGCCGCGCATCTCCACGGCACGGGAGAGCTGCGACAGCGCGATGACGGGCATGTCCATTTCCTTGGCAAGCACCTTCAAACCACGGGAAATCTCAGCGACCTCGACGGCGCGGTTGCCGTCTCGGCGCGCCTGCGGCGGCTGCATCAGCTGCAGGTAGTCGACGATGATCAGACCCTTTTCGGCGTCGCGCAGCTCACGGCGCGCCTTCGCGCGCAGCTCTAGGATGGAAAGCGCCGGCGTGTCGTCGAACTCGATTTTCAGTTTGGAAAGGTTGCTGGAAGCCTCGATGATGGCTGCCCAGTCCGCGTCCTGCACTTGGCCGGCGCGCAGCTTCGACAAGCTCACGCGCGCCTCGGATGCGAGAACACGTTGGACCAGCTGGGAGGCGCTCATTTCCAGCGACAGGAACGCCACGGTAGCACCCAATTTCGCCGCACTCGTGCACAAGTTCAGGGCGAAGGCCGTCTTGCCGACACCAGGACGTGCTGCAAGGATGACCAGGTCGCCGCCGCGAAAGCCGTGGAACAGGTCGTCAACGTCCTTGAAGCCCGATGCGACGCCCGAGATCTTGTTCTCCTGCGCCGCCATCTCCTGCAGTTCCTCGAAGGCGTCGACCAGCAACGTGTCGATGCCCGTGAACGCGCTGGACACGCGCTTCTCCGTGACCGCGAACAGCGTTTTCTCCGCCTGCTCCACGACAACGCCAAGGTCATCAGGAGCATCGTAGGCAAGCGAGCGGATTTCCCCGGATGCACGGATCAAATCGCGCAGGATGGAGGTGCGCTTGACGATTTCAACATGATTCTGCCAATTGACTAGGGCGAACGAATTGCTGGCGAGCTCCAGGATGTACGCCTGGCCGCCAACGGCCTCAAGCTGGCCCGATGCCTTCAGATTATCGGCAACCGAGATCTGGTCAAGCGGGATATGACGCGTGTAAAGATCGAGCATGGCCTCGAAAATGCGCTGATGGGCAGCTCGATAGAAGTTGTCGGGGATGAGTTTTGCGGCAACATCCTCGATGGCCTCCTGGTTGAGCAGGCACGCTGCTAACACCGACTTCTCGGCTTCTATGTTCTGGGGCTCCATTTTGCGGATTGAGGAGCTCTCAGGCACCTCAGGGGCAAAATCAGGATTATAGGGAACGTCAACGGGCATGCTGCTCATCCTTTCTTGTATCCGGCTTATCATACCGCAGTCGGAGTTGCGCCGCGGATGCCGCAGGGCGTCATCGACAGAAGAGCCAAGTAAAAGCGATGCTATGCACACTGCCTGAATCTCTGCCGGACAATAATGCACCCCTTTTCAGCTGAACGTGATAAGCGTTATTCGAAATACCCAGATAGGATTCGCTCACCCCTTTAGCCTTCATATGAATGAAGATTCGCTAATGGCTCCTAAATAGAAAAAATCCCCCGCACTAACATACGGGGGATTTGCTAGTTCGCTTTAAAGCGCTGAGCTATTCAGCGGCCTCTTCAGCAGCAGCCTCCTCGGCGACGGCCTCGGTCTCGACCTCTTCGGCCTCTTCCTCGGCAGCAACCTCGTCGATGCCCA
>ERZ1026880.893-NODE-893-length-13862-cov-84.173101_pt1 | contig 13862 bp, 9 predicted proteins | sample MGYA00380170_ERZ1026880 | MGnify/ENA primary metagenome ERZ1026880 (study PRJEB33269, sample SAMEA4719806) | human gut metagenome | biome: human-associated habitat; feature: organic feature; material: feces | place: Cameroon | collected 2013-10 ...
TCCTTGATTTCGGCGGTGCGGCCCTGGTTCCAGAACTGGGTACCGATGTAGCCGCAGGTGCGGCGGGCAACGTTCAGCTTGCTCTGGTCGCGGTTATGGCAGTGCGGGCACTCCCACACCAGCTTGCCGTCGTCCTCCACGATCTTGATCTCGCCGTCATAGCCGCACACCTGGCAGTAGTCGCTCTTGGTGTTCAGCTCTGCGTACATGATGTTATCATAGATGAACTGCATCACTTTGATGACAGCTTCCAGGTTATCCTGCATATTGGGCACTTCCACATAGCTGATGGCGCCGCCCGGAGACAGGCGCTGGAACTCGCTTTCAAACTTCAGCTTGGTGAACGCATCGATCTGCTCGGTCACATGCACATGGTAGCTGTTGGTGATATAGTTGCGGTCCGTAATGCCCGGCACAATGCCAAACCGCTTTTGCAGGCACTTGGCAAACTTGTAGGTGGTGGATTCCAGCGGGGTGCCGTACAGCGAGTAATCAATATTTTCAGCGTTTTTCCACTCGTTGCACTTATCGTTCATGTGCTGCATCACACTCAGGGCAAAGGGCTTTGCGGCGGGATCGGTATGGCTCTTGCCGGTCATATATTTGCAGCATTCATACAGGCCCGCATAGCCCAGGCTGATGGTGGAGTAGCCGCCGTACAGCAGCTTATCAATGGGCTCGCCCTTTTTCAGGCGGGCCAGAGCGCCGTACTGCCACAGAATGGGTGCCGCATCGGACAGGGTACCCTTAAGGCGGTTATGGCGGTACTGCAAGGCGCGGTGGCACAGTTCCAGGCGCTCATCAAAAATTTTCCAGAATTTATCCGGCTCACCGCCGGAGGACAGGGCCACATCCGGCAGGTTAATGGTAACAACACCCTGATTGAAGCGGCCATAGTACTTCGGCTTGCCCGGCACATAGTTCTTGGCGTTGGCCACGTTGTTCCAGCCAGTGCCGGAACGGTCGGGGGTCAAAAAGCTGCGGCAGCCCATGCAGGTAAATACATCGCCGTTGCCCTCGGTCTCGCCCTTAGACAGCTTGTATTCCTTCATCTTCTTTTCGCTGATATAGTCCGGCACCATGCGCTTTGCGGTGCATTTGGCGGCCAGCTTTGTCAGGTAGAAATAGGGGGTGCCTTCGCGGATATTATCGTCTTCCAGCACATAGATCAGCTTGGGGAACGCGGGGGTGATCCAGACGCCCTTTTCATTCTTAACACCCTGGTAGCGCTGGCGGAGCATTTCTTCCACGATAATGGCAAGGTCAGATTTCAGGCGCTGGTTTTCGCCCGCTTCGTTCAGGTACATGAATACCGTGATGAACGGTGCCTGGCCGTTGGTGGTCATCAGGGTAACGACCTGGTACTGGATGGTCTGCACACCGCGCTTGATTTCCTCGCGCAGACGGGCTTCAACGATCTGGGAGAGCTTTTCTTCACCGGGATCAATGCCCAGTTCCTTCATCTCCGCTTCGGTATCGCGGCGGATCTTTTTGCGGCTGATATCCACAAACGGTGCCAGGTGGGTCAGGCTGATGCTCTGGCCGCCGTACTGGTTGGATGCCACCTGCGCAATGATCTGGGTGGCAATGTTGCAGGCCGTGGAGAAAGAATGCGGTTTTTCGATGAGGGTACCAGAAATAACCGTGCCGTTCTGCAGCATGTCGTCCAGGTTGACCAGGTCGCAGTTGTGCATATGTTGGGCGTAATAGTCTGCATCATGGAAATGAATGATGCCATCCTCATGTGCCTTTACAATCTCGGCAGGCAGCAGCATACGCATGGTCAGGTCCTTGCTGACCTCGCCGGCCATATAATCGCGCTGAACGCTGTTGACGGTCGGGTTTTTATTGGCGTTTTCCTGCTTGACTTCCTCATTGTTGCACTCGATGAGGGACAGAATGCGGTCGTCGGTGGTGTTATGGGTACGGCGCAGGCTCTGCACATAGCGGTAGGTGATATATTTGCGGGCCACCTCATATGCATTGGTCTGCATGATGGCGTCTTCCACCAGATCCTGGATTTCCTCCACGTTCATGGCGTGGTTGCGGCTCTGACATTCCTGCGCCACATCGTCGGCAATGGCCGTGATCTGTTCCTTGGTCAAGCGCTGGTTGGAGGCAACAACGTTGTTGGCTTTGGTCACCGCTGCAATAATTTTGGATATATCGAAAACGGCCTCGCTGCCGTTGCGCTTGATGATCTTCATGAACTGTTATCTCCTTACCTCAATAAAAGCTGCCGGGTTGATACCCCACGCCAAAACCGCTCCATGATTTTGGCGAGCGTATTTATCTTACCGCATCGACCCGGCAAAGTCAAGCCAATACACCACAATATATTGTATATAATTCACCAATAGTACCCATATATGCCATATAGCGCGATGGGACGTTCAAAAAGATTTCAAAACAAAACGCCGAAAAAAGCGCTGGCTTTTTGGGTAAAATAGGCACTTTTTTTAAAGCTGCGATGATATGTGATTTTATCGTTCCCTGGTCGCTTGCTTTTGCCCGGCGCGGCTGGTATACTGGTGCAAGGCACCTGCCTATTGTGATGATTTACCGCAGCGCTATACAAGATATAGTGTTGCATTTTATAAGGAGGACCCCCGCGTGAACTACGCAACCATAAAATACTGCGATATTGCCAACGGCACGGGCGTGCGTACCAGTCTGTTTGTTTCCGGCTGCCGCCGCCACTGCCCGGAATGTTTTAACGCCGTTGCCTGGGATTTTGGTTATGGCCTGCCCTTTGATAAAGCCGTGCGCAATGAAATTTTGGGCAGCCTTGCCCCGGATTATATTGATGGGCTTTCCCTTTTGGGCGGCGAACCCTTTGAGCCGGAAAACCAGCGTGCGCTGGTGCCGTTCCTGCACGAAGTACGGGTGTTGTACCCCCACAAAACCATCTGGTGCTACACCGGCAATGTATACGAAACCGAACTTTTGCAGCCCAGCCACGCCCGCTGCGAAGTGACGGACGAGATGCTGAGCCTGATCGATGTGCTGGTGGACGGCGAATTCATCCCCGCGCAGCACGATATTTCGCTGCGGTTCCGCGGCTCCGGCAACCAGCGCATCATTGACCTGAACGCCACCCGCGCCGCCGGGCACACCGTACTGTGGCAGGATGACCCGCTGTTTGCTGACCACAAGATGTAAGGCAGCGAGTTCGCGTTTTTGGATTTTGTGTAACTTTTAACAAATTTGACTTGTATTTCTGCCCCGCAGGGTGTTATACTGACACTAATTTAAGGTTGTGCCAATCGTTCCAGGCACAACCGCCCCAAACAGCTGCCGGGCCAGCTGCCCGCGCACGAAAGGAGAAATTACTATGGCAAAATTTCATCTGATTCCCATTGTGCTGGGCGCAGCCATCGGTGTTGGCGTTTATGTTGTCAGCAAGTATCTGGCTCAGGACGAAGAGAGCGAACATATTGTGGATGACTCCGCATTTGACGACAGCGAAGCTTCCGAAAGCACCGAAGATGCGGACGAAACCGAAGAAAATGCCGACGAGGAAACCCCCGCAGAAGAACCGGCGGCAGAGCCTGCCCCGGACGAGGAGCAGCCCGTCCCGGTTGAGGAACCTGCCCCCGCTGAGGAAGCTCCTACAGAGGAGCCTGCTGCCCCGGTGGAAGAACCCGCACAGGAAGACGACGGCGTGACCATTCCCATCCAGAGTGGTAACGATGTGCCGAATGTGAATCCGGTCCAGGACAAGACCGAACCCGTTAAGCTGACGGAGGACGGCAAGGTGGACCCTACCACCATCGCCAAAGCCGAAGATTTCGGCGACTGGGAAGAAGAAACCGGCTGCAGAGGCTGAAGGCGAGACGATATAAATGACAACGCCGCAGGGAGTGCGTGATGCTCCCTGCGGCGTTTGTTTTTTGTTTTGGGAGTAAATTTGTGTTTGGAGGGAGAGCCTTTGCGTGCACGGCAGGGTTCTTCCCACGTTTTGGGGGTATCAGCGTGGCAAGGCCCGGCTGGCGGGACGATGCAAGCATCGTCCCCTACAAATCATTTGCAATGTTCGCGGCAATAGGGCAAGGTTTCTCCGCGGCGGGGTCGGGTGGCCCCGCCCTACCGAATATTTTATGTTCTATCACCCACTATAAAATGCTCCGTAGGGAACGGTCTTGACCGTTCCGGAACCATGCGGTAGATGCCACAATAGAATTTTATCGCAAGCCTTGGCTGCAACATCCCACAAGGCATATCAAAGGGGACGATGCTTCCGCATCGTCCCCTACTTATTATTTTACGGGTTATGGCCGCCGGCAGCTCTTACACCACCCATTGCAGCAAAATGCCGCAGCAGGTGCCGCAGAACCAAAGCAGCCCTGTCATGAACAGGTTCTGTTTCCAGCTGGGGTTGACACGCCACAGCACAGCCAGACCGATACCTGCGCCGGAGCACAGCCCCGCAAAAAAGCTGCCAAAGGTAATAGCCCCGCCCATATACAGCTGGGCCAGCAGCACGCTGGCACCACAGTTGGGTACAAGACCGATCAGCGCGGCCATCATGGGCTGGAAAATGCCCAGACTGCCCAGGAATGCCGCGGCGGAATCCGCCCCGACAAAGCCAAAGATCAGCCCAATGATAAAGCTGAACACCAAGATGAACACAAAAATTTCCAGCGTGTGACGCAGTGCCGCCAGGAAAATGCTGCTGTGTTCCTCGTGTTCTTCGTGGCAGTCCACCTCATCGGCATGGCCCTCATAGCCGCCATACAGCCCTTTGGGCAGGATGCGGCGCAGCGGAACATCCAGCACAAAACCGGCTGCAATGCCAAACACGATTTTGAGCACCAGCAGCAGGCTCAGCTTGTTCCACAGGGTAGGCTCCGCCGCCAGCAGGGGGATGGCTTCATCCGATGTTGCCAGGAACACGGCCAGCAGCGTACCGGGGGTAATGACCCGGCTGGCATAAAAGTTGGCCGCTACCGCCGAAAACCCGCACTGTGGTACGCAGCCCAGCAGTGCGCCGGGCACAAAGCCCCAGTGGCCGCCGCCAGCCAGCGCGTTTTCAATGCGCTCGCCATGGTGGCGTTCCAGCCATTCGATCAGCAGATATGCCAGATACAAAAACGGCAGCATTTTTACGCCGTCGATCAGTGCATCCAAAAAAGCATCAACAATAATTTCCATAATTCTCCTATCTGTTGCAAAGGTTGGGGTTGCAGGGCATAACATGGCCGCACGGTTCGGAGCAGCTGCCCGGAGCCATGCGGCCCTTTTTTATTTTTTACTGCCTTTGTTGGTTTCAAAGCCGCGCAGCAGCGCTACGGCTTCCCGCACACGGGCGGGAGAAATGCGGGTACGGAACCGCTCCATGCTGCGGGAAGAAAACGGCACATCATAGGTAAAGGAATCAAAGCCCAAAAAGTATTGCAGGTAGGGGCTTTCGCGCACGATCTCCACCGTTTCGCTGTCCGTTGTGCGGCACGCTGCACGAATCACCAGCACACCGAACGCCATGCGGGCCGGAATTGCCACCTTGCCGCCAGCAGCAAAATGGCCGCTGTACTCCTGTTCAATGGCATCCCAGTCAATGGCCTGGGCCAGGCGCACCCAGCGGTTCTCCTGTACCAGCTCGCCTTCATAGGGCGGCAGGTAGTCATCAATGCTCATCTGATGTTGAATTGTGCGGTACATGGTTGCACCATTCCTTTTTATGTCGTTCCCGTTTTTATTTTTCCCGCAAAAACGCCTGGGATATATCTGAAAAGCCGAAAACTCAGTCCAGTTTTTTGTTTTCAGATATCCCTTAATATCTCTGGATCAGGGGGAATATCATAGCCAGAACCGCCCAAGCGATCTGATACAGGGCCAGTGCCGGAAGCGGCAGCCCGGCCAGGCCGCCGGCCAGCGCCATGATCATGGCAAGAATGCAGCTGATGAGCACCGAGGCCGACAGCACCATCGAAGAGCGGTGTTCCCCCTCTGCCGCACCCGCAGCGGCTTCCAGACCGCCGACAAAGCTGGCAAAGCTGCCCAGGTGCAGCATACTGCCTTCGCTTTCCGGCAGCCAGGCCACAGCGGGCTCCAGCGCCTTGTGTTCCTTGCCGCTCAGCACCTTGACGGTACCAACCGGCAGGTTATAAGCAGTCTGCAGCAGCGCTTCATCGCAGTTAAAATCATCACAGTCCACAATGATCGAAAGTCCGGCGCGGCGCAGGGAATCCAGCACGGCGGCGGTATCGGGATCGCTCTGATAAGCCACCTGGAACATGCTGAACAGCTTGCCGGAAACCGCCAGGTAGATGACCCGGCGCTGGTTCACGGTATGGCGGCGTTCATATTCCATGCTGGGCAGCTGGATATCATAGGTATCCATCAGCCGGCGGGAGCCAATCATGACCCGCTCGCCGTTGATCCAGCCCACATAGCCCAGGCCGTCCAACGTTTCCAGGTTTTCCACTTTGCACAGCAGCTTGCGGTTATCGCCCGTCATGCCAAGGAAGATATCTTTCAGCGGGGTATTCACATCAGCCAGCATGGAAGCGGAGTAGATGATGGCCAGCTCAATATCCTCTTTGCGCACCGGCTTGATGCCGCGCAGCGTAATGCACCCTTTGGGGAAAAGATCCTGCGCCGTGACCTGCAGCACGTTCACACGGCCCAGCAGTCGGATATCCTTCCAACCGGGGATGACCGCGCCGATCTGCGCGGCACTGCGCTGCATCAGGCGCATGGGCATGGCGGAGATCAGCGTACCGGCCAGCGGCGCGCCCAGGCAGAGTACACCGGCCAGCGCGGTGAACGCCGTTCCGGCATCCTTGCGGTAAAGCAGGGTGAACAGGAATGCCGCCACGCCGCAGCCCAGCAGGATGCGGGCAAACTGCTGCTGGTTTTTATCCGATGTGCGGCGGGATTCGCTGCCCGCCAAAAAGCCTTTCATCAGGCGGGTGGGACGGCTGACCAGCACATTGGGGCGCGGTTCCGCCAGCCCGGCGGTCACGGTGCGCAGTACCCCGGCATCTTTCAGCCGGTATGCCACAGCGTGGTCCATCCCGGCGCTGACAAGGGTAAAGTTATCCCGGATGGTGTGGGCGTCGATTGCCTTGCCTGCAGCGTTGCCGCACAGCAGCAGCGCTGCGGGGCCGGTCATCAGGCAGAGGGTTGCGGGGTTATACCATTCCGGCTTTGCCAAAAACATGATACATTGCAGGATGGAGGCCACCGCGGCCATGGCGGGCATGGTATCTGCGGTATTGCCCCGGCGCATGCTGATCAGCCCGGCCAGGCCGCCCAGCATCGTCTGCCAGCACAGGGCCGCGCTGGCAGCAAGCAGGATCAGCATGGTCACCAGCAGCGGTTTGGTGCTGGCTGTGGTATCCAGCGGGCCAAGATTGGCTCCGGTGGCCGCCATAGTGCCCAGAACGATCATAATCAAGGCTGCAGCGCCCACAGCGATTGCTGTGCCGGTGGTGATCATCACCCGCAGTTCCAGGTCATGGCGCACCACGGGGGCATCATCGGTGCTTTCATACTCGTGGCGGTGCAGAACGGCGGCCTGTGCGGCAAAAGGCGCTTCGCCATCGGGGGTGGTTTCGTCCTTCGGCTTGCCTGCAAACTGGAAGAGGTTAAAGCCTTTGCCGGGCTTTTTCTGTTCCGGCGCTTCCGGCTCCGCCCCGGCGTTGGGGTCGCTCAGGTACTGGGCAGCCGCCTGGTAATCGGTATCGGTCTTTTCTGTTTTTGCCTTTGAATCCGATTTGATCTTTTCCAGGTTGATGGACTGTTCAATGCCGCGCACAAATTCCGCGGTATTGGGCTTTTCATCCACCAGGGGGCCGATCAGCTCCTCAAAGCTTTCTTCCTCTTTTTTCGGGGCGGGCTTTTTCGGTTCTTCCGGCTGCTCTTCCACCCCTTCGGCAATCTCGCTCAGGCGGATCTGTCCGGTCAGGGTCTGGGCCAGCTCCTGCGGCAGTTCCTCAAAGGTATCGCCGCTGGCGGGTTCTTCCTGCACGGGGGCAGCTTTGGGCGCAGGCTTTTTGCGGCGCGGCGGCAGGGCTGCGTTCAGTTCATGCAGGAACGACTGGGTGCTTTCCGGTGCGGGCTCGTCCCCCAGCTGCATGGTAAAACCGGTGGTCGCCTGCGGGGCAGGCGCGGGCTGCGGCTGCACCGTATCGTTTGGGGTCATGACCGGCTCACCCACGGGTTCCGCTTCGCGGCGGGGGGCAGGCCGAGTGAACGGCATGGTGCGTTCCCGCTCCTTGCGGGGGGTGAACTCCACGGTATCCCGCTTTTTATTTTTGCGGTAAACATTGGGCTGCGGTTCCGGCTGCGGGGCCGGCTCATCCTTCGGAAGCAGCGGTTTGCCTGTGGCGGCAAACTGTGAAGTCTGCCGCCCGGAGATGGAAAGCCCTGCGTTGGTAGCGGTCAGGCGGGGCATCTCGCCCGTTTCCTCTGTTTCCGGCTCCTCCCGGGGCTGTTCCGGAACCTCCCAGTTTTCTACCGGGGCTGTATCCGGCTCGCCCTCATACGGGTCATAGGATTCCAACTCGTCATAGACATCATGCTTTTTGCCGCCGAACAGGCTGGTAAAAAAGCCTTTTTTCTTTGCAGCGTGGTGGCGGGGCGGCTCTTGCTCGCGCAGCTCCATCTCGTCCGGTTCATCCTGTGGCAGAACATCCTGCAGCCGGGGCAGTTGTTCTTCCAGCTGCTGGGTGCTCTGGTTTTCCACCCTGCCGCTGACCGAAACATTGATCGGCTCAAACTCCCCGGTATCGGTAGCATAGCCAAAGCCAAACAGGCCCTTTTTCTTGGGGGTCTGCTGGCGCTCCTGCTCGGACTTCATATCATCCGGAACAACGGCCACGCTGGTGCCAAAAAAGTTGGTAAAATCTTTTTTGCCTGCATCCAGGAACTTGCTGTCCGCTTCCGGCACCATGCGGCCCAAAAAGGCTTTGATGATGCTGGTGCGGGTGGTATCCCCTGATGTTGCATCCGCCGGTCTTGGTTCCGGCTGCGGGGCCGGTTTTGTCTCCGGCTGTACCTGCGGGGCTGGCTGCTGGGGCACAGTTTGTGCCGGGGCAGGGCGGGCAGGCTGCGGAACAGGTTCCGAGCGCACCGGCTGAGCCGGTTGTACAGTTTGTATATTATTTTGTTTTTCTACTTTAGGCTCAACTTCCGGCATGCGGCGCGGCTCCGGCACAGAAGCAGGCCGGCGGGCCGGGGCAGCGGGGCCGGGTTTATTCTTTTTGGCAGCCCGCATACTGGGCAGATCGCCCAGCAGGTCGTCCAGCACAGCGGTGGAAAACCGGTCCTCGGTGTTAAAATTATTGCCTTTGCCCAGCGTGATATCCGGCAGGTCCTCTTTCTGGATGGGCCCCAATGCCGAACCGCCGCCGGAGGATTCCTCCATGCTGCCGTGGCCCAGGCTTTGCAGGATGGCATCCACCTGGCGGTCTGTTACACTATCCCGGATGCCGCGTTCGGCCTGCTCATGGCTGAGCTCTTCCAGAATGCGGTCCACGGAATCATTTGTACGTTTGCTTGGCATGTTGTTCTCCCCTTTGGTATGGGATTCCTTTTTTTGCGCAGCCGTTACTTGCGGCGCTGCATGATGTTGTACATCAAAATACCGGCGGCCACGCTGACGTTATAACTGTCCACACCGGTTTTGCCACCGGCCATATCCAGCGTAACGGCGGCATCGCACAGTTTGCGCACCAGTGCGCCGGGGCCTGCGCCCTCGCTGCCCAGCACCAGCGCCACCGGGCCGGAAAGATCGGTCTTTTCCAGCGGAGCACCGCCCAGGTCGGCACAGTAAACAAAAATGTTCTGCTTTTTCAGGTCACGGATGGCCTGCGGCAGGTTGGCGACCCGCGCCACCGGGATGCGGGCAGCTGCCCCGGCGCTGGATTTCATGACCGTGCCGGTCACGCCAACGCCGCCGCGCCGCGGGATGATCACGCCGTGGGCACCGCACAGCAGCGCGCTGCGCAGGATTGCGCCCAGGTTGTGGGGGTCCTCAATACCGTCACACAGCACGAGGAACGGCGGTTCGCCGCGGTCTTTTGCGATCTGCAAAAGTTCCTCCACGCCAACATACTGGATGCGGGCAGCCCAGGCCGCCACACCCTGGTGGTCCTGGGTACCGCACAGCTTTTGCAGCTTGCCGGCGGGTACACGCTTGATGACCGCCCCGGCCGCTTTGCCCAGCGCGGTATAATACCCGGCCATGCGCGGCTCCATGCTGTCGGCCAGCAGCAGGGTGTCCACCCCGGCTTCGCTTTTCAGCAGTTCGGTCACGGGGTTTTTGCCCCATACCAGGGCGGTATCCTGCTCCGCAGGGGCCTTGTCTGCCTTGGCCTGGGGGGCCTGCTGGGGCATGCGTTTTTTATTTTCCATCTGCAATGTGGTTACTCCTTAAAACGATTGGGTAAAGCCCTGTGCGGCGGCGTTTGGCAGCCATTTTGCCGCGTATGGCAGCCCGCACAGCTTTCTGGCATGATTCGATAATTATACAGATATAGTATAGCACATTTCCTATGCTTTTGTCACCTTTTTCCTTGGCGTCAAAAGTACAGATTTTTCACCCTTTTGCGCGGTGCTTTTGTGCGTGTTTTCGCGGTTTATACAAACCGTACTGGAAAGGTTTTCCTTTGAAGATGTTGAAAACCCTGTTGAAAGCGTGGAAAACCCGCTTGTATGGCCAGTTTTCCACCGTTTCAGGGGGTGTTTTCAACATATTGTGGAAAACCTTTCAACATAACAGTACGGATAAACACCCCCGCTTACTGGGCAAACTACCAGTTTTACCCCTGTTTTTGCGGGTAAAACTTACAATTATTACGGGGGTTTTGCCCGTTTTTTCACTTTCCACAGGTTTTCCCCACCCCGTTTGTGGACAAAAAGCGAAAAGTTCATCCTGCATGTTGAATGCAAAAATTCCCCACAAAATTCCATCCTGTTCAGGCCATTCCGGCTGCTGCAAACCAGTCCGCCGCAGCCCGCAGAACGGGCGCAGCATTGCTGCCTCCGCCACCGTATTCGATCACCACCGCCACCGCAAACCGCGGCTGCTGCACCGGCCCATACCCGATGAGCACCGAGTTTGTGTAGTGGGTGCCATCCGCCAGCGTGCCCGCCAGCTGGGGGCTGCCGGTCTTGCAGGCAAGGGGGATGGGCGATTCCCGCAAAGTGCGCAGCGTTTGGGCCATCTGGGCCATCCCCTCCCGGATGGGGGCAAACACTGCCGCCCCGCCGGGTGCCTGGGCTAAAACGTCCGGCTGTGCCTGCCAGGTTATATTCCCGGCGGCATCGGTTGTGCTTTGGGCAAAATGCAGCGCCGGGCGCTGGCCATCCCGCGCAAGGGCCCCGGCATAGGCCGCCAGCTGCAAGGGGCTGACCGACGTGTTGCCCTGCCCAATGGCCGCCATCAGTGCAAGGCCCGCCTGATAGTTCTCATCGGTGCTCCAGGTCAGGCGGCCTGTAGTTTCCGGCAGCTCAGTACCGCAGGGTGCTCCAAGGCCCAGCTGCTGCGCGGTAGCGGAAAACGTATCCACCCCAAGGCGGCGGCCGACATCATAAAAATAAATGTTGCAGCTGTGGCGCAGCGCCGTAACCATGCTGACGGCCCCGCGGTGCCCCAGCTGCAAACAGCGCGGCTGGTAGCCCGCATAGTAAGTGTACCGCCCGCCGCAGTTTACGGTGCTTTGCGGGGTAATGATCCCCGCCGCCAGAGCCGATGCCGCTACTGCCGGTTTGAACGCCGACCCCGGCGCATACTGGCCGTTCAGCACCCGGTTGACCAGCGGTGCTCCCTGGGCTGTGGCCAGTGCGGCATAATTCTGCCGCCAGCTGGCAAGGTCATAATCCGGCAGGCTGACCGCCGCCAGAACGCCGCCGGTCTGCACATCCACCACCACAGCCGCCCCTGCGCAGGCTTCTTTGCCCTTGCCTTCCGGCTTTGTGGCCTGTAAAGTTTCAATTTGCTGCTGCAATGCGCTGCGCAGGGTGCGCTGCAGGTCTGCATCCAGATAGAGATGCAGGGTATCCCCGGCCTGTGGCGTACTTTGTATGGTTTCGGTGCGGCCGCCGCTGCTGCGGTCAACTGTCACTTTCAGGCTTCCCGCTCTGCCGCGCAACGCATCCTCCCAGGCGGCTTCCAGCCCCCATTGGCCGATGGATTCATCCATGGCAAGGCCTTGGGCCTTTTTCTGTGCCCACTGCTCGGCACTCATGGCCCCCACGCCGCCCAGCAGCTGCGGAGCGAGGGTGCCATCCACCGCCGTGCGGGTACCGCGGGCAGTCAGCCGCACCGCCCCGCTCTGGGGCAGACCGGCAGCCAGCAGGCTCTGGCACTGTGCCTGGGTCAGATTTTCAGCCAGCGGCAGTTCCCCCGCCGAAACGGCAGAACAAAAGGCGGCAAGCTGTGTTTCCACATCCTTGCCGCCTAGATCCAGTTCTTTTAACGTTTGCAGGGTCTGCGCCATCTCGGTGTCCGGTGGGGCCGGAACGCAGAGCGCCAGGTCATACACGGTGTCATCCTGCACCAGCGCCGTGCCGCTGCGGTCCACAATGCTTCCCCGCGCCGCCGGGATGCGCACGGTATAGCTGGTCTGAGATGCCTGTTCCAGCTTTTTAGCATAGTGATCCGCCATGGTAAACTGCATCCAGTACAGCCGCACCAAAAATGCCGCAAACACGGCAGTGCAGAAAATCAGCAGGAACCACACCCTCTTTTTGCCGTCTTTTTTCATGCGCACCTCCCGGCAGGCCACTGCCTGCTCTGGTCTGATCGTTTTTTGGTCTGTCCTTTTGCCATATGGGTATTATACAAGGTTTTGCCGCAGCTGTCAGCCCCCGATGAAATACAGGCAGTCGGTTTCATCGGCAGTATCTTCCAGCGGGGCGCGCAGGGTCAGGCCGCCGGGGTCGGGCTGGGGCGCTGCCGCCAGCTGCCCGGCCCAATACTGTCCCTGCGCGGTAACGGCCAGCTCCCCCGCTGCCGCCTTACAGCTGCAGGGCAGGCCGGTCACCCACAGGACTCCGTTCTGGCGGGTCAGCGTGCCAAGGGCCTGCCCCACCAGAGCCGGGACTGCCCCCGCTCCGCTGCCCGCCGGGGACACCGTGCCATGCTCCCCTGCAATGCCCGCAAAACGGCCGCTGCGGTCCAGCACGGCGGCCCCCGCCTGCACCGGCTGCGCCAGCAAAAATCCGCCGGGCCAGCGGGCGGCGGTCCACACGGGGTCCCAGCGTTCGCCGTCCGTCTGCCTGCTTTGCAAGAAATTGCGCAGGGCGGCGTTTTCTTCGGCATCCGGTTCGTGTTCTGCCAGCCGGCGGCGCTGGGCAAACAGCTCCCGCTGCATCACGCTCATTTGGGCGGCATAGTGTTGGGCTAAGGCATCATCCAGCCGCCGGGGCAAAGCCGCCCCCCACACGGCCATGCTAAGCAGGGCAAGGCCCGCCAGCCCCAGCAGCAGCGCACAGAGCTGCCGGAGCGTTTTGTGCCGTCTGCGCGGTGCCGGGCGCGCAAGGTCCAGCCCGTCCCGTTCTTTTCGTCTGGTATGCCGCATGGTGCGCCGCCTGCCTTTCGCTCATTGTTGTCTCCACAACTATATGTTTGCCCGCCCCCTGCTAGACTTTGGGGGCGGATTTGATATAATAGAAGAAACCAAAGGCAACACCGCACAATTCCCGCCTGACGGCTTAAGCACCGCTCCGGCGGCTGCGGCACGGCATCTGCGTTGCCAAAATGCTCGATAATGTCGGGTTGCGGTACCCGCATCGTGCTTCGGGGGCAAAAGCCCCTCGCACTCTGCGACCGCTGCCCCTGCTTCGGTTCGCTGTTTCCGCCACTGGCGGCGCTCACCTTTGCAGCATCCAGTATTATCTGCGCTTTTGGC
>ERZ1026880.895-NODE-895-length-13848-cov-4.281230_pt1 | contig 13848 bp, 19 predicted proteins | sample MGYA00380170_ERZ1026880 | MGnify/ENA primary metagenome ERZ1026880 (study PRJEB33269, sample SAMEA4719806) | human gut metagenome | biome: human-associated habitat; feature: organic feature; material: feces | place: Cameroon | collected 2013-10 ...
GTTTTGTACTCAGCGGGTTGCGGGTTCGATTCCTGTCGGTGGCTTCGTCCCGGGCATGACGTGAAAAGGCTTATTTTTTATTGTAGAGGGAGGGCTGCGGATGACCGCAAGAGGACGGCAGACTCCCACGACATCGCTTGTTTTACCTTACGCACGCACCAAGGGGCAGGAGGCGGTGAATTTGTACAATCTGACGGGCAATAAGGCGCAGGAGTGGCAGAAGTTGTTGCTCTACGACATTATGGGCGTGGGTGAGGATGGGCTGTGGACGCATGTGAAGTTTGGTTATTCGGTACCACGGCGTAATGGTAAGAGTGAGATTCTTGCCATGCGTGAGTTGTGGGGGCTGTTAAACGGTGAACATATCATGCATACGGCACATTTAACGACCACGAGTCATTCTGCTTGGGAGAAGCTGAGCCGATGGGTGGAGGCGTTGGGTTTGCCCTATACGTCGATTCGTGCACTGGGGCGTGAGCGCATTACTATTCCGGATACGGGTGGCCGTATAGAATACCGGACGCGTACGTCTAAGGGTGGTCTTGGTGAAGGTGTGGATCTGTTGGTGATTGACGAGGCACAGGAGTATCAAGACGAGCAAGAGAGTGCGCTTAAGTACATTGTGACGGACTCCAAGAATCCACAAACGCTGTTTTGCGGGACGCCACCAACGGCGGTATCCAGCGGAACGGTGTTTTTGAAGCTGAGAAACAGCACGTTGGCCGGCGATAACGAGGACAGCGGATGGGCAGAGTGGGGCGTTACTGCAATGACGGATGTGCGCAATCAAGAAGCATGGGCAGAAACCAATCCTTCTTTGGGCGTGATTTTCAACGAAAGAGATATTCGGGCGGAAATCGGTGAGGATAAGGAGGATTTCAACATCCAGCGTCTGGGGCTGTGGAGTCAGCACAATCTTAAAAGCGCCATCACCTCGAAGGATTGGCACAATGTGCAGTTGTCGGCATTGCCAATGCTCAAGGGCAAGCTTGCCGTGGGGATTAAATTCGGCAAAGACGGCGAGTATGCAGCTATGTCCGTGGCGGTGGAGATGGCAGACGGTGGCATCTTTGTGGAGGCGATTGACTGTCAGCCGATTCGCAACGGCTGTGGATGGATGGCGGAATTTTTGCGCAAAGCAGAGGTTGGAAAGCTTGTCATGGACGGCGCCAACGGTGAGGCGGTGCTTGCCAAGGAGCTCAAGACATACGGTGTAAAGAAGAAACTCCAAGCGTTAAAAACACCGGAGGTCATCGAAGCCAATGCCGGTTTTGAGCAAGCCATCTTTGAGGGCAGTGTTTACCATATGGGGCAACCGTCACTGACACAGGCGGCCACGAATTGCGAGAAACGTGCCATCGGCTCGAACGGGGGCTTTGGTTACCGTTCGCAAAAAGTCGGCGTGGAGATTGCTTTGCTTGACAGCGTCATATTGGCGCGCTGGGCGTGCGAAAAGATGGAAAAAGGAAGTAAAAAGCAAGTGATGAACTATTAACGCATACCATGCGGTAAATGGGAGGAAAAACATGGCAGAATTTACAGCAATTACTACTCAAGAGGAATTTGATGCGCGACTTGGTGAGCGTTTGCGTCGTGAACGCGAAAAGGTCACCAAAGAAGTCGAGGAACAATATAAGGGTTTTGTGTCCAAAGAGGACCATGAGAAAGCAGTCAACGATTTGAATGGCAAGCTACAGGCAAAAACGGACGAAGTGAACGGCTTGAATGTCAAAGTGCGCACTTACGAGAACGACTCGGTAAAAACGAGAGTGGCGCATGAGGTGGGTTTGCCGTATGGCATGGCGTCCAGACTTTCGGGCGAGGATGAAAAAGCCATTCGTGCTGATGCAGAGTCGTTGGTCAAGCTGATGGGCATCGGTAAAGGCGGTGCACCTGCAGCAGTAACAGAACCGTTGGGGTCCGGTGGCGAAAAAGCAGCGTATCAAGCGTTACTCAATACTATGAAACAGGAGTGATAGATTATGGCAAATGTATTAAGTAAAGGGAGTTTGTTCCCGGAAGAGCTCGTAAAGGGCATGATTAATCAGGTAAAGGGCGAGAGTGTGTTGGCACAGCTTACCGGTGCGACCCCTATTCCGTTTAACGGACAAACTGAGTTTATCTTTAATTTTGATAATGAAATTTCCATTGTCGCAGAAAATGCCAAAAAGCCGGCACAAGGCGCAAGTATCAGCACTCGTACCATTACACCGCTCAAGGTGGTGTATACCATGCGTACCAGTGATGAATTTATGATTGAAAACGACGCTTACCAGTTGGGCGTGTTACAGGCTTTTGGTGAAGGCTTTGCACGCAAATTGGCAAGGGGCTTTGACTTGATGGCGCTCCACGGTATCAACCCGTTTGACGACAAGGCGAGCACCACCATCGGCACCAATTGCTTTGACAAAGCAGGGGTGCAAGCAGTGACCGCCGCGAAAGGCGCATCTATGGACGCCACCATTGAAGCGGCTATTGCTTTGGTGCAGGATAAGGAATATGACGTTACCGGCTTGGCAATGGCTCCGGCGGTACGCAGTGCCTTGGCGGCGTTGACCTACGACGGTGGGCAAAAGCTTTACCCACAGTTGGCATGGGGTTCCAATCCGGGGAGCATCAACGGTATGCCGGTACAGGTAAGCGCTAATATCAGCCACAAGGCAAGCGATGTTACTACTACCGACCAATTCTTGCTGGGCGACTTTAGAAACAATTTCAGATGGGGCTTTGCCCGTCAGATGCCGATTGAGGTCATTCAATACGGGGATCCGGACAATACCGGTGTGGACTTGAAGGGGTCTAATCAAGTGGCAATCCGTGGTGAAGCTTATCTCGGTTGGGCGATTTTTGACCCTAATGCGTTCGCGTTGCACTCTATTAGTGCTGTGTAGGTGAGTGATGAACGGAGCGTTTGCAACCCTGGATGATGTGCAGGCGTTGTGGCGTTCGCTAACAGCAGAGGAGGTGTCTCGATGTGAGGCACTTCTTCCGCTTGTGAGCGATTCACTGCGACAAGAGGCGATGCTTGTGGGTAAGGATTTAGACCAAATGCTTGCTACAGGCGAGGTGCTGGAGGCGGTAGTGAAGTCGGTGGTGGTTGATGTGGTAGCAAGAACGCTGATGACTTCGACAAACAAGGAGCCGATGACGCAGACGTCTGAGAGTGCACTGGGGTATAGCTTTAGTGGGACGTATTTGGTGCCCGGTGGCGGGCTTTTTATTAAGAGAAGCGAGCTTGCAAGGCTGGGCTTGCGGCGTCAACGTTTGGGAGTGATTGATTTATGTCAAGGCTCAAAGGGATTACTGTAACGCTTGTGACGCGAGAGGCTGTGCTTGATGCATTTAATCACCCAACATGGCAAGAGTCCAAGGTGGCTATAGACAATGTGTTGGTGGGCGAGCCTGTTCAGGCGGAGTTAGAGCTAAGTGGCGTGAAAAAGGCACGTGCGGCGTATACGCTTGCGATTCCAAAAGGGGATACTCACGACTGGGAGGATGCTGTTGTGGAATTTTGGGGCAAGCGGTGGCGTCAATACGGGCGTGTGATTCAAGGTATTGAGTCGATGATTCCGCTGGATTGGAATAAGAAAATCACGGTGGAGGAGGTGGTTTAATGGATGATATGACCATGACCACCGATAATGCCGATGGGTTTTTGAGCATGGCCGACCGACTTGCAGATATTATTGCCGATGAGGTGGAAGCTTTAAGCGGTGAAGTGAGAAAGGAATGGCTGTCGAAGGTTATTAGCGAGACACCTGTTGATTGTGATGGTGATGAACCGGGTAAGTTAAAGCGTGGCTGGCGCATGTCACAACGGAGGATTGGCACGAGAGGGCGTTTGCTCGAGCTGAGCAATGCGGTGGAGTATGTGGTCCCTGTCGAATTTGGGCACCGTATTGTGAGAAACGGCAAGGTGTTTGGCTATGTAAAGGGACGCTATTTTTTTACGCGTAGCACAAAAAGGGTGCTCAAGGGTTTGCCAAAGCGTTATAAGGCAATGGGCGCACGTATTCAAAGGAGGTTGGGCGATTGATTGGCTATAAGGTCATTCGTGAGGGAATTGCGGAGGCGTTGATGGGACGTTTTTCTAAGCAATACCCGATTGATGATGAGGTGGCATTTCATGTGAATGGTCCGGCTTTTTTGGTGAATCTCGTTGATAGCGTGCACATCTTGGAGGACCGTCGTCAGGTGCATCGTCGGTTGTCGTTTGATGTGGTGTATTTGGCGCCATACGGTACGTCAACCGAGGCTGTTAGAAGTGCCGGCATGGAGATTGCGATGTGTTTTCAGCCGTTTGTTTCGTTTGTCGGGCGGACGATTGTGGTTGATGAGGTGTCTGTTTCGTACGTGAACGAAGATGTCCACGTGATGTTTGAGCTGGATTTTTACGATGATTTAGGTATAAACGAGACGTACGAGCCAATGCAGACGTTGCAGTTTGTTGTGAAAAATATGTAAATATGTGTGGAATGGAGTGATTATATGGGCTTGCCTGAAATTCATGTGGAGTTTCAAGAGAAAAAGAAGAGCTTTATTCATCGCTTGGGTCGCGGTATGGTGGCGATTGCTTTTGTAAACGCTGCGCTTACTGCCACTAAAATAGTGGCGTGTGATGATGGTGCAGAGGTTGCCAAGGCGGTAGAGGGTTTGCCACAAGAGCAAAAGGCCGCTGTTGAGGCGGAAATGATGCGTGCATTGTCCAGAGGTGCGGCCAAGGTGATTGCGGTATGCGCTAAGGATGTTACTGCGTTAGAAAGTGCATTGAGCGCGGAGAAGTTCAATTATTTGGCAATCGGTAATGTGGAGGCCGGCGACCAAACCGAGGTGGTAAGCTGGGCAAAGGCGCGCGGTTTTATGTGTGGTCGTCACTTTATTGTGGTGGGTCATCATGGTTTGGCGAGTGCACAGGATGCACATGTGGTGGCGTTGGATGCTGTTAATCTGACGGATGAGGCGTGTACTACGGCGGCGGTTGCCGGGGTGCTTGCCGGACTAAGTGAGCAAAGTGGTACGTATTATGTGATGAATCCAAAATGTGATGGCACCGGCTTTGCAACAAGGGAACAGGCAGATGGCGATGTGGATAAGGGCATCGTGGCGGTGTTCTATGATGGTGAGAAGGCAAAGATTTCCAGAGCGGTAACGACCTATTATGCTCTTGATCCAAAGAGTCCGTTAGCAAAGATTCGTAATGTAGACACGATGAACATGATTAAGGACGACATTAAGGCGTCATTTGAAAATGATTATGTTGGCAAGGTACCGAATTCCTATGCGAACAAGATGACGCTTGTCGGCATGATTAATCTGGTGTATCTGGATGGATTAAAGGGCGATGTGCTAAACCCTGACTATGATAACGCGGTTGATATTGATGTGCAGGCGCACAAGGATTTGGCAAGAAATGAAGGCATGGTTGTCAGTGAGATGAGCGAGATGGATTTGCGCCGTTATGATACCGGGTCTGCGGTGTATTTGGCCGGAAATATTTGCTTCCTTGATACTATGGAAGATTTGACGATTTCGTTTGTGATTGACTAGGGGGTGAACGTATGGCAAGAGGCTTTGTTAAACACGTTTTAAGCGGTGCTATGGGCACTGTAAAGGTAAACGGTGTTGAATGGTTTGAAGCAACCGGTATTAATGCAAGTGTTACTGCTAACCGTGCAGAGGTGCAGGATGGCATGGATATTGACACAAAGGTGGTCAGTGAGTCCGGCGAGGGCACTTTGACTCAGAGCCACGTGTACAGTCGTGGTCGTGCTGAGTTCTTGAAGGCGTGGAACCGTGGCGAGGATTTGCGTGTAACGATGGAAATCCGTATTGAAGACCCGGATGCCTATGGCAAGCAGGTTGAAAGCACGACGATTGGTAATGTGTGGTTTAATACGCTCATGCTGACCAGTTGGGCAAGAGGCGAGGCTGGGAGTCAGGAAATCCCGTTCGGCTTTACGCCTTCCAGCGTGAAGATGGGCGAAACGGTTGAGGTTGAGTAAGTGGGGCGCTCTCTTATGAGGGCGCTTTTTTTGATAGGAGGAAAAATATGTTTACAAGTGCAAAGGATTTAATTGCTAGAAAGTCTGAGATTAATGAACGTAAGGGAGAACGTTTGAATGTAACTATCAAGGGGCTTGGTGATTGGTGCTTTAGAGTGCCTAGTGTTGAAGAGGTGATGGACGCTCAGGAATATGGGCGCGTGCACAAGGGCGCAAGTGAGAGCGGGGACACTTATTTGCTCTATAACCAATGTGAAGCGCCTGATTTGCGTGATATGGAATTGCAAGCGGCCTATGGTGCGAATGGCTGTAATGTGTTGCACAAGCTGTTGAAGCCCGGCGAGGTGGAGGAATTGGCACAGATGTTGATGATGAAGGCCGGGTATCGTGGTGATACAGTGGCGGTCATTGTGAAGGGTGCCGATGAGGTAAAAAACGACTAAAGAGCGGTGACATTGAGCTGGCGATGGTGAAACTGTTGCTGGACAAGGGGCACACGCTCGATTATGTAATGAGCCTTGATGTGTATGGTTGGATGCTACACTTGGGGTGCATGATGTTTGACCTGGAGGATGACGAGGGAAAGGAGGGAGCAGGCAATGGCTGAGAATTTTGTGAGTCGCATTATTTTGCAGGATGGCTTTTCTGATACGGCAAGAAAGTTCAAGGGTGCGTCTAAGGGCATTGTGGATGCAACGGGACAGGTAAAGAGTGCTGTTGAGCAGGCATCTACCGGTGTTGGTAAGCTGCGTCAGGCTTTTGACCGTGTAAAGGGCGTTCATAAGACGGAGTTTCAGGCGGTGGGTCTTGGGACGGTCAATAGGAATGTGCAATCCATCCAGAGCCAGATTGAGCGGTTGACCAATAAGCCGGCGGTGATTACGGCTAAAACAGAATTAACAAGAAATGATATTAAACAGGCTAAAAGTGAAGTAAAAGAATTGAAACGTCAATTGAAGGATTTGACGGGGCAAAAATATGATATTGATTTGAACATAGACGGTCAACAGATTCAAGGGCTTGGCGGTAAGCTAAAGGGCGGTATGGGCACGATGATGTCGGTGGCAGGTGGTAGCTTGCTTGCCGGCGGTGTCGGTGCGGTGGCTGCCGGTATTGGCGGCGGTGTATCGTCTGCGCTTGGCACGATGTGGCAGGGCGGTAATGAGCGACAGCAGTACTTGAGCACAATGACGCATTTCACAGGCAGTAAAAAAGATGCCAAAGAGATGATGAAGTGGGCAAACCAAAATGCTGCAAAGACGCAGTTTTCCAGTAGTGAAATATTGGGAGCGGCAAGCCGTGCGGTGCAGGTGGCTGATGGCAGTGTGGTAGATGCAAAGAAGCTCACGGCATTGGCTGAGGATATGGCATCGCTAACACCCGGAAAGAGCGTGATGGACGCTATGGAAGCGTTGGCGGATGCGCAGATGGGCGAGTTTGAACGTATGAAGGAATTTGGGTTCAAGGGTTCTGCTGATGCACTCAAGGAAGCCGATGGCGATTTTTGGAAGATGAAGGGCGCCAATGGCAAGACGGTGACGGAGATGTTTGAAGGCGGCACTGCTGCAGGTATGGAAAATACGTCAGCAAAGATTGGTACGATTACAGGTAATTTTGAGGATGCGCTTGCAAGTGCCGGTGAGAAGATGCTGAACGGGCTGAATCCGGCGCTGGATTGGCTGATTGAAAAGAGTGATGGCGCGGCGGAGGCATTGGGCGGTGCTCTTGAGTGGGCCGGCGAGGCGTTGGGCACAACGTTTACGAACGTGAAGAATGCTTTGACGCCGTACATGCCAATGTTGATGACGTTGGGGAGCTTGGTTGGTACAACGGTTTCCACGGCGTTTTCTGTGGTTGGTAGTGTGATTAATAATCTTGTGTTGCCGGCTTTCCAATGGGTTGGCGAGAATGTTCTTCCTATTTTCCAACCGCTTTTCAATGTTGTCGGGAAAACGACAAATTTCATTAAGAAGCTGGGGGATGTGGTGAAGGGTGCTGTTGATAAGATTGGTGAGGCTGCAAGCAATGCTTGGGGAAAAATCTCTAATCTGGGAAGCAGTATCATGAATCGCATTCGAGGTGATAAGCATGCTACCGGCGCTATGGCGTACGGTGGTCTTACTCAGATTAATGAAAACATGAAGGGTGAGCTGATTCGTTTGCCGGATGGCTCGCGCATTTATCCTTATGAAACAACGAGAAGGTTGTTGGCAAGGGAATATAAAGCGGCAAATGGTGGCAGTAAAAACCAGCACAATGTATTCAATATCAATGTGGATGCCAGAGGGTCCAATCTGACCAATGAGCAAATTTACCGTTTGAAGCGTAGCATTGTGCAGAGCATTATTGATGCGTTTGATAACACGGTGCCGGCTTAGGGGGTGTGTAAATGAATGATGTGTGGCGTGGCGAGTTTGAGCTAAGCTGGAACAATCGTCAAGAGGTGCTAAAGTTGCCGGTAAATCCTGAGTCGCCGGAGATTGGGCGTGCAGGTAGCAATACAAACTATGTGACGACTGAGGTCGGGACCTTTAAGGCGATTGGCGAGCCCGGGCTTCAAAAATTGACGCTACAGGGCTTTTTCCCGAACCGCTACTATACGTTTTGTACTTACCGAAGCTTCCCGTCTCCGGAGGAATGTGTGGCAATGATTGGCAGGTGGCAGGCGTCTAGGCGTCCGATTCGTCTTATTATTACAGGGCTTTTGAATGATGCGTTTGCGATTGAGAGCTTTACGTATTCCAAGGAAAAGGGTACCGGTGATATCAATTACACGTTGGAGCTGGAGCAGTATCGTTTTGCAGAGGCCGGTCAAGGGGTGAATCATAGCTATGCCGACAAAATGTTTACCATTGTGACGCTTAAGTATGGGCAAACGCTGTGCGAGCTTGCAGAGGAGTGGCTAGGTGATAGCGACCGCTACAAGGAAATTGCAAAGCTCAATGATATTAAGGATGTGGGGCATCCGTGGGCAGAGACGGAAAAGAGTCATCATCAATTACAGATTGTTTGTGAGGAAGGCACGCCGGGCTATGACCGCTTGACTCGTCCTGATGAGGAAGGGAAGGGATATGGCTAATGGCATTACAAATTTATCTGCGTGGCAGAAATGAGGATGGGACGCGCGCGTCTACGTACAAGGATATTACTTCCGTTTGTGGCGCCATCACTTTGGAGGGAGAGGTAAAGGCTGCGAGTCGGAAGCTGACCTTTGAGGTGGTCCGCAAAAAGATGGATTATTTCCTTGATATGGTTGGATCCCTTGAGCGTGGTGATGGTGTGCTTGTGAGTGATACCGGGTCGCCGGATATTCACAAGGCGGTCTTTTATGGCCTTGTGTGGAGAGTGACGGAGGATGATTCACAGGTGCTCATGAATGTGGTTTGCTATGACAATATGCGCTTTTTAATGACGTCTGATTGTATTACTAATGTATGGACAGACGTTACCGCTAAGGAAGTGACGGAGACTGTATGCAAGGAGCTTGGCGTGACGATGGGCAAGGTGCCGGATACGGACGTTAAGGTCAATGTAAATGCGAGAGACCGTAGTGGCTACGAGGCGATTATGATTGCATGGACGGAGACGCGTAAGCAGACGGAAAAGCTTTATTATCCGCGTATGGTTGGGTATAAGCTGCATGTGATTGAGAAAGGCGAGATGCTGGAGGGAAAGGATTTGAAGTATCAATCTGAGCCGGCACCTTGCAATCTTATTAGCGTGACAAAAGAAGAGGATAGCGCGAGCGCGATTAGTTGCATTTTTGAACGTGATGCGTCAGGGACGGCCACGTTTAAGGAGAGTGATAAGGCGCTGGCGCATCGCTATGGCTATATTGTTGGCGTTAATGATATGGGACAATCTACTGAGCAAGGGTCTGTGAAGGCGATTAACGAGGGTGAGAAAAAGGTTGAGGCGAGCGCTATTGGTGATTGGGCGGTGCAAACCGGTTGGAGTGTGCGCCTTATTTCCAATGTGTTAACGGCGAATCAGCTGTATATTGAGCGAGATGTTCATTTTTACGATAATGGCATTCACACGATGGAGCTGACACTGTCGTATGAAAACAGTATGGACGAGATTGAGAATCGAGAGCTTGAGCAGTCTGCAGAAGGTGCAGAAGGTGGCGTGAGTGGCAATGGCATAGAGGAACAGATTTGGAATTTTCTGCGTGCAAACGGTTTTACGGCAGAGGCTGCAGCCGGTGCGATGGGGAATATGTTCGCAGAAAGCGGCATGATTGTCGATGTGGAGGAATTCTCCGGTGGCGGTGGCTATGGGCTGTGTCAATGGACCGGCCCGCGCCGTACGAGCTTGGTCAGCTGGTGCCAAAGCAATGGCTATGCTTACAATTCGCTTGAGGGTCAGCTGAAATTTATGATGCACGAGCTTGAATCTCGTGGGCAGTTGTATTTGAGAGACATTACCAATGTTGAGGAGGCAACGCGCAAGTGGCTGACTGATTTCGAGGTTGCCGGTGTTATCCGCTGGAATGAGCGTATTAACGCGGCAATGGACTATTGGAGTAGGTGGCACAAGTACAAGCAGATTCCTAGTAGTGGCAGTGGTGCCGGTCAAGGCGATGGCATTGCTACAGGGAGATGGCATCATCCTGTGCCTAGTTGCTATGCTGCATGGAATACTTATGCGGGTCATGCGAACAATGCAGGGGACTTGCCTGTTGCCAAAGGGACGCCTGTGGTGGCGTGCGATGGCGGTACGGTAATTTGGACACAAAACTGGGATGGCCGTACATACGGTCAGTATGGACCTAACGAGATTGCTACCTATGGGAATTGTATTTTGATAGATCATGGCAATGGTTGCACTTCTCGGTACGCGCATTTGCATCAAAAGTTTTTTGCAAAGGGTGCGAGAGTGTCGCGCGGTCAACAGATTGGTACGACCGGTACTACGGGTAACAGTAGCGGTCCACACTTGCATTTAGAAATCGTGGTGAATGGGGTTGGTGTTTATCCTGGGAATATCAATTTTTCACGGTCGTAGGAGGTGTGATGATGGGCGAGTATGATTTGGCGCGGCGTATGCGTGGCGGGGCTAGTCGGCGAGCGGTTGAGCTTGGCGAGGTGGTTGGCGTTGAGCCGCTTGTGGTTCGTATTGGTAATGGCGAGTATAAAGCAGGTCCAGGTGGATGGTGCTTTTATGAGCCTGTTGTTGCGGTTAAGAATGTTGTTTACAAGGGCATTGCTTGCACGGGTGCAAGCGTGAACTGTGCACATGGGAGTATTTCTTCGTTTAACGCGACTGACGGTAAGATTGAGGGGTGTGAGGCGAGGATGAAATACAAGGTCGGTGATTTGCTTGCGGTGCAACAAATGGCCGGTGATGCTTCGTTTATGATTTTGGCAAAGGTGCAGGAGGTGGTATAGATGCCACAATTACCGGATGCGCTTTTGGTAGATACTGTTGAGTTTGCGGAAAGTAGGAGCGGAACGCCGCCACTTTTGGAGGAATGGGCGTTTGATTTTGCCACGATGCAGTTTAAGGTTGATGAAAACGGGTTGCCTTATTTGGTGCAGCGCAATGAGGCTTTGAAAATTTGGCTGTACTGGGCGGTGACGACTGAAAAGGCGCGCTGGCGTGCCAATAGCAGAGGGTATGGCGCGGAAATTGAGCGCATGATAGGGATGCCTGTAACGACTGCTATTAAGAGCTCAGAGCTAAAACGTACCATCCGTGAGGCGGTGGACAATGCGAGTATGTAAGGGGTGTGAATCGGATTGATGCTGCACTTGAGGATGGCGAGGTGACTGTGACGGTGTCGGTGCATAGTATTTATAACAACGAGGTGGTGAGTGTGAATGTCAAAGTTTGATGAGGCTGTGGCGCGAATGAAGGGGTGGTTGCAGACGCCTTTATCTAAGATAGAGGGGTCTTTTTCTATGTTTAATATTCGCGCAGTGGCGCAAGAAAGTGCGTTTTTGCAGAATAACATCGAGATTGTGCGAGATAATTATTCACTTGATACTGCGAGTGGGGAATATTTGGATAGGAAGGCGTTTGATGAAGGAATGACACGCAAGTATGCGCAACCGGCTTATGGTGCTGTGACATTTACAGGTGTGAAGGATACTGTAATCCCGTTGGGTACGGTAGTATTGGCACCTGATTATGGCGTGCGCTTTGTGACGATTGAAGCGGGCACCATTGGCGAGGGTGGCACGGTGTCGGTGAGTGTGCAGTGTGAGTCTACCGGCGCTAGTGGCAATGTTCCGGCGGGCGCTGTCAATAAGCTGGCGCAGTCTGTGGCAGGTGTTAGCGCTGTATCTAACAGCAACGAGATGATTGACGGTGTTGATAGGGAAAGTGATGAGGCGTTTCGTCGTCGCATTTATATCAAGTGTCGTTATCCGGCAACGAGCGGTAATAAGCAATGCTATGTGAATTGGGCAAGTGAAGTGAGCGGCGTGAGTGCTGTGAAGGTGTTTAGCAAGAAGGATATGATTGATTTAGGCATGGACACGCGCCAGCACAATGTACGAGTAAGTATTTTGGGCGGTGAAAAGGCACCGGCGAGCGCGAAGCTTATGAAGCAGGTGAAGGACTACCTAGACCCAACGGGTGGCGGTGGCGATGGGGTGGCCCCTGTCGGTGCAATTGTGGAAGTAACAACGGCAACAGAAAAGGTGGTCAACGTATCGGCAAAGGTGTCGCTTGGTACGCTTGGTGGGGGCTTGGATGGTGTGAAGACGGCGTTTGAAAAGGTGCTGTGTGATTATTTTGCGGCGATTTCATATGATGGGAAAACGGAAAGCGTGAGTCCGGCGCTAATTGGGTACCGTTTGCTAGGCGTGCCCGGTGTTGTGGACTATGCGGAGATGACGTTGAATGGTGGCACATCGGCGGTGCAGCTTGGCGTGGAAGAGGTTCTTAAGCTTGGAACGGTAACATTGACGACTGCCGGAGGTGGTGCGTGATGAATAGAATTGCAAGGCGACTTGATCCACGTCTTGATGCGGTTAGGTTGTTTCATGAATTGACAGAAGCAGAGGCGTTGGAGTTTGGCTTTTTGGACAAGGCGCTAGAGGAATTGGAAGATGATATGGCGCTGTCAACGACGCCGTTGCGCTCGATTGGGCGTAAGGAGGCGTGGTACGGTGTGGCATCGGATGAGAGCAAGCCGTTGTCTGATAGGATTGCTGTGCTGGTGGCAAAGCATCGTGGTCAAGGGACGACAACGCCGGCGTTTTTGCGCAATGTGGCAAGGTCGTTTCAGTATGGAGATATTAACGTTGATGATGAGAGTGTGCCGGATACGGTTGTGATTACCTTTAACGATGTGATGGGGATTCCACCGAATTTGCGAGATTTTGAGGATGCCATTACGGAGGTCATGCCGGCACATTTGCTGGTGAATTTCATCTATAGATATCTGACGTGGGATATGTATGAGAGTTACAACCGTACGTGGGATGCGTGGGATGCACTCAATTTAACGTGGGATGAGTTAGAGGTGTATGACAGTAAATCGAGAGGAGTGGTTTAATGCCGGCGGCAAACAAGACGCCTAACTACGGTTTTCCGCAGTGGGCCGGGAATGAGTATTTGAAGCGTGAGGATATGAATGAAGCGTTTGCGATTGCTGACCGTGAGTTGAATCGTGTTGAGAGCAATACGGCGTTGGTTGTGGAGGAGGCGTTGCGGTCGTTTGACCGCTTATCCACAAAAGCAGGCAACCGCACAACGGACACACTTACAACACAGGGTGGGCTCGACACGTGGACAAGCGTTATCACGGACGCAAGCGGTCACGAGGTGGCGCGCAAGGTTGACGTGGAGAGTCGCAACGGTAGTTTTGCCGTTTGGACGAGCACTATCACGATTG
>ERZ1026880.899-NODE-899-length-13775-cov-4.801020_pt1 | contig 13775 bp, 18 predicted proteins | sample MGYA00380170_ERZ1026880 | MGnify/ENA primary metagenome ERZ1026880 (study PRJEB33269, sample SAMEA4719806) | human gut metagenome | biome: human-associated habitat; feature: organic feature; material: feces | place: Cameroon | collected 2013-10 ...
CGGCGTGACCGGCTACGTCAGCGGTCTGAACCTGGCCGACGAATACGTGGACCGGAAAGAGCGCTTTGGCTACTGGAAGGACAACGCCCTGCGCCTGCGGGGAGAGGCCACCTGGAGCCTGACCGTCTTCTTCCTGACCATGTGGGACCACCAGAACCCCCACTCCGACTTTCGCCTGTTCCGGCCCCGGCAGCTGCCGCCGCTGGAGACCACCGGAGGTATCGTTATCCCCTATGCCGACACGCCCAACGCCGACGACACCATAGGAGCGGACCTGTACCTGCAAATGATCTCTAAGGCCAAGCGGTACCTCTATATCACCACGCCCTATCTGGCCATCGACGAGACCATCACCTCCGCCCTCTGCATCGCCGCCCGGACGGGGGTGGACGTGCGCATCATGACGCCTCACATCCCGGACAAAAAAGGCGTCTTCGCCGTGACCCAGTCCAACTACCCGGTGCTGCTGGAGGCGGGGGCCAGAATCTTCGAGTTCACCCCCGGCTTCGTCCACACCAAGACGATGGTGGCGGATGACCTCTATGCGTCCGTGGGTAGCTGCAACCTGGATTACCGCAGCTTCTACCTTCAGTTCGAGAACGGCGTCTGGCTCTGCGGGGACCCGGCGGTGCTGTCCGTCCGGGACGACTTTTTGCAGACCATGGAGGTCTGCCAGGAGATCACGCTGGACGACTGCCGCACCCTCTCCTTCCCAAGAAGAATCGTGCAGACGGTCTATCGCCTGTTCGCGCCGCTGTTTTGAAGACAATATGAAAACCCCGGAAGAGCTGGCACTCTTCCGGGGATCTCTATTCCCTTTTTGATTCATGGTTTCCCGCAGAGACATGGGCTTAGAACGCCTCTGGCCAGATTACTGCCGCTGCTTGTTGTTCTCCTCCCGCAGCTTGGCTAGGATGTAGGGGTAGCTCTCCAGCCCGTTGTGGGGGAGCAGGCAGTAGGAGCAGTCTTTGATGCCCCCGCGCATCACAAAGCCGCCCCGGCAGTCGGGCATTCGGTAGAGGGGGCAGTAGCAGAAGAGGCAGTTGAATTCCTCCTCCCGCACGCCCTTGTGGCAGGGGAAGTATTCACATTCTTTGTTTTGAAACCAGGTGTAGTGCTTGCCGGTCACGTCCATGGGGGATTCTCCTCTCAATTCAAACTTATGCAAACCGCCCCCGCCGGGAAACCAGCGGGGGCGGTCGTCGATGCGGAATTACTTGTTGCGGCCGGCTGCGGCGGTCTCCAGGACCCGCTGGTCGGCGCGGTGGTGCTCGATGGGTTTCCACTGCACCTTCCGGCTGAACAGCGCCACCAGGGAGATGGGGATGTAGGTCAGCATGAAGATGGGGAAGGTGAAGGTATACAGCACCTTTTTGGCCGGTGTGGTGTGGATATTCTTCCACTCGGTGATGGTGGTGAACAGCCCCACCACATACAAGGTGGCATACAGCCCCGCCACCATTTGGAGTACGTAGTGTACCATGGGTAAGACCGTTCCGGCCCCTGTCAGCCCCGTCACCAGATAGGCGACGATCAGGGAGACCGTCAGCACATAGGCAGGCATGACGGTCATGCTCATGTCATAGCAGGAGAAGTGGCCCTTGCCGATGCCCTTGAGCAGGCCAAAGCCATACTTCATAAAGACCTGCAAGAATCCTCTGGCCCAGCGCAGCCGCTGCCGCCAGGACTGGCGGAAGGTCACGGGCTGCTCGTCGTAGAGGACGGCCCCGGCACAGAAGCCGATCTTCTGGCCCTTGATGATCTGATCCACGGAGAACTCGATGTCTTCCGTGAGCAGATGGAACTTCCAACCGTGGATGCTCTCCATCACTTTCCGGCTGAAGAAGAAGCCGGTGCCGGAGACGGCGCAGCTGGTGCCCAGGAGCATCCGGGAGTTGTTTAAGTACCGGGACTCCCGGATGAACCACAGGGCGTAACCTGCGGAGATCCAGTTGTCACCGTAGTTCTTGCTGTTTCGGTAGCTGGTGATGACCTCGTAGCCGTCGCAGTAGGTCCGGTTCATCTCCTCGATGAAGTGGCAGTCCAGCACGTTATCGGCGTCGAAGACGAAGAAGCCGTCGAACGTCTGGGGGTAGTCCTCCTCGATGTGTTCGATCAGGCGCTCCAGCGCGTAGCCCTTGCCCACTTTTTCTTTGTTGAAGCGGGTGTAGACCACGGCCCCGGCCTGGCGGGCGACCTCGGCGGTGGCGTCGGTGCAGTTGTCGGCCATGACAAAGATGGTGATGAGACTTTGGTCGTAGGTCTGGCCCTGGATGCTGTGGATCAGGTCTGGTATGACCTCCTCCTCGTTCCGGGCGCAGATGAGGACGGCGAAGCGGTGGAGGACCTCTGGTTTATGAGGCTCCTGCTTCTTGGCGAACGGGACAGCCAGAAAAAACAGCTGGTAGGCATAGCAAGCGGAAAAAACCACGGCTATGACAAGATTGATGATCAGGATGGTATTCATTTTAACCTTCTTACACCCTTTTCTTTCTGTCATTCTACCCCAGGGGGGCGGCAGCGGACGGCAGGGGGACCTTCATACCCCGCGCCGTCAGGCGATCCATTGAAATCCTTACTACTTTAGACCATCTGCTCGAAAATTTCCATCGGCTTTCCCGACAAATTTCCCGGAATATTTTGCAAATCTTCGGGCAGGATGAAAAGAGATTTGCATGGCTGCCTGCAAATCGTTTTCTCTATTGTACGACATTCGCCCAAAAAGTCAATGAATTTTCTCTTAATTTTCAAGCGAGAGAAAGAAAATATTACCAATTTTCCGGTGCAATGACATTCTCTTCCCATTCCGGCGGAAATTTTAGAATTTCTTTTGAAAAAGGGACTTGACAGGTTGGGGAAAATCAGGTATACTCTCAGTACAGTTAGCTTATGCTAACAGATGAAGAGGCAAGATTCCTCTTCCTGGAGCGGCTATGCTGCTCCCTCTGACGATACCACGCCCCGGACGCCGCGCCCCCCCTTTGCGGGGCGCAAAAAAAGCCCCAGGGGTTAGCTGAACCTAATACATATTCCAAAAAGTCATTGAAAGGAGCATCTCCCATGAGTGTTGTCATTTTAGGCGGAAACGAGTGTATGGTCCGCAAGTATAAAGATCTCTGCCGTTCTTACCAGTGTTCGGCCAAAGTCATCTCCAAGATGGGAGGGACGCTGAAAAACCGGCTGGGCAACCCCGACCTGCTGGTCATGTTCACCGACACCATCTCCCACAAGATGGTCCAGAACGCCCTGAACGAGACCCGCGGCCAGGACACCGTCATCATCCGCTCCCGCTCCAGCTCCATGTCTGCCCTGGGCAACATCCTGGAGACCCACGCCGGCCCCAAGAGCTGAGTGCACGAAAGGAGACGCCGTCATGTCCATTGATTACGTCATCCAGCACGCCGCCCCCACCCTGGCCGGCATCAAGACGGGCAATCTCTTCCCCTGTACCTTCGCCTCCACTCAGGACATGGTGCGGGACCTGCGGGAGGTCAACCGCGTCTTAGTGCCCCGCGGCCTGCGGCTGCTTCCCCTGCGCCGGAAGGACGACCGGGCGCTGCTCTATCTCTTTCGCCCCGCTGACCTCTCGCGGGATCTGGCCGGCCAGGAGGCCCGCCGCCTGCTGCGGGAAGCGGGCTACGGCGACGACCTGACCCACCTCGTCTGTCTCCGGGAACTGACCCGCCGCCTGCGGGAAGGGGAGGAGTTCCCCCACGAGATCGGTCTCTTCCTGGGCTATCCCCCGGAGGACGTGGCCGGGTTTATGACCCACCGGGGCAAGAACTGCAAATGCGTGGGCTGCTGGAAGGTCTACGGCGATGAGTACGCCGCCCGCCGCCGCTTTGCCGCCTATCAATCCTGCACTGCAAACTACTGCCGCCGCCGGGCCGGCGGGGCCTCCTTGGAGGGCCTCACGGTTTCCCGCCTGCCCCAGTGACAGTTTTTCTGTTGTCATGCGGATCCATCCCCATCCAAACTCTATGCGAAAGCGCCCGCCGGCCTTCCAACAAACGGCGGGTGCTTTTGCTATCTTTTGCAATTTTATTGACAAGTTTCCCGATTTTCTCTACAATGAAGCTATCCTTCGGAAAGGAGGCTCTCCCATGCCCGAAACCAACAACTACACGCCCCCGACCCCGCCGAACGATCCTCCTGGCAAAAGCAACGCCACTGCCAGCCTGGTCCTGGGGATCATCGCCGTGGTCCTGTGGTTCTTCGGCTACTCGGCCATCATCTCCGTCATCCTCGGCATCGTCGGACTCATCCAGGCCAGCAGAGCCAAGGAGCTGGGCTATGAGGACACCACCCGCACGGCGGGCTTCATCCTCTCCCTGATCGGCCTGATCGGCGGGGCGCTGGCCTTTGTCGCCTGCGTTGCCTGCGTGGGCCTGTTCGCCAGCACCGGCATCGCCGCAGGGGGTCTCTATGCTTCCTGAGTGGAACCATATCCCTATGTACGCCGTCCTGGCCCTGTTGGGGGCCGGGGCGGCCTGGTTTTATGTTCACCACCGGCTCCGCCGGCGGGGCGAGAACCCCGGTCGGACGGAGCAGGCGTTCCTCTGGGGTGTGCTGGGGGCAATGCTAGGCGCGAAACTCCTCTATCTGCTCCCGTTGCTGCCCCAGCTGGCAGCTGACTTGCCGCTGCTCTGCACAGCCCCGCATTCCTTTATGGCAAAGTATCTCTCCGGTGGGTTCGTCTTCTACGGCGGCCTGCTGGGCGGTCTGGCGGGCGCCTGGCTCTTCTGCAAACGACGCTGGCTCTCTTTCGATACCTTGGGGCGGGACTTGGTTCCGGCCCTGCCGCTGTTTCATGCCTTTGGACGGGTGGGCTGCTTCCTGGCGGGGTGCTGCTATGGTATCCCGGCCCCTGCGGGCTGGCTGGGGGTGACGTTCCCGGCCAGCGCAATCGAAGCCCCCAGCGGCGTGCCGCTGCTGCCCGTGCAGCTCTATGAGGCTGCGGGGTGCGTTCTGCTGTTTCTCCTGCTGGACCATCTGACAGACCGGGGCTGGTCGGGAGACCGCCTGCTGGCGCTGTATCTGGCGTTGTACGCTGTGTTTCGTTTCCTGCTGGAGTTTCTGCGTGGGGACGCGGTGAGAGGATCTCTTGGGCCGCTGTCTACGTCGCAGGTGATCTCTCTGGCGGTTCTGGCCGGGGTGTTACTCGCTGAGCTTCTGCACCACCGACGAAATATCCGTCAGCGCCCGTGAGATCTCCATCTCATATCGTCCACACTGGGCCAGGTCGCCCAGGGACACCATGCCCACGACGTTTCCGTCCGCCACCACCGGCAGCCGACGGATCTGCCGCCGGGCCATGAGCCGCGCCGCCTGGCGCACGTCGTCCCCCGGCTCCACTGCCGCCAGACGGCGGGACATGATCTCTTTCACAGGGACGCTCTTGGGGTCCGCCTCCGGGGCCACGCAGCGCAGGACGATGTCCCGGTCCGTCACCATGCCGCGCAGGATGCCTTCCGCCGAGCACACCGGCAGCGCCCCCAGGCCATGCCGCGCCAACAGACGGGCCGCCAGGGCGGCGCTTTCCTCCGGGGCGATGCTGACCACATGGGGCGTCATCACTTCTTTCACCAACAAAAACACCCACCTCCTCGATCCATTTTCCCTTAGTTTGGACGGACAGGAGGTGGGTTATGTATTTTGGGGGTCACGAACCCAAGAGCTTGGAGACGGTGAGGAGGAGCGTGACGATGAGCCACGCCCACAGAAAGGCCGACTCCTGCCAGGTCCCGATGCGGACGGACGCCACATGGAGTTTTTTCCGCACGATGGGCCATAAGATCGGTACGCCCTTGTGGTTAAAGGCATCTGCGATGATATGGGCCACCCAGCCTACATTGAAGCCGAGCAGCAGCTCTGGCACTACCGCCATGCCCTGGGCCTTCAGGCCCATCATCAGCAGGGTGAGCAGGACCGGGAAGAGCAGGGTGTGCGTTAGCCCTCGGTGGCGGAAGAGGTGGGAGATCATCCGCAGTTTCTGGCCCAGGGTGGAGTTTTTCAGGTCCACGTCCGGTGCATAAGACCCCACCACCACCGTCAGCAGACCGAGGGCCGGGGTGTAGGTCTCCGCCCCGATGGGCAGGCCGGAGCGGTGCAGGACGGTGAGGGCAAGCATGGTGGCCGCACCGCAGGCGGCGTGGGTCTTTCCGGTCATGGGTCGTTCTCCTTGTTCTCTTGGTGTGCGTTGGGGGACTGGGCAGCCTGCCACGCCAGATTGCGTTTGAGCGGGGCGATGCCCCGCCAGGAAAAGGCGCGGGCGGCGTACTGGCGGCGAAAGGCTTTGTTGCTCAGGCCTTCCAAGTCTTCCAGGGTCAGGGAGGGCAATAAGTCCTCCCGAAATTCCGGCAGGGGGGTGAGGACAGCGTTCTGATTGTGAGGGCAGGCCCTCTGGCAGAGGTCACACCCCCAGACAGTCGGGCTGTGGGTGATCTGGGCCGCCGCCTCTGGGGGCAAGTCCCCCTTCTTCTGGGTCAGCTCGGACAGGCACTTGCTCAGGTCACAGCCGGTGTCTGTCAGCGCCCCGGTAGGGCAGGCCTTTTGACAGGCCCAGCAGTGTGTCCCGCAGAGGGTGCCCGGACTGGGGCCGGTCTGGGATACGTCCAGATCCGTCAGGATCGTCCCCAGGAACACATAGGAACCATACGGGGGGACGATACGCAGGCCATGCCGCCCCCGCCAGCCCACGCCCGCCAGCTCGGCGGCGGCCAGCTCCGGAACGGGGTTGTTGTCCGCGCCGGGGATAAAACGGTGGTCTGGGTGCTGCTGCGACAACCCATCGACAACGCTCTGCAAGCGCCGCCCCAGGACCAGATGATAGTCCTCCCCCCGGCAGTAGAGGGAGAGGTTGCCGGGGGTATCCCCGGCGTAGTAGGAGAAGGCCCCCACCAGGATCGTCTTGGCCCCCGGACAGAGAGCCTCTAATTTCGGGGCCAGCTCTGCCCAGACAGCTTCCCCCAAAAACGACGGGAGGCCGCTGCACGCAGCGGCACCCCATGCCGCCGCGCCAGCGGCCTTCCAAAGTTCATTCATACTGCGTCAGAAAGAACCTGAGATCAGTTGTTGTGCTTCTTGGCGTCGCGGGCTTCCATGGCAGCGATCTCGCGCTGGGCATCCCGCAGGGAGAGGTTCACGCGGCCCTTCTCGTCGATGTCGGTGACCTTGACCCAGACCATGTCGCCCACGTGGACCACGTCCTCGACCTTCTCCACGCGGCGCTCGGCCAGCTTGGAGATGTGGACCATGCCGTCCTTACCGGGGGCCAGTTCAACGAAGGCACCGAAGTTCAGGATGCGGACGACCTTGCCGTAATACAGCATCCCGACCTCGGGGACGAAGACGATGGTGTCGATCATCTTCTTGGCGATGTCGCAGCAGGCGGCGTCGGGGGAGGCGATGTGGATGGTGCCGTCGTCCTCGATGTCGATCTGAGCGCCGGACTCGGCGGTGATCTTCTGGATGACGGAGCCGCCCTTGCCGATGACCTCGCGGATCTTGTCGGGGTCGATCTTCATGGTGATCATCTTGGGGGCATACTTGCTGACCTCGGCGCGGGGGGCGGAGATGCAGGGCAGCATGATCTCGTCCAGGATGGCCTTCCGGGCATCGCCGGTGATGGCCAGGGCTTCCTTGATGATGGCGTGGGACAGGCCGTCGTTCTTGATGTCCATCTGGATGGCGGTGATGCCGTCCTTGGTACCGGCGACCTTAAAGTCCATCTCGCCGTGGAAATCCTCCACGCCCTGGATGTCGATGAAGGTGGTGAAGGAGCCGTCATCGTCCTGGATCAGGCCGCAGGAGATGCCGGCCACGGGGGCCTTGATGGGCACGCCGGCGTCCATCAGCGCCAGGGTGGAGCCGCAGATGGAGCCCTGAGAGGTAGAGCCGTTGGAGGACACGACCTCAGAGACCACGCGGATGGCATAGGGGAAGTCCTCCACGGAGGGGATCACGGGGTCCAGGGCACGCTCAGCCAGGGCACCGTGGCCCTTCTCGCGGCGGTTGACGCTCCGGGCGCCGCGGGCCTCCACGGAGTAAGAGGGGAAGTTGTAGTGGTGCATATAGCGCTTCTCTTCCTGCTCCCAGATGGTATCCAGCTTCTGGCAGGCGGAGAGGGTGTTCAGGGTCGCAACAGACAGGACCTGGGTCTGGCCGCGGGTGAACAGGGCGGAGCCGTGGACGCGGGGCAGCACGCCGACCTCGGCGGACAGAGGACGGATCTCGTTCTTCTGGCGGCCGTCCACGCGGTGGCCCTGGAGCAGCCAGGCCTTGACGATCTTCTTTTGGAACTTATAGGTGATCTCGTCCAGATACTGGTCCATGTCAGGGTATTCCTCCAGGAAGAGCTCGTGCCAGTGGTCGATCAGGGCGTTCCAGCGCTCCTCACGCACGTTCTTGTCGTCGGTGTCCATGGCGGCCTTGGCCTCGTCCATGGTGGCCTCGACGATCTTGTCGAACAGCTCCTGGTCGAAGTCGGCGTGGTCGTAGGTCATCTTCTCCTTGCCGATCTCGGCAACGATTTTGTTGATGAAGTCCACCTGGGCCTTGATCTCCTCGTGGGCCTTCACGATGGCGTCATACATCACATCGTCGGGGATCTGGTCGGCACCGGCCTCGATCATGACGACCTTCTCCTTGGTGGCGGCCACGGTCAGGTCCAGCTTGGAGTTGTGGCGCTGCTCCTGGTTGGGGTTCATGACGATCTGGCCGTCCACATAGCCCACTTCCAGGCAGCCGATGGGGCCGCCCCAGGGGATGTTGGACACAGCCAGGCAGGCGGACACGCCGACCATGGCGGCGGCCTCCGGGGAGCAGTCCCGGTCCACGCTCATGACGGTGCAGGTCACGACCACGTCGTTGCGGAAGTCGCCGGGGAACAGGGGACGGATGGAGCGGTCGATGACGCGGGAAGCCAGCACGGCGGGCAGAGAGGGCTGACCCTCGCGGCGCATGAAGGAGCCGGGGATGCGGCCCACAGCGTACAGCTTTTCCTCAAAGTCTACGGACAGGGGGAAGAAGTCGATGCCGTCGCGGGGACGGGCAGAGGCGGTGACGGCCACCAGCACGGAAGTCTCGCCGTAGCGGACCATGGCAGCGGCGTTGGCCAGCTCGGCCACGTGGCCGAACTCCAGGGAGAAGGGACGGCCGGCGATCTCGGTCTTATAGATATGGTTGTTGAATTGCTTCTTGGTGATGATCGTTGACATAAGAACAGTCTCCTTTCACGGTCAAATCAGTCAATACGGTGGTTGCATAAACTTGCCCGGAGAGCCGCCTTATTTAGCACTTGAACGCATGTCCGCCCGGCGGGCACAGGTTCAAAGGCTAAACTAGGGCGGGGCGCTCCCCGGATCAGGGCGGATGGGATGGGAAGCAAAGCTGGGGAAAAGGGGCGGTGCAGTTTTGGCCACACCGCCCCCATAAGAAACGAAATTACTTTCTGATGCCCAGCTTGGCAATGATCGCACGATAGCGCTCGATGTCCTTCTTAGCCAGATAGTCCAGCATCTTGCGGCGCTTACCGACCATCTTCAGCAGGCCACGACGGCTGTGGTTGTCGTGGATATGGACCTTCAGGTGCTCGGTCAGCTCCTGGATGCGGGCGGTCAGGATGGCGATCTGGACCTCAGGGGAACCGGTGTCGGTTGCGTGGGTGCGGTTTGCCTCGATCACGGCAGTCTTTTCGTCTTTACGAATCATGGGAAAAATCCACCTTTCAATGATATGCCTCTGACTGAGTGACGGGCGGGTGCAGCCCTGAAAGCAGGCAATATCCCGAAACTAAGTCAGGGTAGAACGTATGTCTTTGCACACGTATTCTATAGTATACCACCGAGCCGGGGGAAAGTAAAGAAAAATTTTAGGCAACAAAATCCCACCGGAGAACAGCCCTTCTCCTTTGTCAAGCATTTTGCCGCAGGGTCGCTTTCAGTTTTGGGAGCAAGGTCAGGTCGGCGGGGAGCCAATCGACTTGGGGCAAGGTGTCCCGGTCCAGCCACCGGGCGGCCTGGGCCTCGTTCAGGACGATCTCCCCCTCGGTCACAACGCACCAGAAGCAGTCCATGTGCAGGTGAAAGGCGGGGTAGTCATACTCGACCGTGTCGAGCCGTTCTCCCACCTGCACGGTGACGGCAAGCTCCTCTTGGATCTCCCGAACCAGGGCCTGCTGCGGGGTCTCTCCGGCCTCGACTTTTCCGCCGGGAAACTCCCATTGGCCCTTGTTGTCCCCATACCCCCTGGCCGTGGCAAAGACTTGGGTGGGATGGTTCAGATCGTCGCAGATCACAGCGGCGACAACGCGGATGGTTTTCATAGAAGGACCTCTTTTATTTAAAAATGGAGAGACAGTTTTTCTTTAAACTTGAATTTATCTGCTTATGTTACGTACTTTCGTTGCTAACCTTTTCCTCCCTTACCAATCTTTTTTTTCTTTTGTACAGTCATGGTTCTTTTTGCGTTCTTCCACCATATTTGCAAACCATTCTACCTTAGCCGGGTCATAGTGGGAAAAGAAAGCACTCATTTTCGTGTCCAGTGCGGCAATTCTTGCCATATCCTCCGCAGAGAGTGCAAAGTCGAATACATTCAGGTTTTCCTGCATTCGTTCAATATGTGTGGACTTTGGAATCACCACTACGCCTCGTTGCAAATGCCAGCGGAGAATAACCTGTGCTGCACTTTTACCATACTTTTTGCCGATTTCATTCAGCACAGGATTCTGAAACATATTTCCTCTGCCTTCGCCAAACGGAGCCCAAGCCTCAATCTGTACGCTGTACTTGTCCATCCATTTCTTTGCCTCTTCCTGCTGATAGAAAGGATGTACCTCCACCTGATTCACCATCGGTTTAATGCGGGAAAAGGAGCAAATATCCACCAAACGGTCAGGATAAAAATTAGATACACCAATGGCACGAATTTTTCCTTCTTCGTATAGTTCTTCCAGTGCCCGCCATGCCCCGTAATAATCCGAATACGGCTGATGCAGCAGGCAAAGATCAAGATAATCTGTACGTAGCTTTTCCATAGAGTCTAAAACCGACGCTTTAGCTTTCTCATAGCCGTAATGCTCAATCCAGACCTTTGTGGTCAGGAAAATATCTTTACGGTCAACACCGGTTTTTTCGATTGCTGCACCGACCTGCTCTTCATTATAATAGCTTTGTGCCGTATCAATGGCACGATAGCCGGCCTTTAGTGCATCCAGTACGCAACGTTCGCATTCCTCCTGTGTCACCTGAAATACGCCATAGCCCAACTGTGGCATTTTCACACCGTTGCTCAAAGTAATATAGTCCATAACAAAAGCCTCCTGTTGTGTTAAATTTTATTCTGTGGTATTATCGTAACAGCCGGTAGTTACTACCGGTCAAGGATTTTTTTCAAAAACGGGAGGATTTTTTGTGTATTCTATGAAAGAGGCTTGTACTCTCACCAATATGACCTATGAAAATCTGAAATTCTACTGCAACAAGGGATTGGTCCCCAATGTCAAGCGAGACAGACGAAATTATCGTGTCTTTGACGAACATGACATCAAATGGATTCAGAGTTTGAACTGCCTGAAAAGCTGTGGAATGAGCATTGCAGAGATGAAGCAATATCTTGCTTTGTGCATGGAGGGCGAAGGCACAATTCCGGAACGTAAGGTGATTCTTGCAGAAAAAAAAGAAAACTTGCTCCAATCCATTACTGAACTGCAAAAGGCAGTGGCATACATTGACTGGAAGCAGAGATTCTATGACGATGTACTGTCAGGCAAGACAGCGTATTACAGTAATCTTGTTCCGGAATTGCTTAAGTGATATATCGGTACAGTTGACACAGCAAATTCCGATTTGTTGGCGTCATGATATCACACATTTCTTCTTCCGTCCAGGCGTAGGGGCGCTGATAGCCAGGAATATGATATTCAAAGTCGGCGTCAAATACTTTAGATAAAGGATATTCTTTTCCTGTAATTTTGCTGCTCATTGTATAAGCTTCTTCTCAAATTCTTGTTTTGTAGGAACGCACACATTCTGTATACAGCAACGGGATGCGAGATGGCAGGAGTTTGGAAAAGGTGACGTCCCAACCGTGGGTTTGGAGCCAGTGGAGGTATTCGCTTTCTGTCCATTGGTGCTCAAAATGGATCCCGGCCAGGCGGAGAAGTTTGGAGCATATACGGCTGAGGATCCCCGTCCCATGCCCCACGAAGTTCGGGGCGATGAGCAGCCCGCCCGTTCGTAGGACACGGTTGATCTCTGCCAGGGCCAGTTCTGGTTCCGGCATCACGTGCAGGGCGTTGGCGATGAGAACGACGTCAAACGAATCCGCTGGGTAGGGCAGCGCGGTGGCATCAGCCACGGCAAACGTCAACTGTGCCGGATAACTCCCTTTTTTGGCTTCCCGGATCATGCCTTCGGAATAATCCGTTGCGACCATGCGCTTGGTTGGATGGGCCACGTGTTTGGCCAGCAGTCCAGGTCCAGTGGCGATCTCCAGCACCTCTTTGCCGGAGATCTGCGCTGGAATGCGGTCATACATATATTGATAATATCTCCGGTCCAGCCGCATGGCCTTTTCATAGACCGGCGCATAGAGATCCCAGATTTTTTGGTTCATCTTTCTCCCTTTATTCAGATGGACTAAGCCAGGTGTACTCTTTGCGGCAATCCAAAATGTAGTCTATATACACCGTATCATCTCGGATTTGATACAGGATGAGATACCAATTTTGAATAAACATCTTATGATACTTATTCGGCGGGATGTATGCTTCTTGAAAAAATGGAAAACGATGTGGCATCTGGGAAAGGGAACGCATTGCGGAGAGGAGCTCTTTCTTTTTGGCTGTTGCGGCCTGAGGGTTGACCTGCGCCAGAAAACGAATATGGGTTCCTAACATCCGCTTTGCTCGGTCAGAAACGATGACGCTATAGGTTTTCTTGTCTGTCATGGTGCGGATACCTCGGCAATGACTTCGTCAAGATATGCGTCGAGTTCATCTAAGGAACAACCGCTTCTGCCTGCGATTCGATCCTCCTCAATGGATAGAAGTTCTTCACGGAGCTGGATCATTTTTTCCCGCCGATTGTACGTTTCGATGTCCATGACGACCAAATCTCCTTCCCCATTTTTTGTTAAGAAGATCGGTTCTGCGGTTTTTCTGCATAGGTCAGCGATTTCATTATAGTTCTGACGGATCGCTGCGGAGGGACGAATATTCATAAGGATACCTCCTCATTGAACAGCAAATGGTAGCAGTATTTTAACTATATTATATTCATTTCATACAATGAAGTCAACTGCGCGGTGGATCAATCTTTTGCCACTCTGAAATGATATAGTGACTCATAAACCGACCCATATCGTAACACAACGCGGCTGAGGGTGGTCTGTTCTATGAGATAACAACAATAACTTGGTCGGTATCTTAGTCGCTTTTCTTGGTCGGTGAGCGACTAAGTTATTTTTTTCGATACTTCTGGTTTCGGCTGTTTGGCTTATCGGGGATCGTCATTTTTACGAGGTCCTGTTTCATTGCGGGAAGCAGGTAGTTCTTTCGGAATGTAGGCCGGTGAGAAAGGCCCAGCTTTTCCATCAACTCAGAGGTAGAAAATGCTTCCTCTCCGAGGACAAGCAGCAGTTTTTCCACAAAGGGATCGTGTTTTGTGGAAGCATCCGACAAAATGGAAGTTATCTATTTCTCCTCTTCGTTAAGACATAGTTCATTACATATTACTTGCTATCCCTGATACCTTATTCTTTCTACCAGCGTT
>ERZ1026880.900-NODE-900-length-13757-cov-4.292439_pt1 | contig 13757 bp, 9 predicted proteins | sample MGYA00380170_ERZ1026880 | MGnify/ENA primary metagenome ERZ1026880 (study PRJEB33269, sample SAMEA4719806) | human gut metagenome | biome: human-associated habitat; feature: organic feature; material: feces | place: Cameroon | collected 2013-10 ...
GATTGCGGTATTGCCACCGTTGACGGCGTTGACGAACCACTTCAGTTCCTTCTCACTGGAGATCTGGTACACACCGGATTTCACTGCCGGTTCGCTGCACTGATCCTCCGGCCAGATGCCTGCCGACGCGCCATCCTTGATGGTGCCTGTCTTCGCTTCAACATAGCCTGCCAGACTTCCGGTCACGCGAACGGAAATTTCCCTGCCCAGATCATCGTCGGTCAGTTTATATGTTTCATTAGTCGCACCATCGATTGCCTTCGATCCACGATACCACTGGTATTTCGGGGTTTTTTCGCTGCCCTTGTAAACAGCCGTCAAGGTGTGTCCCGCGACTTCCTGTCCCTGGATCTTGACCGTTCCCGACATGCCCTGCACCTTGCCGGACTCTGCCGTCTTGATGCCGTAGTGATCCCCGTCCATGCACTTGACGTAAACCTTGACGCCGACCATATCGTTCGGAACGGTAAAGCTTTCTCCAAAGCCCAGGACCTGTTCCTCTCCGCCCCAGTCTCTGTACCAGACGAACATCGGATCCTGGCCGTTACCGTCAGTGTAGGAGGCCTTGATGGATTCTCCTGCCTGGGCATTTTCCGGCAGGGTTACAGTTCCTGTCAGAGTCTCCTTGCTGCCCGCCAGGGAAGCCAGATTTCCTGCCTTGTTTTTAATGGTTCCTGCGTCGGCTTTATTGGCGCTGGAACTGTCCGCATCTGCGATAGCCAGGGAGCTGAGATACCAGCAGTCGGTACCTGCTGTACCTCCGCCGATGACGCCGCCTACATTGAAGACTTCTCCTGTCTCCGTATCGGCATAAGAACCGGCTATATCCCCCAGGTTATACAGGCTTTTGGCCGTAGAACCTGTCGTATTGCAGCCCAGACATCCGCCTACATAGCCGCCTCGGCTGACTACGTTTCCTGTATTGTAAAGGCTGCTGACACTGGCGTTGTTCCAGCCAACGATGCCGCCCGCATAAGCTCTTTCTGCTGACGAGCTAACGATCACATGTCCGCTGTTGGCAGACTTGCTCACGTTTGCCGCTTCACTCTTTACAGCATTGGTATTAGCCGCCGCGATACCTCCTGCAAAGGTGCTTCCGGCAGTGATCACAGCCGTGTTGCTGCATCCCGACACAGAACCTTCGTTATATGCCACGATACCTGCCGCATAGGATTCCCCGGTCACTGCACCCGTATTGTGACAGTCTTTGATGACGCCATCCTTGGTGTTGTTTCCGGCGATCCCGGCAATTTTGTTTCCACCCGTTACCGTCACGTTGGAAGTGATCTCCTCCAGCGTTCCCGCATTGGTTCCTGTCAATGCGGCTGTTTCATCTCCGCCCTTGAGGATACCTGCCAGGGTAAGGTTCTTCACCGTTCCCTTGTTGTACGGGATCAGGCCCTTACCGTTTTTCAGGTAAAGGTTTTTAATGGTGTGTCCCGCACCGTCCAGAGTTCCTGCAAAGCCCGTATCTGCAGTCTGTCCGCCGATGCCGGTCCAAACGTTGTTGTTGAGATCCAGATCTGCTGTCAAAACAGCTTTCAGATCAGTGGAATCCTGTGCAGCTTTTTCGGCAAACCATGCCAGTTCTGCCGGCGTTCCGATCTGATATACGCCGTCCTTCTGCTGCGGCGCATCCTTGGCCGCTTCGCCCTGCCATCCGTTGTCGTCCTTTTCCGGATCGTCGGATTTCACAGTCCCGTTCTGCCATGCCAGCACCGGATATCCGCTGTTGATCCCATTGGTATCTGCTGCAAAGCCGCCGCCCAGGTCTTCGCTGGTGAGAGCTTTCAGCCCGTCGGAAGTTTTGGCGGTTGCCGTGCCGTTTTGGATCGTGCAGCCATTCAGATTGCCGATTGCCTCGTATTCGGCAGAATAGAATACGTTTTGGAGCGTTTTGTTGCCACCAGTCCATTCTAATCTTCCAGCCACGCCGCCTTTTGTCGAGGCTTCCACCAGACCTGCATTATATGCATTCTTCAGCGTGCCATATCGAAACGCCCCAACGATGCCTCCTGCAACGCCCTTTGAAGCAGAAACACTTCCAGTATTATAGACATTCTGTATTCCTCCTCCATTATATAGATGCCCTGCGATACCTCCAACATTTGCTACTCCGGTAATTCTTCCGGTATTATAAGAATCCGTCAACGCATTGGATGCGTTGGACTGCACACGTCCAGCGATGCCCCCTGCATAACCACTCGTTCCGGTTCCCTGTACCTCCCCGGCATTGGAACACTGAGCCAGAGACATATTGCTGTCCAATTCTCCAACAATCCCTCCGACATAATTTGCTCCGGTCACGCGAGTCGTCGCTGTAGTATGACAGTTTGTGATATTCCCCTTGGAATCTCCTACAACTGCTCCCGTATAATTCTGTGTCGATGTAATGACACTGTCTGAAATCGTTACATTTTTGATCTCACCTGCTGCACCAACGTAACCAAACAAACCTGTATTGGCCGCTGTACTGTTGATGTATAATCCCGAAATGGTATGTCCATTTCCGTCAAATGTTCCTGTATATTTGCTGCTGTCTGTTCCGAGCGGTGTCCACTTGTACTTCTGTGAAGTCGCATCAGAACCGGACACATCTTCATTGATGGTAATATCCGCCAGCAGTTTCGCTGAATCGGTCATCTTGGCGTTTTTATCGACCCACATCAGCTCGTCCGGACTGGAAATCAGGTAAACCCCCTGACCGTTCTTAGCAGGTTCTGTATAGGATTCCCCGTCCCAGGAAGTCTGGATCTCAAGCTGGATGCCGTCTACAGTCAGGTCTTTCCCGGAAACTGTAAACTCGCCTCGAACCGTCTTGTATCCAGAACAGGAAACACTATAGGAATAGTCGCCGTCCGGCAAGTGGTAGTCGCCGTCCTCATCCGCTTCCAGATCGGCATCCTTGTCATCCTTGCTGGTCACCGTGATGACCGGCGTGGAATCCTGTCCGCCCGCTGCTTTTTCTACTGTAAAGTTTACTTTATAGACCGGTAGCTTTTTCAGGGTCACGCTCTTCTTATCATTGTCCGCATTACCCTTGACATTCAGCGTACCGCTCTTGGTTTCATATCCGAATTTCTCTACCGTGTAACGATATGGATTGCCCTTTTTCGCCAGCTGATAGGTTCTACCGTCCGCCAGAGACTTCTGGACATCATCGCCGGATTTCACCGTCAGCTTCGCATCCTCCGGATCAGTGGTGAAGACGTAATCGTATTTCTGGATATCCAGAGAAACGCTGATGCTCTGTCCGCTGTATGCCACCGTAAAGCTTCCCGTCTTCGTCTTGTACTCGTCCGCCGTCACTTCATAGGTGTATGTACCGTTTTTCAGTTTATAGGTTCCGTCGCTCTCTGGATCCACCGTTTTGTCAGAAGAATCCTTGACTACCAGCCTGGCGTCTTCTAGGTTGATATTGAATGTAACTTTATAGGTCGCATTGGGATCCTGCCAGCCCAGGATCGGATGACCATCCGGGCCCATGACCCAGCCGTCGCCGATATCGCCATCTGCGATCTGTTTTGCCGTCTTGGCTGTAATGCCCGATGCGTTTTTATTGTAGCCGTCACCCTGCGCCGCTGTCGTATCCAGATACCAGCAATTGGTCACGGTCATCAGGTTTTCCGTTGCTGTGCCGCTGTAAGTTTTGGCTGCGCTGCATCCAACGATCCCGCCGACCGTAATATCCGTCAGCGTGGAAGCATTGCTGACTGTTCCCATATTGTAGCAGCCGGAAACAGAAGCCTTGTAGCTGGTACCTCCCACACCACCGATGATGCCGCCGATCCCCTTGGCATTGGTATCCTTGAAAGACGCCGACGGCGATACACCTTTTACGTCTCCCGTATTATAGCATCCAGTGACTTTTGCATCAGATGTCCCCGAATCTCCTGCGATCCCGCCGACGCCGTAAATACCAGTGATCGTTCCTGTATTAAAGCAAGCATTGATAGTACCTCCGGCACTTCCTGCAATGCCGCCGGTACGTTTTAATGTACTAGTAATAGTTCCCGTATTCCCGCAACGTTCTACGGTAACACCGGTGGAAATACCGCCTGCAATACCACCGGTACTGTAAGCATAGCTGCTGGGTTTTCCTGTGTTTGTAACCACTCCATGGTTAAAGCAGCCTGTAATCGTTGTCGTTGATCCTGTTACCGTTCCTGCAACACCGCCCACGTAATCTCCGTATCCGGACACCATGCCTTTATTGGTGCAGGATTCCAACTTCGAACCATTTATCACATATGCGCAAACACCTGCAGCATATCCCTTGGCACTCGCCGTCACATCCACCTCGTTGGTGCAGTTTTTTATAGTTACAGGATTTCCGTAGGATACGATCCCCGCTGCGTATGACGAACTTTTCGTAGAAGTCTTAACGCTGCCTTTAACCATCAGATCCTGTATCGTTCCGCCTTTTACATAACCAAATAGCGCCTGATATGTCTTGGCATTATTGATCGTCAGCCCGGAAACCGTATGTCCAGCCCCATCAAACGTACCACCATAATAAACACAGTCACTATAGCTGTTGTAACATCCAATCGGCGTCCATTCTTTCCCCGTCAGGTCAATATCAGATGTCAGTTTTGCACACAAATTGGATGTACTCTTTTTCGTGCTGCCATTGACCTTTGCGGCAAACCACATGAGCTGATCGGCGTTCCCGATCTGATATGGATCGGCTGCCATACCGTTTCCAGACGGTTCTTCCGTGCTGGTATCCGCCGCCTGAGTCGCAACCGCATTTTCCGCTACCGTGACCGTGATGGTTTCACCGGCAGCTGTGGACGCAGATCCGCCCGTAGTATTGGTTACCAGCACGCGGTAATATACCGTGCCCGTTTCCCCGGTCTGCGGGGTGTATTCCGCCTTGGTTGCGTCTTTAATATCCGTAAAGTTTTTCCCGTCTTTGCTGCTCTGCCACTGATAGGTCAGCGTTCCGCCGTCGGAAGCAGAAGCCTCCGCTTTCAGCGGCTTTGCAGGATCACCTGCTGCATACTGATATGCCTTGACGGAGAGCTTTGCAAGAACCGGCTCTGCCGCACCACTGGTTTCCACTGCTGCAGCCTGGCTCTCCTGCACACTATTCTGTGCTGCCGGAGCCGCCTCCGTTCCGAAGGCCCAGGTAGGCGCCAGCGTCGTCGCCACCATCAGGAGCATCACTATAATACTTAATGCTTTTTTACTTCGTTTCATTCTTTTTCTCCTTGTTCCCCTTTACATTCCCGTGCAGGTATAGCTCCAGACGATCGCATCGCCATCCTTCAGCTTATAGCTGGAGCATCCGTAATTCGGGAACCATCCGTTGACCTTGTACATCCAGCCTGACTGGCTGCCGCAGTCGAATTCATACAGATGATTGATCCCTTCCACATAATAGCTGCCGTACATCGGCGTATAGGAATATTCCAGCTGGATCCCTGTGTAGGAGCAAGCCCTTTTCAGCACGTCGAAGACCGTTTCTCCATCGGCGAATTCCACCTTGCTGGTGGCCAGGATCACGCCGTTTGCCGGCACGTATTTATTCTTGCCTTCCTTCAGATCACCCATGTGTTTCAGGATGGAATCGCAGCGGATCTGGATGGTGCAGGTCTTGACTTTAGAAGAGCTGCCGCTTTTTCCGGATTTGCTGCCGGACACCGATGAACTTCCGGACTGACTGCCGTCGGACGACATGATCTCTTTATAAAGAGCGTCTTCTTTCGCTGCCGCTTCCTGTGCTTTCTGCTTCTCCGCAGTCCGTGTTTCCTGTACTTTTTTCAGATCCTTAGCCGTAAAGCAAAGATCGTCTTTACTGTCGCATTTTGATGCCTGTGTTAGCACGAAATCGTCAAAGGATTCAGCCTTGAGAGTCGTGATCTCTGCGCTCAGATGCCCTTCGTTATCGTGGGCGATCAGCAGGGATTCTCCGGCTTTCACATCTTTTTCCGTTCCGTCCTCGATGCTTACGCTGAGGCTTCCTCTCATAACGCTGACCGTCGCGCTTCCTTTTTGCTGCGAGGCTGCAAAGGTTACTGCGTCCCCGGATTTTGCCGCATGCACGGTGTTTTTGTCCAGCGCCACATCAAATGTTTTGCCCGGATCTTTCCCATCTGCAAAGATCTCACCTTCATTCAGCGTAAAGGCTACGTCGTTCTTCTCGCTGTTTTTTACGGACAGTTCCGCATTTTCATTTAAGGTAAGCGCGTTGTGGCCACTTACTTTCGCCGCCACCGTGGAACCTGTTTCGGTCTCTATGATATCTCCGGCCTTCAAAGGTACTTTTTCCTTTAAGCTGTACCCTACGCCGCTTCGCTCAATATTGGCAACTCCGCTGATTTCCTTCGTGACCACCGCGGAGCTGGAATCACCACTGCCGAACCATCCCCTGATATGACCGACCGCCATAACTGAACAAAAGGCAATTACGGCGATCATGGCGATCATTAGGATGTTAAACAGCTTTTTTTGTTTCTTTTTCTGCTGCTGCGTCTGCATGTTTCTCTCCTGATTCATCGCTTCCCCTTCCCATAATAAAATTGACATCTCTTCCGAGATGCCAAAAAAAACGTACACAAAGCTACGGTCCGACCGACCGTATGTTAAACGTCGTCCTACCTCAGAAGACTTTTGTTTTAAGCGTGCAGGTCTCCCGACTTAATCCTTGACCGTCAGAACGCCTTCCCAGAGAGCTTTGCCGGCCCATAGTCTTTGCAGAAATAAAGCCCGCTCCCCAGTGACTGCAGGATGCTTTGCAGCAAACCTCGCATGTTCCTCCGCAGATATCACGGTTGCTGAGACACAGTGCCGGACTCACACCGGCTTCCGAAGTGCCCGCTCACGATATTAAATTTAATCAATGCTATCATATGAAATAAGTGCCCTTCTGTCAAGTCGGAATCCCCTTATTCTATGATTTCTCAGACACATATAGTAATTCGCAAAACTTATGCCATCATCTTTCTTCGTAGTTCCAATATTATGCGCCACAAATGCACAATGGTACTGTGCCATTTTATCGCGCGCGCAATCAACCGTATTTATTTTACGTTCGATTTTTAGGGCAATTTTGATGTTCAAAGTCGAAAACTATATACTTTTACGAAGTTTTCAACTTATAATTCCGAAACTTTTTGACCATAACTGATTTTTGGGGTATACTATAAGCAAGAACATCAGGAGGTGCCTCATGGCTGAACTTATCAATCGCCCGGAATATTTAAATCAACTCATTGAAAACAAAGATGTAGATCTTGTCAAGATCGTTACAGGTATTCGCAGATGCGGGAAATCCTCATTGCTGGATTTGTTCCATCAATACCTTTCCGATAGCGGTGTGATCGACGCCAACATCATTCACATGAATCTGGAATCTCTTCGTTATCGAAACCTTTCCGATTACCTGCATTTCTATGATTATGTCAGTGAACGTATACCGAAGCAAGGCAAAACTTATTTAATATTTGACGAGCTGCAGGCCGTTAAACATTGGGAGAAAGCAATCGAATCATTCCGGCTTGATTTTGATGTAGATATCTATATTACCGGATCTAACGCTTATTTGCTTTCCACGGAATTTTCCACATTACTTGCCGGCAGATATGTAGAAATCCGTATGCTGCCCCTGTCTTTTAAGGAATTTCTAACCTTCTATGAGTTTAGTCCTTCTGTAACAACAGAAGAAAAGTTCCAGAGATACTTGCAGTTTGGCGGTATGCCTGTTCTGCGAGAGTACCAGTTTAATGAAGCTAGAATCAATCAGGCGCTGGAGGGCATCTACTCCACTGTCGTACTGCGGGATATCCTGCAGCGAAACAAACAGGCAGATCAGAACATGCTGCAAAGAATCATACTGTTCCTTTGCTCTAACATCGGCAGCATCACTTCGCCTAACAATATCGGCAATGTCTTATCCCATGAAGGTGATATTCAAGCTGTAAAAGGAAAAAACATCGCAGGTAAAACCGTGAATAAGTACATTACCATGCTTCACAATGCCTTTATCTTTTTCTCCGTTGGAAGATATGATGTGAAGGGCAAACAGCTGCTAAAAACATTAGGGAAAAACTATATTATCGATATGGGCTTCCGCAATATGCTGCTGGGATATCGTGATGCGGATAGAGGTCATATCATCGAAAACATCGTATTCCTGGAACTGATCCGCCGCGACTATCGTGTGTATATTGGCAAATTTGGAGAAACAGAAATCGACTTTGTAGCAGAAAAACCCAATGATAAACTTTATATCCAGGTGACAGAAAGCATGTTGTCTCCTGAAACCCGTGAACGCGAACTCCGTCCACTGCGTATGATACCTGATAACTACGAAAAAATCGTATTATCAATGGATCGGGATTATATCACTTCCTATGACGGTATCAAATCCCTTTATTTGATTGACTGGCTGCTGTCCTGATAGATAGACAAGCCCTCCTATATAATTATTATATGCTATAATGGAGTCCTATGAATATAATAAACCCTATGAAAAATCTTTACATCGCGACCATCGGCGAGGACTTCGCCCGCTGGGTCAAAAAAACACAAAGCGGTCTCGAACTGGATCAGTTCTGCATGGCAGAAAATCTGGACGAGCCAAAATACGAATCATGCTGCAAAGGGATCATGGATATCCATGATCTTTTGCAGCAGGCAAAGGAACTTTGCAAGCCGGACACCACCTACACTGTCGAGGTCATTCACTGCGGCAAGGCCATGGAGTGGCTGGAAAATCAGAAAACCTTATAGATAACAACGAGGAAACTATGACGAAAGAAGAATTCTTTGCACAATTAAATGAGATCGATCCCGCCGACGTCAAAGCCATGGAAAAAGCCGCAGACCGTCAGGCCAAACTGGCAAAAGCGGCCATGCTGTGTGCTGTTTTTACTATATCGCGGGAACTTTCCGCCTACAGCATCATCAACCGGACACCGATGCAGACCAGCCAGTATCGCGGGCTGTCATCACATTATTATAACGAACAGGGATGGCCAGGGGTGATCATGACTATTGTGATCTGCCTGATACTGGTGGTGCTCCCGGGCGGCGGGCTTTTTGGTGATTTTTCGGTACTGCGGCTGATCGTTCTGCTGTGGGTCCTGCTGGCACAGGCTTCTCTGGAAAGCCTTATCGGCAGACGCATGAGAAAGCAGCTGGGCGGCATGAGCGGGGACGTTTCCGGCTACATGATCGTCACCGGCGAACTGACCGGGATACTGCTGCTGGCGCTGGTTGGCGGTGCGATCGCGCTTTAGGAGGATAAACAACTATGATTTTGATTTTCGGCGGCGCATACCAGGGGAAGTTGGACTATGCGAAGAAAAATTTTGATATAAAGACAGTGTGTGACTGCAGCGACGGCGCAGTGCCCGACTTTGCAGCAGATGCGATCTATGGAATCGAAGGATTTGTGAAACGACAATCTCCGGAATCAGGCCTTCCCCCACTGGAAGCGGCGGACTGGTTTTTCGAGAGACGTAAAGCCTGGCAGGATAAAGTTCTCATCATGACTGATGTGTCACAGGGTATCGTTCCCATGGATCCAGAGTTACGAGCCTTTCGGGAAATGAACGGCAGGCTCATGCTCCGGCTGGCAGCGGAAGCCAGCGAAGTACATAGGGTGTTTTGCGGAATTGGAAAGCGAGTGAAATGAATGAAAACAAAAATCTGCCTGATCCGGCACGGGATCACCGAAGGAAATCAGAAAAGACTTTATTACGGATCATCCGACATACCTCTTGCGGAAGAAGGGATCGAAATGCTCCGAAGTCTTTCTGCGCAGGACATCTACCCGGATGATACTGATGCAAAGTATTATACCAGCGGCATGCTGCGCACGGAACAGACTTTTTCTCTGATCTACGGCAACCGGGAGCACGAGGCATTCTTCCCTTTTCGCGAAATCGATTTCGGCGACTTTGAAATGAAAAGTTATGGCGAACTAAAGGACGATCCCGATTACCAGACCTGGATCGGAGACACCACGGGAACTCTGCCGCCTCCCGGCGGTGAAAGTGCGTGCGACTTTCAAATGCGTGTGCTGAAAGGTTTTACTGAACTTTTGCAGGAACAGGAGAAACGTTTGATATCTAGCATTGCTGATTCCTCAAGCCGGTCAAATCCCCCGGACGGAAAACTGCTGACCATCGCCGTTTGCCACGGCGGACCCATTGCGGCGATTTTGCAGAACGCCTTTCCTGACGAAAAAGAAAACTTTTACCAGTGGCTGCCGGACCCGGGGCACGGCTATCTGCTGACGGTGGAAGATAAGGATATCGTGGGAAAAGAGGCATTTTAATAGCCCATACAACAAACCCCTGGCAATCTGCCCTGCAGTTGCGGTATAATAGACCTGCAAAGGGAGGTAAGGAACATGAAGAATATTTTGATTTTAACGGGAAGTCCGCGAGTTGGCGGCAACAGTGATCTTATGGCAGATGCATTTCAGAAAGGTGCAGAATCTACTGGACATAAGGTGATTCGCTATGAGGCCGGACGCAATGCGATCCTGCCATGCCGGGCCTGTGAATCCTGCTTTTCAAATGGGAAAGCCTGCGTCTGGGATGATCGGTTTAGCAACGAGCTGGCACCGCTGATCGAAGAAGCTGACGTCATCGTTCTGGCGACGCCGCTGTACTGGTTTACGTTCCCGGCCCAGCTGAAAGCCGCGATCGACAAGATGTATTCCTTCATCATCGGAGAGCGTAATATTGCCGGCAAAGAAGCCTTTCTGCTGATTTGTGCAGAAGATACCGACAACCATAGCTACGATGGAGTGCTTCGCTCCTACGAACTTATCACCGATTACTGCAAATGGCACGACAGAGGCAAGCTGACAGTGACCGGCGTCAGCGGCAAAGGCGAGATCCTGAATACTGATGCTTTACAAAAAGCAGAAAAAATGGGACAGTCCGTATAGGGCGTCCCATCAAGACCCGTCAAGATGGCCCATCAAACTTTTTTTGGAAAAAACTCTTTACAGCATACATGGAAAGTGCTACAATGCAAGCAAATGATTCAGAAAGGGACAACAAAAATGTTAAACAGAACTTTTGCAGCTGTATATTTTTACTTTTACTTTACTTTCTTTAGAGGTAAGGTGAATTTCGCTGCAATGAGTTAAACATCCCACACTGATCAATAGAGCGATGGAAGGTTACTCCGCAGGTGAAATTCACCTGTGGAGTTTTTTTATAACGAAAGTAGAAAGAGGGAAACACAATGATTATCGTATTAAAAGACAACCCGGATCAGAAACAACTTGAAAACTTAGTCTCCTGGCTGAAAAGCATGGGGCTGGACATCCATATGAGTAAAGGCCAGTCCGCCACCATCATGGGACTGATCGGCGACACAGCCGCTGTTGATATCGACTTGATCAACGCCCTGGATATCGTCGAAACCGTAAAGCGTGTTCAGGAGCCTTACAAGAATGTAAACCGTAAATTCCACCCGGAAGACACAGTAGTGGAAGTCCTCCCTGGCGTAAAGATCGGCGGAGGAAACTTTCAGGTCATCGCAGGTCCTTGCTCAGTAGAATCCGAAGAGCAGATCTGCCTGGTGGCAGAAGAGGTCAAGAATGCAGGCGCAGGCATGCTGCGAGGCGGTGCGTTCAAGCCTAGAACTTCGCCATATGCATTCCAGGGGATGAGAGCACAGGGCATTGACCTGCTGCTGGAAGCTAAGGAAAAAACCGGACTTCCGATCGTAACGGAAGTCATGGACATTTCTCAGCTGCCGCTTTTTGAAAATGTAGACGTGATCCAGATCGGCGCCCGTAACATGCAGAACTTCGAACTTCTGAAGGAAGTCGGCCGTCTGAGAAAACCGATCCTGTTAAAGAGAGGTCTTGCAAATACTTTGAAGGAACTGCTGATGAGTGCGGAATACATCATGGCTGGCGGAAATGAAAATGTGATTCTTTGCGAAAGAGGCATCCGGACCTTCGAAACTGCCACGAGAAATACGCTGGATCTGGCGTCCATTCCGCTTCTGAAAACTATGACTCACCTGCCGATCATCGTCGATCCAAGCCATGCAACAGGTATCGCGGGACTTGTCAAGCCGATGGCGATGGCAGCTACCGCAGCTGGTGCTGACGGTCTGATGATCGAAGTACATAACAATCCACCTGCAGCACTCTGCGACGGCGCACAGTCTCTGACTCCGGCTGCGTTTAAAGATGTAATGGATGTGGTAAATCAGATCAGACCACTGGCATACAGAGGATAGAGGTGGTATCATGGAAATAGGAATTGTAGGTCTGGGACTCATTGGAGGCTCCCTGGCCAAGGCGATCAGTCAGAATACCGATAATACTGTTTACGGCTTTGATATTTCCGAGCCGGTGGTACACAAAGCCATGCTCGTAAATGCCATTGAGCAGCCGCTGACAGACGAGCTCCTGTCTCAGTGTGACATCGTCATCGTTGCCCTGTATCCGCAGGATACCGTCGACTACGTGACAAGCCATGCCGATCTTTTTAAGAAGGGCAGTATCGTCTGCGACTGCAGCGGTGTCAAACGCATGGTCTGCGAGCAGCTGATCCCTCTTGCGGAAGAAAAAGGCTTCCTCTTTGTAGGCGGTCATCCGATGGCAGGACGGGAACACTCAGGTTTTACTTATGCAAAGAAGTCGCTCTTCAACAATGCTTCCATGATCTTCACTCCGACCAAAGGACCGATCGAGAGCATGGAAAAACTGAAGAAACTGTTTACTTCAATAGGTTTCACCAACATCGAAATCGCAACGCCGGAAGAACACGACCGCAAGATCGCCTTCACCTCTCAGCTGGCTCACGTGGTATCCAACGCCTATATAAAAAGCCCTACTGCTCAGGAGCACATGGGATTTTCTGCAGGCAGTTACAAAGATCTGACCCGCGTAGCCAAGCTCAACGAGGATATGTGGACTGAGCTGTTCCTAGAAAACCCGGACAACCTGGCAGATGAGATCGACACGCTGATCGAAAATCTACAGGAGTACAGCTGGGCTATCCGGGAAAATGACAGCGAGACACTGCGTCAGTTATTAAAGGACGGCAGAGAAAAGAAAGCTATTATCGACGGAGAAATCTTTTAATGATAAGAAGGAGAGAGTATGATCAAAATCCATGTTGCTGCTTCACGGCAGTATGATGTGATCCTCAACAAGGGGATCCTTTCGATGACAGGAATGTATGTCAAGGACGCCCTTGGCCTGCAGGACGATCCGATCACCGGGAAACTGAAAAACAAAAAGATCTGCATCGTTACTGATGAAACGGTGGATCCGCTTTACGGACGTGAAAACCAAACGCTTTGGAAGTCTCTGACGTTGACCGGTTTCGAAGTGCACAAGTATGTGTTCCCAGGCGGCGAAGACAGCAAAAATATGGAGACGATCGAGGAGCTGCTGGAGTTTCTTGCTGCAAAGCGCTTTACGCGCACGGATGTGCTGCTGGCGCTGGGCGGCGGGATCGTCGGGGATGTGACAGGTTTTGCGGCAGCGACATACCTGCGTGGCATTGAATTCATCCAGGTTCCGACCACGCTTCTGGCTATCGTGGATTCGTCGGTAGGCGGCAAAACGGGCGTCAATCTTAAGGCTGGAAAAAATCTTGCCGGGGCATTCTGGCAGCCAAGCCTGGTGCTCTTTGATTCGGAGTTTTTAGATACCCTTTCCTATGATATCAAGCTGGACGGGATCGCAGAGGCCATCAAAGCCGGTATCATCGCAGAACCGCTGATCCTGGATTCTATAAAAATGAAACGTACTTTAGACG
>ERZ1026880.902-NODE-902-length-13755-cov-3.725620_pt1 | contig 13755 bp, 9 predicted proteins | sample MGYA00380170_ERZ1026880 | MGnify/ENA primary metagenome ERZ1026880 (study PRJEB33269, sample SAMEA4719806) | human gut metagenome | biome: human-associated habitat; feature: organic feature; material: feces | place: Cameroon | collected 2013-10 ...
GAGGAAAACGGGCGGGTGTCACTTTTCTGCGCATTCTGTTTCTGAGTTTTGCTGCAGTATGTGTGATCTTCTGTTGCATGGGGATTGGCGCCTTCCGTGCTATTCTCGATACTGCTCCGGATATCTCTGATGTAAACATCATGCCCAGTGGAAATGCCACCTTCGTGTATGATGCAGATGGTAATCAGCTTCAGAAACTGTCCGCTCCCAATGCCAACCGTATGTCGGTATCGATCAGCAAGATTCCGCTGAATATGCAGCATGCAATCGTTGCCATCGAGGATGAACGTTTTTACGAACATAATGGAATTGATATCCAGGGAATTTTACGTGCTTTTGTAAACGGTGTCTCCCATGGATTTCATTTTAATGAGGGCGCCAGTACTCTGACACAGCAGCTTCTGAAAAATAATGTATTTACCAACTGGACCAACGAAGGTAAGATCGAACGTTTCAAGCGTAAGATCCAGGAACAGTATCTGGCACTTCAGCTGGAAGCTTCCCTGACTGCCGAAGGAATGGATACCAAAAGTGTAATTCTGGAAAATTATCTGAATACCATCAATCTGTCTGCGGGAACTTATGGTGTTCAGGCCGCGGCTCAGCGCTATTTTGGAAAAAACAGTGAAGATCTGACACTTTCCGAATGTGCCGTACTTGCTGCAATCCCCCAGAATCCTTATGCATATAATCCGATTCGTTTTCCGGAAGAAAATGCAAAACGTCGCAAAAAGGTACTGACCAATATGCGGAATCAGGGATATATTTCCGAAGCAGAATATCAGGAAGCGCTTGCTGACAACGTCTATGAACGGATCCAGGAAACAGATTCTTCCCAGGAAACCGCTACCCCGTACTCTTATTTCATTGATGAACTGACCTCACAGATCATTACCGATCTGCAGGAACAGAAAGGCTATACAAAAGTACAGGCACAAAATGCACTTTACAGTGGTGGTCTTCGGATCTATACCACACAGGATCCGGCAATTCAGTCTATCCTGGATGAAGAATATCAAAATGAAGAAAACTTCCCGGCTCATATACAGCTCGGTATCGACTGGGCCCTGACAGTGCAGAAAGCAGACGGAACCATCCAGAACTATAGTAAAGAAATGATGAAACTATATTTCAAAGATCATGGAGAAGATAATTTTGATCTTTTATTTGACTCCGAAGAAGAAGCACAACACTATGTGGATGAATATAAAGCAGCCGTCGTTGGTGAAGGTGAAACTATTCTTGCCGAACGAATCAGCTTTGCTCCTCAGCCACAATCTTCTATGGTTATCATTGACCAGCACACCGGATATGTCAAAGCTCTGGTCGGAGGACGTGGTGAAAAGACTGCCAGTCTTACTCTGAACCGGGCAACCGATACCTACCGCCAGCCTGGTTCTACTTTCAAACCGCTGGCTGTTTACGGACCTGCTATCAATGATCTTGGACTTACTCTGGCAGACACTTATGTGGATCAGGCCATCACTTATGAGAATACAAACCGCCCGGTTAAAAATGCCTACAGCGGTTATCGCGGTACCATGACGATCCGTGATGCTCTCAAGTATTCCTGTAATACCATTGCCGTACAGTGCTTCCGTGATGTGACCCCACGACTTGGATATACGTATCTGAAAGATCTAGGGTTCGAAAAAGTTACCGATCACGAAGTAATCAACGGTCAGGTTTTCGATGACGCCAGAGAACCTACTGCCCTGGGCGGTATCACCAACGGTGTTTCCACATTGGAACTGACTGCTGCCTACGCTGCAATCGCTAACGGTGGTACTTACACCAAACCGGTATTTTATACCAAGATTCTGGATCAGAACGGGGATGTGGTACTGGAAAACAAACCAAAAACAACCGAAGTCTTCCGTGAAAGCACCGCTTATCTGCTCACAAGTGCTCTCGAAAGTGTTGTCAACGATGAGGGTGGTACCGGTAACGGTCTGAAACTGGATAATATACCGGTAGCAGGTAAGACAGGTACAACTTCTGCAACCCGTGACGTGTGGTTTGCAGGTTTTACACCATATTACACCTGTGCCGTATGGGCAGGTTATGACACCAACGAATTTCTGGAAGATGACTGCAAATCTTTCCATAAAAACTTGTGGAAAAAGGTTATGGGCCGGATTCATGCGGATCTTCCTTATGTGGATTTCGAGATTCCTTCTACTGTAAAGCAGGCTACGATCTGTACCTCCAGCGGACTGCTGGCAGGTTCCGGATGCCCAACCCGTACAGAATATTTTGAAACTTCTACAATTCCTACTGTGCGGTGTACCCGCCATTATGTGGCTCCTACACCACCTCCATTGCCCTCACCGGAAGCAAGTCCTTCCGACTCTGAGAGCAATACAGATGGTGATACCACTACCGGAGAAACCACAGATTCTGCGACCGGAGATGGCACAACAACGGATGCCGGTGCTGGCGCAACACCGTCGGATACCGGTGGCACCGATGCTGCACCACCGGATGCTTCTGCTCCGGCTGCAGGCGGTGATCCTGCCACTCCGGATACCGGCGGACAGGATGCAGCTCCGGCCGCCTGACAGATCCACATAACAGATGGAATCATAATTGATCCACCGGACCGGTTATCGTGATACAATGCAACAAAAAGAACGGATACAATACCATGTTTTTCATGGATTTGTATCCGTTCTTTTTGTTATTCAGACGTAACTGTTCAGTACCTTCACAGTGACTACTGAATAGTTACATTCAGACAACGATTTCATCTCATTGTTTGTTCTTATTTTCATCTAAGCGACTACCAGTTTTGCAGCTCCGTAGATTCCGGCATCGTTGTCCAGTTTTGCCAGAACGATCGGAGTGCCTTTACAGCTGATGAAAGCGTGTTCTTTGTAGTAGCCTGCCACTGCATCTATCAGAGGCTGACCTGCTTTGGATACACCACCACCAATAACGATTACTTCCGGGTCTACTACACAGGTGAAAATAGCCAGTGCCGTTCCCAGATACTCGGCAAATTTATCTACGATCTGTTTTGCTACACTATCGCCTTCTTTATATGCGTCAAAGATGGTTTTTGCACTGAAATTATCCAGATGCAGTTTTGTCTCAGCAGTATTTTCTGCCATGATTTTTTTACCGATTCTTACGATACCGGTAGCAGAAGCCAGCTGTTCCAGACACCCTTTATTTCCACAGTTACAGCTTTCGGTTTCTTCCGGTTCCACACAGGCATGTCCGATTTCTCCACCTGCCCCATGTGCTCCGGTGACAATCTTACCGTCCACAATAATACCGCCGCCAACGCCGGTTCCCAGTGTAGCCATGATCAGGTTCTTTGTACCTTCTCCACCGCCTTTCCACATCTCACCAAGAGCTGCAACGTTAGCATCATTTCCTACTTTTACCGGAATCTGATCCAGCAGTTTTTCCAGATCATCTGCCAGCATGGTATATCCCCAGTGCAGATTAACTGCCACCTGTACTTCTCTTTCTTTTACAACCGGTCCCGGAACACCTACACCCACACCAGTAACTTCTGTTTTTTCAATTCCTTTTTCTTCCATTTTTTTCAGGATCGTTTCTGCTACATCCGGAAGGATTGCTTTTCCATTTTCTTCTGTACGGGTTTTGATCTCCCATTTTTCCAGAAGTACACCTTCTGTTGTAAATAATCCGCATTTTACGGTTGTTCCTCCGATATCAATTCCAAAACAATAACTCATCTTTTTAGTCCTCCTTCTTTTTTGCCAGGTTCGCCTGTACACGGTTATACAGTTCCTGTGCCGCATTATATCCCATCTTTTTCTGACGGTGGTTGACTGCCGCAGATTCCACGATAACAGCCAGATTTCGACCCGGACGGATTGGCAGAGAATGGCACACCACTTTATTGCCAAGGATCTCTGTATATTCTTCTTTCAGTCCCAGACGGTCGTATTCTTTATCCCGGCTCCATTCTTCCAGTTTGATGACCAGATCGATGGACTGGGTATTTTTTACACTTTCCACACCAAACAGCGTCTTCACATCAATGATACCGATACCACGCAGTTCAATAAAATGCCGGGTGATATCCGGTGCAGTTCCCACCAGTTCCACATCACTGACTTTGCTGATCTCCACCACATCATCACTTACCAGACGATGACCACGTTTGATCAGCTCCAGAGCTGCTTCACTCTTACCGATACCGCTCTCACCCATGATAAGAACACCTTCGCCATATACATCCACCAGTACACCATGAATGGAGATGCACGGTGCCAGCTGCACATTCAGCCAGCGGATAATCTCTGCCATGAAATTGGATGTGGTTTTTTCTGTTACAAGAATCGGCACATTGTACTTTCTTCCCATATCCAGCATATCTTCATCCGGTTCCGTCATCGTCGTAAAGATCACACAGGGAATCTGTTTGGATACAAAATTCTCAAAACTGCGTTTTCTCTCTTCCGGATTCAGGTGCATCAAATAAGTATACTCTACATAACCGATAATCTGTACACGTTCAGAGGCAAAATGTTCAAAATATCCTGTCAGCTGAAGGGCCGGTCTGTTAATATCCGGAAGAGTGATGCGTACATGCTCCATGTCCACTTCCGGCGTAAGATTCTTCAGGTTCATTTCTTGAACCAGTTTGGTCAGTTTTACAGCCTTCATATCTCGCTCTCCTTTTTCAAAACTTTATAAATATCTTATCACATGAAACCTCAAACTGCAAGAAATCAACCATCAAGAATGAAAAAATTGGTACACTTTTTGTGCAGACTGCCGATTCATCGACGGAACATTACCAAGTTCCTCTTCACTTGCCACCCGGATCTCCTCGATGGATTTGAAATATTTCATCAGTGCCTTTCTCCGTGTCGGCCCGATACCCTCAATATCATCCAGAATCGAATGGATCTGTCCCTTGCTTCGAAGCAGACGGTGATATTCAATAGCAAACCGATGCACTTCATCCTGGATTCTCGTAATCAGCTTAAACCCCTCACTGGTGTGACTGATAGGAATCTCATGCTCCTGATAGTACAGCCCCCTTGTCCGGTGATTGTCATCTTTGACCATACCGCATACCGGAATCGTAAGCCCGAGTTCCGCCAGTACCTGTTCTGCCACATGCACCTGTCCCTTTCCACCATCCATCAGGATCAGGTCCGGGAACTGACTGAAACCACTGAATTCCTCTTCTTCTTTGTCTTTTTGTTCCTCAATTCCTCTCCGGAACCGCCTTGTCAGCACTTCTTCCATGCTGGCGTAATCGTCCGGTCCCTGTACAGATTTGATCTTAAACTTGCGATAATCGTTTCTTTTCGGTTTTCCTTTTTCATAAACCACCATGGAACCTACCGACTCAAATCCGCTGATGTTGGAGATATCATAGGACTCTACCCGCTGCAGACTGTCCAGTTCCAGAAGATCGCAGATTTCTTTCATAGCTCCGATTGTTCTTCCCTCTTCCCGTTTCAGTTTCTCCTTATCCTGGGTCAGTACCATTCGTGCATTCCTTGCTGCCAGTTCCACCAGTTTCTCTTTCGTTCCCTTTTTCGGCACCCTGATATGCACTTTCTGTCCCCGTTTTTTACTGAGCCACTCCTCCAGCACTTCAATCTCATCAATATCTCTTTGCAGCATCAGCTCTTTCGGGATAAACGGTGTCCCTGCATAGAACTGTTTCACAAAATTCAGAAGGATCTGCGATGGTGTGGCATCTGCTGCGATCCGCAGATAGAAATGATCTCTTCCGATCATTTTACCTTCCCGGATAAAAAACACCTGTACCACTGCATCTTCTTCATCCATCGCCATCGCGATCACATCCTTATCCTCTCCCTGACTTCCGGTAATCTTCTGACGCTCACCAATCTTCTGTACACTCTGCATCAGATCCCGATATTCCCCGGCCTCCTCAAAACGCAGTTCTTCTGATGCCGCAAGCATCTTCTCTTCGAGTTCTTTTAACAGTTTTTTATAATCCCCGTTCAAGAAATCCAGCACCCCCTCAATCTGCTTCTGGTACTCCTCTTTGGAAATATACCCCTGACACGGTGCCTTACACTGTTTGATGTGATAATACAGGCAGGGGCGCTCCTTGCCGATATCCCGTGGCAGATTCCGGTTGCAGGTACGGACATGGTAGAGCTTGCGGATCAGCTCCATCGAATCCTTGACCGCATTGGAACTGGTGTACGGTCCGAAATATTTTGCTTTATCCTTTTTCATTCTCCGCACAAACAGTACCCGCGGATATTCCTCATTGACCGTCACTTTCAGATACGGATAAGTTTTGTCGTCCTTGAGCATCGTGTTGTACTTCGGCCGGTGTTCCTTGATCAGGTTACACTCCAGCACCAGAGCCTCCAGCTCGGAATCTGTGATGATGTACTCAAACCGGGCGATCTGCTGCACCATCTGTTCTTTCTTGATTCCAAGATTTCTGCTGCTTTGAAAATACTGCCGGACCCTGTTTTTCAAACTGATGGCTTTCCCCACATAGATGATCGTATCTTTCGCATCGTGCATAATGTAAACTCCCGGTTTTCCCGGCAGTTTTTTCAGTTCTTCCTGTATATCAAACATAACCCCTGTTTTCCCTTCTTTCCTATGTTCCTCAGATCTCTGTTTTTGAAAAAAGGAAAATGGCGCAGTCTCCTGTTCCATTTTCCTTTCTCTTTGCCTGCCTTCCGGCAGATATTTCTTTTATTCCCGTATCGGAGATTCCTGTGAGTCTTCCTTCACCGGCTCCTGTACTTTCTTTTCTTCTGGTGTATCGCTGACAGGATCCGCAGTTACTTCTTCCTCCTGCAATGCGGCTTCTGTCATCGGTTCCGCATCCGGTGTTTCCGGTGTTGCTTCCACTGCTGTTTCTGCGGGTTCCGGTTCCTTTCCCTCTATACCTTCTGCTTCATGGAAAATCTCCATGAATTCTTTTCCGGTGATCGTCTCGCGTTCGATCAGGAATGCGGCTATCTTGTCCAGTGTTTTCCTGTGTTCGCAAAGCATCTGTTTTGCCTGCTCGTAAGACTCTTTCAGCATCTTCATCACTTCGTGATCAATCTCAGTTGCTGTTGCATCGCCACAGTTCAGAGTTGCACGGCCATTCAGATACTCATGCTCCACACTCGCCAGTCCCATCAGTCCGAACTTTTCAGACATGCCGTACTGGGTGATCATCGCTTTCGCAATCTGCGTAGCTTTTTCAATATCATTAGATGCTCCGGTTGTTACATTCCCGAATACCACTTCTTCTGCAGCACGACCACCAAGGAGACCTACCAGCATCGCTTCCAGCTCCGCTTTGGTATTCAGATATTTTTCTTCTTCCGGTACCTGCATGACATATCCGAGTGCTCCCATGGTCCGCGGTACAATCGTAATTTTCTGCACAGGCTCCGCATCCTTCTGCAATGCACTTACCAGTGCATGACCCACCTCATGGTAAGAAACGATCCGACGTTCTTCCTGACTGAGAATACGATCCTTCTTTTCTTTACCGACCAGGACAACTTCCACTGCTTCATAGAGATCTTTCTGAGAAACGGCTTTTCTTCCGTTCTTTACAGCAAGAATGGCTGCCTCATTGATCATATTGGCAAGATCAGATCCCACTGCTCCGGAAGTTGCCAGTGCAATCGCATCCAGATCCACGGTTTCATCCAGTGACACATCTTTCGCATGCACTTTCAGGATATTGACACGTCCTTTCAGATCCGGACGTTCCACAATAACCCGACGGTCAAAACGACCCGGACGAAGCAGTGCCGGATCCAGAATCTCCGGACGATTGGTCGCCGCCAGGATCAGAATACCCTTGGATGAATCAAAACCATCCATCTCCGCAAGCAGCTGGTTCAGCGTCTGTTCCCGTTCATCGTTACCGCCGCCATACCGGCTGTCACGGCTTTTACCAATTGCATCAATCTCATCAATAAAAATGATACACGGTGCGTTCTTCTTAGCTTCTTCAAACAAATCACGGACACGGGAAGCACCCACACCGACAAACATCTCCACAAAATCAGACCCTGACAAAGAAAAGAATGGTACATGCGCCTCTCCGGCAACTGCTTTGGCCAACAGAGTTTTTCCTGTTCCCGGAGGTCCTACAAGAAGGGCTCCTTTTGGCAGTTTTGCACCGATTGTCGTATATTTTCCCGGATTATGCAGGAAATCCACCACTTCCTGCAAGGATTCTTTCGCTTCATCCTCACCGGCTACGTCTTTGAACGTAACACCGGTTTCTTGCTGTACATAGGCTTTGGCTTTGCTTTTTCCAACCCCCATCATTCCGCCGCCTTTGTTCATCTTTCTCATCAACCAGTTCATCAGGATAATCAGGAATACAAAGGGTACCAGCAGACTTAAAATAGTATAGATGATCGATCCGGTTGGGTCTGGCTGAATCTCATTAAAAGTAATCTTATTTCCGGTTTTCTGTTCTGTCTCCAGAAGTCTCGCTGTCAATGTTGTGCTGTCTTCCATCGCAGTGGTAGAATATTCAAATTCCACACCCTCCACTTTCTGTTCCCTTGGAACAATAGTCAGCACACCACTTTGCAGTTCTACTGATTTGACTTCTCCTTTATCCAGCATCTCCAGAAATTTATCATAAGTGATTTCTTTCGATGTGGAACTTTGTAAAATATTGCTGAACACTGTCCAGATCAGCAGGGTTGCCAGTACACAGATCAGCAGCACCAGCAGAGATGATTTATTCTTTGGGCCTCCGGGTCCGCCATTTCCATTCGGTCCCTGTCCGTTCGGCCCCTGATCGTTATAATTATTCGGTCTCTGGTCCATAATTTCCTCCTTTTAATACCTACATTATTATAAAGATTTCTTCCCGATAAATCAACTCTTTTCCCCCTTTCGTCATCGAATTTTCAAATTACTGTTTTTTTTTCATTTCTGTATAGCATTTCTCGTCTCTTTTGTAGTATACTAGAGAATGTATTTTTTAACTGTCCGATAGGCGGTGTTTATAAAAGACACAGAACAGTTACGTTATTTTATTTTTTATACAGGAGGACAAGGTTAGATGAAAATCGGATTTGATAATCAAAAATATTTATCCATGCAGTCTGAACACATCCGAGAACGTATCAATCAGTTTGACAACAAACTCTACCTAGAGTTTGGAGGAAAACTTTTTGATGATTATCACGCATCCCGTGTGCTGCCCGGTTTTGCTCCGGACAGCAAACTACAGATGCTGATGCAGCTTTCTGACCAGGCAGAAATCGTTGTTGTTATAAGTGCCGGAGATATCGAAAAAAACAAAGTTCGTGGAGATCTCGGTATCACCTATGATCTGGATGTACTGCGATTGATCGAAGCATTTCGCGGAAAAGGTCTGTATGTGGGAAGCGTTGCGATCACCCAGTACACCGGTCAGAAAAGCGCAGATGCCTTCAAAAAGAAACTGGAGAACTTAGATATCCCGGTATACATTCTTTATTCCATTGACGGATATCCAAATAATGTTTCTCATATTGTCAGTGACGAAGGCTATGGAAAGAATGATTACATCAAAACCACTCGTCCTCTGGTTGTTATCACAGCTCCGGGGCCTGGAAGCGGAAAGATGGCTACCTGCCTGTCTCAGCTGTACCATGAGCAGAAACGTGGTGTTCGTGCCGGTTATGCGAAGTTTGAGACATTCCCGATCTGGAATATCCCGTTGAAGCATCCGGTTAATCTGGCATACGAAGCTGCCACTGCTGATCTGAACGATGTCAATATGATCGACCCTTTCCATCTGGAAGCTTACGGAGAAACTACAGTCAATTACAATCGTGATGTGGAAATTTTCCCGGTACTGGAAGCCATGTTTGAACGGATTTTCGGTGAATGCCCTTACAAATCTCCGACAGACATGGGGGTCAATATGGCTGGAAATTGTATCATCGATGATGAGGTATGCCAGGAGGCTTCCCGTCAGGAAATCATCCGCCGGTATTATCAGGCAAAGGCCGGACTGGTAGATGGTTCCAAAAAAGAAGACGAAGTCTTCAAGCTGGAACTGCTGATGAAGCAGGCACATATCACACCACAGGATCGTAAGGTTGTCAGTGCTGCCCTGAATCGCGCAGAACAGACCGGTGCACCGGCTGCTGCCATGGAATTGCCCGACGGTAAAATCATCACCGGAAAGACCTCTGATCTGCTGGGATCCTCTGCCGCTCTTCTTTTGAACGCACTGAAAGAGCTGGCTGGCATCTCCCATGAAACACATATTCTTTCCCCTGCTGCCATCGAACCGATCCAGATTTTGAAAACTGCTTATCTGGGAAGCCGCAACCCGAGACTGCACACCGATGAGATCCTGATCGCGCTCTCCAGCAGTACTGCTCTGAACCCGGCTGCTCAGAAAGCAATGGAACAGATCCCGAACCTGAAAGGCTGTCAGGTACACACAAGTGTGATGTTGTCTCAGGTTGATATCCAGACCTTCAAACGCCTCGGTATCCAGCTGACCTGCGAACCGATTTACGAACATAAATCAATTCTTCATAATGCATAATTGATTTGCAACGCAACGAGATAAAATACGCTTCGCGAATTTGGCTCGTTGCTCGCGTAAATTTAAAAATAGCCCCGGATTTCACGCTGTATGAAATCCGGGGCTATATGTTTTTTATTTATACTTCATTTCCCGTAACTTTCCAGTATCTTCCCGGTTACGGGATACCTGCTGATCAGCTATTATTTTTCGGTTGCATATCCATCCGGGTTCTGACTCTGCCATCTCCAGGAATCCTGACACATCTCTTCGATGCCGTACTGCGCTTCCCATCCCAGTTCTTCTTTTGCTTTGGTAGGATCGCAGTAGCACATGGCGATGTCACCTGCACGTCTCGGTTTGATCTGGTATTTTACTTCATGACCGCATGCCTTTTCAAATGCATGAACCACATCCAGTACACTGTAACCATGTCCTGTTCCCAGGTTGTATACACGAACTTCCGGTTTTTCTTCCAGTTTTTTCAATGCTTTTACATGACCTACAGCCAGGTCTACTACATGGATGTAATCACGTACACCGGTTCCGTCCGGAGTATCATAATCATCACCGAAGACTCCCAGACATTCCAGTTTACCGATGGCAACCTGTGCAACATATGGAAGCAGATTGTTCGGGATTCCTTTCGGATCTTCACCGATCATGCCGCTCTTATGAGCACCGATTGGGTTAAAGTAACGAAGCAGGATAACATTCCATTCCGGATCTGAGGTATGCAGGTCAGTAAGGATCTGTTCCAGCATCCATTTTGTCCATCCGTAAGGATTGGTACAGGTTCCTTTCGGGCATTCTTCAGTGATCGGGATAAATGCCGGATCTCCGTATACAGTTGCAGAAGAACTGAAGATAATATTTTTAACTCCGTGATTTCTCATGGCATCACACAGATTCAGAGTTCCTACAATATTATTTTCATAATACTCGATTGGTTTTACTACAGATTCTCCTACCGCTTTCAGTCCGGCAAAATGAATAACTGCGTCTACCTTCTCTTTGTCGAAGATATCGTTCATGGCTTCTTTATCACGAATATCCGCATTATAAAATACTACTTTTTTTCCTGTGATTTCTTCTACTCTCTCCAGAGCTTTCTCACTGGCATTGTACAGATTGTCCACAACAACAACGTCATAACCTGCATTCAGCAGTTCTACGCATGTATGGCTTCCGATATAACCAGCACCACCTGTAACTAAGATTCTCATTTGCTTTTCCCTCCTTAAGGAACTCATTCGAAACTGTTCATTGTCTCAACAGTTCCGTTGATTCTTATGTCTTTCTTAGTTTAGCATTATCCATTTGGGAATTCAATGTCTTTTACAAATATTTAAAGCCCAAAAGCACATTTATATATATATTGTCTATTATTGTTACATATCACATTTTCTTTTTCTATGCATTTGCGATACAAATCAGTACACTCACTCCCAACATACCAACAGTTCCCACAGTTGCAAGAATCTGAACGATCAGCCAGCTTTTTTCTCCCGCAATTTTACGAAATGCCTTCCACAAAAGAACCCCTATAACTGCTCCCAGAGTATTATTGATTACATCAGTAATGTCACTTGCTCCCATAGCAAGCAAATACTGCAGTGTTTCTAAAAACAGACTGAATCCTGCCCCGGCGAGGATTACTGTTCCCCCTGCTCTTTCTCGCGCCAACATACCTCCATATATTCCAAATGGTACAAAGATCAATACATTTTCCGCCAGTTCCCTGATGTTCAGATTTCCATTTACCATCAGGCAATCTCCATAAGGAATCAGATTGATATTTCGCAAATGAGGAAGTGCATCTGGTGATGTGCTGAACTTCAATAGTATAACCCATATCACAAACGCCAGATAAATAAAAAATAATCCACCTGTCCAGTCTTTCCTCTTCATAAAAACCTCCTGTATCTTTCTAAAATATTTTGTAACTGTTTTACAGTTTCTCTGTTACGAGTTTTCCCTGGTTTACAAGGAACTATAGTAACAGCCAAATTTTTAGAAAGACACAGGAGGTTTCTTAATTTTCTCTTATTCCATAAAATTTTCGTAACTATTCATTCCATTTATAATAGTGGCTGAATAGTTGCAAGATTTCCAGAATAGCTTTTTGTAGCGTTGTCATCCTTCCACGATCAAATAGGTTCCGTCCGGCAAAGAGAAGATTTCACTGGCTTCCAGAAGTTCTTCTTTACTCATGCCCTCAACATCCATGCCGCTTTCATCCAGATATTCTTTTACTTCTTTGATGTTTTTTACTACAACAGCCATACATTCTTCAAGAAATTCTTCTGCTTCCTCATAAGTCTCTGCCACAGGTTCATCAAAAAGCTGTCCCTGCTGTTTTAAAAAGGTTTCTACGCACTCTTTGCTGTACATTTTATTTCTCCTCCTGAATCTTCAGTAATTTTTCCGGTCGGTCGATGATTTCATCCGCGTGATTCTCTTCCAGTTCTTTTCGCTCCCGAAATCCCCACAGTACTCCGATGGTGTACATCCCTGCCGCTTTTCCGGTCTTCATGTCAGTATTCGTATCTCCCACATACATGCACTCCGACGGCTCCACCTGTAGTTTTTTCGCAATTTTCCATGCTCCGGATGGGTCCGGCTTTTTCTTCATCCCCACTTCCAGTCCCTGGATGACTTCAAACGTATCGCTGCCAAACAGTCCGGTTACAGCCAGATATGTCGCTTCATGTGGCTTGTTGGACAATACCGCCAGCTTCACGCCTCTTCGCTTCAGTTCTTTCAGAGTCTCCTTCATACCGTCAAATACGGTAACTTTATATAATGGATCTCTGGCAAAAATCTCACGGTATAGTCTCTGACCTTCTTCCAGGCGGCTCATATCTGCTCCCGCAGCTTTCATACACCGTTCCATCAGTACATTTCCGCCATCGCCTGCATGATATTTATAGTCCTCTACCGGCTGTGCCGGCGCTCCAAAACGCTCCAGAATCTGATTTGCAACATTTGCAATGGATTCTACCGTATCTGCCAGTGTTCCATCCAGATCAAAAATACAAGCTTTATACATTTCTGTCCTCTTCCTTTCAACCCAATCTGTCATTGCTTTGTTTTATCCGTTTTTTTCAGACAACATTCTCAGATTTCTTACATTATACTTCCTGTCACCGCCTGATGCAAGCGGAAACGCATTACTGTTCAGTTACTGTTCACTCCGTTCTCAGTAACACGCTGCGCGATGCACAGAATTTATGCTGATCGCATAAATTCGCGCGGTATGTCTC
>ERZ1026880.910-NODE-910-length-13713-cov-3.170816_pt1 | contig 13713 bp, 9 predicted proteins | sample MGYA00380170_ERZ1026880 | MGnify/ENA primary metagenome ERZ1026880 (study PRJEB33269, sample SAMEA4719806) | human gut metagenome | biome: human-associated habitat; feature: organic feature; material: feces | place: Cameroon | collected 2013-10 ...
GCGGTGTCGAGGCCGGCAACGTCGAGGTCAAGCTTCGCCGCACGGGCGAGCGCAAGGATGTCTCGCTTGCGTCCTTCGCCGAGCTCATGCGCTTCGCTCGCAGTGTCATGAGGGAGCACCCCGCAGGCGAAGGCACCTTCAACGGGTTGTTTAGCGAATAGTCCGCGTTGCTTTGGCCATTCGCTTTTGGTTTCTAGTTCGTTTGCTTGCGGCGTCGGCTGGTGTCGGCGCCGCGTTTCATTTGAAGGGAGCTTCATGGCTTCGGTTATCCTGCCCTCTGGCAAAGAGACGCCCGTCTCTGCAGTGCTGTTCGACAACGACGGCACGCTGGTCGATACGCACGACCTTTTGCTGACGTCGTTCCAGTACGCCACTAAAGAGGTTTTGGGGAAGGTGTTCCCTGAAGAGATGTACATGAAGGGCGTCGGCACCCCTTTGGCTGACCAGATGTTCGACTTCACCGACGACCCCGCTGAAGCTAAGGAGCTTCTGAGCGTTTACCGCGAGTACAACAAGTCCATCCATGACCAGATGATCAAGCCGTTTGAGGGCATGGATCAGGCGTTGGCACAGCTGAAGGACGCCGGCTTGAGGCTTGGCGTGGTCACGTCGAAGCTGCACGCTCTTGCGTGGCACGGCTTGGAAGTAACGGGCTTGTCGTCCTATTTTGACTTCCTGATCGGCCCAGACGATTTCCCCGAGCACAAGCCTGAGCCTGGCCCGGTTCTTGAAGGGTGCCGTCGTATGGGATTCGATCCTGCGAATTGCGTTTACGTAGGCGACAGCCCCTTCGACATCCATTCGGGCAACGGCGCTGGTACCACGACTATCGCGGTTCTTTGGGGTATGTTCACGCGTGAGAAGCTGGCGGTTGAAAATCCCGACATCTACTGCGAAACGGTGTCTGATTTGGCCGAGGCTTTCAATTTGTAGGCGCTTTGGCCGCGCTTCACGGTCGTTATTTCGACAAGCCAGTAACAGCTATTCGCCAAATGGGGCGTAACTCTTGCCCTTCCGTCTTTGTTGGTGCATGATCGAATCATATTCATTTCGATGAAGGAGGTTCCCATGGCTGGAATTCAAGACGGCGTCAACAGCATCGGCGAAGGCTTCAAGAATGTGTTCCTCGCTGGCATCGGCGCGCTTGCCATCGGCGGCGAAAAGGGCAAGGAGCTTGTCGATACGCTGGTTGCCAAGGGTGAGATGACTATCGATCAGGGCAAGCAGATCAACAGGGAACTCCAATACAAGGCTGACGAGGCTACGAAGACCGCCCGCGAGGCCGCGCTTGAGGCCCGCATGAAGGCGATGTCGCCCGAGCAGCGCGAGGCGTTTGCGGCCAAGGCTGCCGAGTTCGCCGCAGCTCAGAACGCTCAGGAAGCTGCTGCGGCTGTCGAGGTCGAGATCATCGACGACGAAGAAGAAGCTGAAGAGCCTGCGGCTGCCGAAGAGGCAACTGAAGAGCCTGCGGCTGCCGAAGAGGCCGAAGAGCCCGTCGCAAAGCCGGCTGAATAGCCCATTTTTCGAAGCGGCCTTGTCGTTTGACGGGCCGCTTCTTCATATTCACGTGCATGATTGCAACCAGGAATCGATCCCGGTTGCTTGGTTATTGATGGAACGAGGACGTTCATGGCCGAGAACACCCTGCTCAATTATTTCTTCGAGTCGGGCGGAGCGCAGAAGGCAAGCCAGTTCGGCTTGAATCGCAAGTCGCGTTCGAAGCGCATGCGCGAGATCATCTCCATCCTGCATAAGCATCAGTTCCTGAATCAGCTCACCCCTGAGGAGTTCCGCGCTGCATTCGAGGAGCTTGGCCCAAGCTTTGTGAAAATCGGCCAAACGCTGTCCACTCGTTCCGAGATTTTGCCTAAGGCATATTGCGAGGAGCTTACCAAGCTTCAGACGGAGTGCGATCCTTTGCCGTTCGAGCAGATCTTGGTTGCCCTTCGTGCCATTTACGGCGAGGAATACGGGAAGATCTTTGAATCGGTTGATCCGAAGCCGCTGGGCAGCGCATCCTTGGCTCAGGTTCATAAGGCCAAGCTGGTCACGGGCGAAACGGTTGCCGTGAAAATCCAGCGCCCCGGCGTGAAGTTCACCATGGCGCAGGATATCGACATCATGCGCGGTCTGGCTCGTAAGATGAGCCGATTCATCAAGGGCGATGCCATGATCGACCCTATCGGCATCGTCGAGGAGATGTGGGACACCTTCGTCGAAGAAACCGACTTTCGTCGCGAGGCCGAGAACCTCCAAACGTTCAAAGAACTGAACAAAGACTGCGTTTTCATTGACTCACCGTACGTGTACACCGAGTATTCGGGCGAGTACGTGCTGGTCATGGAGTATATCGAAGGCATCAACATCTCGCATAGCGACGAGCTGCTTGCTGCGGGTTACGATCTAGCGGAAATTGGCGAGAAGCTGTTGGACAACTACGCCACGCAGGTTCTCGACCACGGCTTCTTCCATGCCGACCCGCATCCGGGCAACATCATCATCCGCGAGGGAAAGATCGTCTATATCGACCTGGGCATCATGGGTCGTTTGACTCCTGCCGAGCGCGCCGGATTCGCTCGCATCATCCATGCGGTGAGCGTCCAAAGCTCGTCCGAGCTGGCGGACGCCCTGATTTCGTTTGCGGTATCGCGAGGCAGCGGGCAGGTCGATCATGCCAAGCTTCTGGCGGATACCGACAATATCTTGCGAACGTATGCGTCATGCGATGTTTCCGATCTGGACATCGGTGCTTTTTTGAACGATGTGCTGGCTGTCACGCGCGCATCGAAATGCCAGATGCCCTCGACCATCACCAATGTTGCTCGCGGTATCGTGACAGTTGAGGGAACGGTAGCGCCCTATATTCCCAATGAAAGCATCGTCGGCATCATCAACGGGCACATCATGCGTTCGACAGACCCCGTTGAGCAGGCGAAAGGCACGCTTGTGGACGCCGCTTTGGTGATGAGGCGCGCTGCTGAGGGTCTTTCGAGCGCCGCCGAGTATTCGGGCGAAGCGCTGCGCATGATGACGCGCGGTCAGCTCAAGATGAACATGGAAGTGCTCGGTTCTGAGGCACCGCTTCTTAGGCTTTCGAAGATCGTGAACCGCATGACCATGGGTATTTTGGCGGCGGGCCTGTTCATGGGATCGAGTTTGTTTGCTACCGCGGGGCTAGGACCCGAGATCATGGACGTCCCGGCGGTTTCGTTCTTCGGTTTTGCGGGTGCGTTCGTCCTGTCGGCGTGGATCGTCATCGACATCTGGCGTCGTAAGTAGCCTGGGCCTTTTCTTAACCTGGCGAAACTTAAGTCCGCGCACATATTGTTTTAAGCAATCGGGCGCTCTGACGTTGTCGGGGCGCCCGCGCATTCGCGTCGCACTTTGATTGCAAACCCGCATTTGCGCTTTCGCACGCGAAAAGAAAGAGTCGCGCCCCGTAAGGGACGCGACTCTTCTTACGTTTAGGACGTTGCTTACAAGCTTTCGGAAAGGATCTGGTAAACAGGCGCGCCTTCGCATTCGGCAGGGACGTTCACGCCCAAGAGCATCGACACAGTCGGTGCTACGTCAACCTCGCGGATCACGCGGTCGGTGGTGAATCCCTTCTTAATGCCGGGGCCGGCAGCGATGAAGATCGGCGACAGGGACGTGTCGTTGTAGCCTTGAGCCGTTGACAGGCCGTTGCCGTGGCCGCATGCGTAGTCGTCATGCACGAAGCAGGTGATGTCGGCGCAGCGCGGGCCGCCCAAGCCAAGCAGGACGGCGTCCTTGTTGTGCAGCGCCAGCGAGACGATGCGGTGACCCGTCTCGGGATCGCGCACGCTGTACAGGTCGGAGATGACGCGTTCTTCCATTTCGTACTTGTCGGCTGGGTCGACGATGCCGTGTGGATCGCGGCCCTTCACATTGATGTAGATGCTGTTCGAGCGCGTCTGATACGCAGTGGTCTTGTCCCAGTCGACCTCGCGCATCTCGTTGCCGTCGGCGTCGCGCTTCAGAACAGTGTAGCCAAGCTTGCGCAGCGGTTCGGCGTTGACGTAGCCGCAGTCGCCCATGATGTAGGAGCCGTCGCCCTCGCAGCAGTTCAGGCCGTGGTCGGAGCAAAGGATGATTGTCCAACCCTCGTCCAGATAATGCAGGAACGTACCTAGGTACTCATCGGTGGTCTGGTAGGTTGCTTCGGCGAACTTGACGACCTCGCTCTCGTCGTAGCGAGAGGTGTCGCGGTTCTTCAGGTACTTCACATAATTATGCGTCTGAAGGTCGACGTTGTGATAGTGCGAGAAGACCGCCTCGACGCCGCGCTCGTTGATCATGTAGTGGATGCAGTCGGACTGCCACTTTGCGGCCATGCGCCACTGCTCGTTGTTGCACTTCATGATAAGGTCTTTGTCGTTGCCGCTCATCTGGCTGGTTGGGACCGGGGGTCCGAACCTCTCGACCAGTTCATCGTGAAGCGACCTGGGGAAGAAGACGCTCTTATCGTTGCAGCGCATGCCGGTGGATGCCCACATGCGAACGTAGGTGCCGTCCTTTGCGACTTCCAGAAGGCGCATGTTGCGGGTAACTTTCTCCTCGCCGTTCGGCGTGGGGATGGTGTCGTAGACGTGACCGGTGAAGACGTCCTCTTCAAGGACGACGATCTGGTTCTCGACCTTCTTGTCCTTGTAGATGGCAACGCGGTCGTACTTTCCTTCGGCGTTGCGCAGGATCAGAGCCGGGCGGTCAAGCATGCCGTACATAAGCTTGATGGTGAATTCCTTGCTGCCTTTGGGAATGTCGAACTCCCAGCCTTCGGGTTCGGAGATCGGGGACATCGAACAGCTGATGCACCAGTCCTCAACCTTCCACTGAACGTTCTTGTCCAGGTCGGTGCGGACGTCGTACGAGACGTAGCTTTGGTGAGCCACATACCCGGGAACGTTGATGAACTCCTGGTATTCCTTCTGGTAGCGCTCGACCTTCTCCTTCATTTCGGGGCTGCACTTCTTCAGGTCGGGATCGCCTGCGAGCCACGCGAAGGGGTGAAGCTCTTCGTCGCCCTTAAGGTCGGTGACCGTGGTGGACATGATCTTGTAAGTGGGCTCTTTAGTCAGCGTGCTGGCGATGATAGCGGTGTCGTCGTCGCATTTTGATGCCCAGCCGCAGCAGGCTCCGGGGCTTGAACCGTCGACGGTGAACAGGTTGTCGCTTTCCAAGGTGGGAGGGAAGCTGCCGCCCGGCCAATGGAAGACCAGGGTTTTAAGACCTGCTTTAGCGGTGACGTTGAAGATGGGTTCGGCCACCATGAAGCGCGAGCTGAATGCGCCCAGCGCGATTTCCTTGTCGGGGTTGGCCGAGACGTTGTAGTCGGTGATGCCGTGGGTCATGGGATAGCAGCCTGTTGCCAACGTGGCCCAAAGCGGCGGGGTGATGGTGGGGTTGGCGCCTAGAAGCATCAGGTCTTCGCGGCACGAGCCGGCATCGACAAGTTTTTGGATGTTCGGAAGTTTTCCCTCGTCAAGTAGTCGTTTGGTGAAGCGGGGATCCATTCCATCGATGCCCAGGATCATCAGTTTGTCGGTCAAGCCTTTACTTCTTAGCATGCAAAGCCTCCTTTGAAACGTTCGAAACCGTCGTGGGCGTGGCTCGTTGCGTAGTCGGTTGCTATCTGCTGCTATCAGCGAACCTTATACCGTGATCAAATCCTACTATAGGAAAACAGGTGTTTAGGGCTTCGGGGCATCGCGTATGTCTTGGATGGCATTCAAGGCGGCGAGTTGATTCTTGCTTGATTCGCGTCGCATTTTCGTTGAAGGGGATTTCAAAATCGTTCGGATGGGTATACGCGGCTTGCCTTGGTTACCGATGGCGAAAGGACCGGCTCGCGGCGCTTGTTCGGTTGTAGTTGCATTTGCGAAAAGAAAGAGTCGCGCCCCGTAAGGGAGCGGCTCTTTCTTGCATAAGGGGCGTTTTGCTCAAAATGAAAGGTGCCGCACCCGGACGGATGCGGCACCTTTAATGAATGCGTTATGTTCTAGGAAAGGCTAGTTGCCGTTCTTGTTGTAGAAGCGGCTGAAGCTGCCCTGGGACTGCTTGGCCTTCGCCATTCCCTGACGGCTTGCGGGCTTCGGAGAGTCGAAACGCTTCTTGTGGCTGGCGCTTCCGCGCTTGCCGCCACGGTAGTTGCGGTTCTCCTCGTCGAAGTAGTTGCGCTTGGAGCCGCGGTTATCGTCACGACGGCTGCCCTTGCCGCCGCGACGGTTGTCGCGATCGCCGAAGTTGCGGTCGTTGCGCTGACGGTTGCCGAAGTCGTTGCCACCCTTGGAGCCGCGATTGTCATCGCGCCAGGTGCGATCGTTGCCCTTGCCGTCGTGGCCGTTGCGCTTCGCGTCGCGAACGGTGAAGTCGCCGCAGTCGCCCTGGCTGCAGCCGTCCTTGTTGCCTTTGTTACGCTTGTCGAACTTGTCGAAAGCAGTGGACTTCTTCTCGAACTTGTCGGAACGGCCGCCCTTGCTGCCGAAGGACTTTCCGCCCTTTCCGGGTTTGTTAGAACGGTTGCGCTTGCCGCCGCCGTTTTTGCCCTTGCCCGGTTTCGCGCTGCTGCGTGTCTTGTAGCCAGCAAGGCCGTCGAACTTTTTGGGTGCGGGACCGTCTTCGAAGTCGCCGCCTTGCGTGCCTGCGTTATGGGCGCGGCTGCGCTCGATGTCGCGCTCGCGGCCTCGCTTCTTCTTGCCGTGCTTGTTCTTGTTCTTGGTTTCCAGGATGCCGGGGTCGACGTCGTAGCTGTCGATTTCCATCATCGGGATCTCGCGGCCGATAAGCGACTCGATGTCGCGCAGCTCGGAGCGGGATTCGCGCGTGACGAACGAAACGGCGAAGCCGACCTCGCCTGCGCGGCCCGTGCGGCCGATGCGATGGACGTAGTCCTCGGCCATGTCGGGCAGATCGTAGTTCACAACGTAGTCGACGCTGGGAACGTCGATGCCGCGAGCCAGGACGTCGGTGGCAACCAGGATGTTGGTCTTGCCGTTGGTGAAGCGCTCGAGTGCGCGCTTGCGTTTGTGCTGTGGCTTGTCGGAGTGGATGGAGTCGCTGGCGAAGCCGGCGTGACGCAGCATGTCGTTGCACTCCTCGGCGCGCTTTTTGGTGCGCGTGAAGACGACGACGCGGCTGAACGCGTGCTCGCCCAGAACCGCCTGCAGAAGCTCCTGCTTCTTCTTGTTCTCGATGGGCAGGATGTACTGCTCGACGGTTTTTGCCGTGTCGCCGCGATGGGCGATCTCGACCATGACCGGATCCTTCAGGATGGGGGAGACCTTGCGCATCACTTTGCGGTCAAGTGTGGCCGAGAACAGAAGCGTCTGACGCTCCTTCGGGGTTTGGGCGATGATGGTTTCCATGGAAGGCCAAAAGCCCATGTCCAGCATGCGGTCGGCCTCGTCGATGACCAGCACGTCGATGTCGCTCAGGTTGACGACGCCGCGCTCGCGCAGGTCGATCAGGCGGCCAGGCGTTGCGATGATGATGTCGACGCCCTTGCGCAGCTTGTTGATCTGCGGGCCGTACTTTGTGCCGCCGTACAGGGTTGCCACGTAGTGATCGGTCTCGCGGGAGATGGACTTGCACACGTCGCCGATCTGCTCGGCAAGTTCGCGCGTGGGGGTGAGCACCAGCATGCGCGGGCCCGAGACGGCCTTCTTGTTGACGACGGCATGGCCAAGTGCGCTCATGGTGGGCAGCAGGAACGCGGCGGTCTTGCCGGTGCCGGTTGCCGCAGCGGCGCACACGTCATGGCCCTTCAGGATTTCAGGAATGGCCTGTTCCTGAACGGGGGTGGGGTCGGTGTATCCCATCTTCTTGACGGCTTCGAGCGCGTCACGGGATATGCCGAGTTCGGCGAATTTCTGACTCATTTCTTTCCTTAGAACGGAGATGGAACCAAATGCGGTTGGAACGTGGATGTCGGGACTGGCCCGTTGCGCTTCGCGATACGCTAAGCGATGCGCGGGTAATTAGATCGTTCAGAATCGATTATCAGGGGTTCGCCTGCGGTTTTGATGGAATGGTTTGAAATGGGGACTAAATAAACACAGCAGGAGGCGGCGCATGGTACACTTTTCGGTCGAATACAACCAATGTACCTATTTTGATTCCGATCGAATTCCCGCGTGCCTGCATGGCTCGGCGGGCGAAAGGCAGCACATGGCCGATTACATCGAGGGCAAGCGCCCCATCATCGAGGCAATGCGCGTGAACGTTCCGCTCAAGCGCATCATGATCGCCGATAACCTCCATCAAGACCAGATGGTGGGCGATATCCTGCGCAAGGCGCGCCAGCGTGACATCCGCGTGGACAAGGTTTCGCGCAAGAAGCTTGACGAGCTCTCGGTGCGCGACAGCCATCAGGGCGTCATCGCCGAGGCCAAGCCTTTCGGTTACGTCGGAATCGGCGACGTCATCGCCGCAGCCGAGCGCTATGCTGCCGAAAACGACGGCCGTGCTCTGGTGGTCCTGCTCGATCACATCACCGATGCGGGCAACCTGGGTGCCGTTATCCGCAGCGCCGAATCCGTCGGTGCATGCGGTGTGGTCATTCCCAACAAGCGCAGCGCCCATGTCGATGCTTCCACCTATAAAAGCTCGGCGGGCGCCGTGGCCCATATGCCTATCGCTCAAACCTCGAATATCGTTCAGGCCATCAAGCGCCTGCAGGAAAGCGGCTTTTGGATCGCCGCTGCAACCGAGCATGCTCAGGACGAAATTTGGGATATGAACCTGAAGGGCAAGATCGGTCTGGTCATGGGCAACGAGCACGAGGGTGTTTCGCGCCTGGCTCTTGACAACTGCGACCTGTTCGGCCGCCTGCCCCAGATGGGCGAGGTGTCTTCGCTGAACGTCGCCCAGGCTTCCACTGCGTTCATGTACGAGTGGCTGCGCCAAAACCGTCCCGAGAAGGGCGGCTACCCGCGTCGTTCGACCGAGCAGGCTTAGTAGCGAACAGGCGCGGCAATGCCGGAGCAAAGAACCATCGTCGACTACGTCGAGCGCACCTTCGCGTCGTTTTCCGATCTTCCGGTGAACGAGGTCGACAGCTTGGCGTTTTGCCAACTTGCCTACTTGCGAATCGGCGAAACGTTCCCCGATGCAACCACGGGCGAGGGGCGCTTGCTGCGCGACCTTTTTCAAGCCGAGCTTTACGGCGGCTTGCGTGACCCTAAGCCGAACGCGCGCCTTATTGCCGCGTTCGCTTCTTCGCCCCGTTTCCGCGAGGTTCGCGTTTGTCGTTACGTCAACGACGTCGACGCCGATCGCGGCATCCAGTTCTCGGCAACGTGCTTCCTTCTTCCGAACGGTGACACGTTCGTGGCGTTTCGCGGCACGGACATGACCATCGTCGGTTGGAAGGAAGATTTCAACCTGGCGGTCAGTTACCCCGTTCCCGCTCAGATCGAATCGCTCGCGTATCTGCTTGAATGCGCAGAGGCAACCACGGGCAATTTGTTCGTGGGCGGTCATTCCAAGGGCGGCAACCTTGCAACCTATTGCTCGATGAACGCCCCGGCAGAGGTGCACGACCGCATCGTGCGCGTCTTCGACCACGATGGCCCCGGCTTTTACGAAGAGGTCGTTGAATCGGACGCATTCGTCGCGCTTATTCCCAAGGTCTCGAAAACGGTGCCGCAGCTTTCTGTGTTCGGCCAGCTGTTCGAGACCGTTCCCGTCATGAAGGTCGTGCAAAGCAACGGCATCGGCACCCTTATGCAACACGATCCTTACACCTGGCTGGTCGACGTCGAGAACGCCTCGTTCGTCGATCGCGGCAAGCTTGATGCGGCTGCTGATTACGGCAGGCGCACCCTTGACGATTGGCTGAGGTCCATGGATGCCGATGAGCGAGAACGTTTCATCGAAGCGTTCTTCTTGGTGTGCTCGTCCGGTGGTGCCACGGGCTTCGGCGAAGGCGAGAAGGTTGCCACGCCCATTGATGCGTTCAAAACCATCATCGGGTCAGACGAGAAGGTACGCGCGGCGCTGCACGACGGCTTCGGGAAGCTGCTTCATGCCGCTGCCAGCAAAAGCGACGTCGTCAACGCGCCGCTAGAATCGAAGGAGGCGCGCTGATGCCGAAGGATCGCAAGCGCATTTTGATCGTCGACGGCTTCAACGTGCTGCGAAGCGGTAGCCGCTATAAGCACATCGCCGCTCCCACTGCCGACTACGAGGACGATATCCTGAACAGGTCGCGCGAGATGCTTATCAAAGACGTTGCGTATTTCGCGGGCAAAGAGTATCAGGCCACGATCGTGTTTGACGGCGGCGGCAACGAGTATTCCACGGGTGAAACACAGATGATTGGCGGCGTGCGCGTGGCGTTCTCGCCTGCCGGTTCGTCTGCCGACAAAGTCATCGAGAAGCTTGCTCACGATGCACGCCAGCGCAAGATCGAGACGCTCGTCGTCACATCCGACGCCACCATCCAAGACACCGTGTTCGGTTTCGGCGTGGATCGTATGAGCGCCGAGGGTTTCAGCCGTGAAATGGCGGGATACTACGAAGAGATCCATCTTGACGAAACGCCGAAGGTCGCCGAGAAGCGCACGGTTGCCGGGCGCATCGATGCAAACACGCTTGCCAAGCTCAAAGCGCTGCGCGACGGCATGTAGAAGCTGGTTCAAAGGGACGCGATCACACGTTCCCGTAATTGGGCAGCGTCAACGCTGCCACTGTAGGTCGTTCGAACGGGGGGCGCCTTGGTTTCTTTGGGATTGAGGGACGTTATCGGGCCGGTGATGGTCGGGCCGTCAAGCTCGCATACGGCGGGCGCTTTGCGCATCGCGTACATGGCCCGCAGGCTTGCCGCCGCGCGTCCGGTGCGCGTCGAATTTCGTCTTTTGGGAAGCTTCGCCCACACGCTCGTCGGTCACGGTACCGATAAGGCGCTGGTTGCGGGGATGCTTGGTTTCGCGCCGGACGATCTGCGCATTCGCGATTCCTTCGCCTACGCTGAAGGTGCGGGCCTCTCATTCGCCTTCACGCCGCTTCCCGATGATGACGGATTCGAACACCCCAACACCATCGACGTCATCCTTGACGACGAGGACGGCGGCCATATGGAGGTGCGCGGCGAGAGCATCGGCGGCGGCGCCGCTGTCATCAAACGCATCGACGGCGTGGACGTGTTCATCACGGGCGACATTCCCAGCGTCGTCGTGCATCAAAGCGACAAGCCGGGCGTGTTGGCGCATATCGCCGCGCGCTTGAGCGAGCATGGCGTGAATATCGCCACCGCGCGCCTGTATCGCGAGCAGCGCGGCGATGCGGCATGGACCATCTTGGAAACCGACCAAGAGGTGGCGGGCGAGGTTCGCCGGGCCATCATGTCAAGCCCCCTTGTCCACGACGTCCGCATCATGGGCGCCGTCGGTTTCTCGGGGCCGTCGGGGAAAACGGTTTCCGCCGAGGCGCAGCAGCAAGCGCTCGAGCGTTTCAAGTCCGTCGACTTCGCCACGGGCAAGTCGCTTTTGCGCCGTTGCGATGAAGGCGGCATCTCCATTTCCGAGGCATTTTTGCGCCGCGAGACGGCGCTTACGGAAAGCCGTGGCTTCCAAGACGCCTCTGCCGACTATTTGCATCGTGTTCTTGAAGTCATGCGCGAATCGGCGTTCGGCCCCCTAAGCGTTCAGCGTCCTTCCATTGGCGGGCTTTTGGGCGGCGAGGCTGCACGTATGGCGGCGCTTCGAGGCTCCGCCCACGATATATGCGGCGAACCTGTTGCCAGCGCGGCGACGTATTCCATGGCGGTGCTCGAGACGAATGCCTCGATGGGCCGCATCGTTGCAGCGCCCACGGCCGGCTCGGCGGGCGTCATCCCCGGCGTGCTGCTGGCGCTTCAGAAGGCGAAGGGCTACGACGATGCGCAGATCGAGCGGGCTTTGGCTTGCGCTGCGGCCGTTGGCTATCTCATCACGTGCAATGCCACGGTCTCGGGCGCCGAAGGCGGATGCCAGGCCGAGATCGGTTCGGCTGCCGCTATGGCTGCAGCTGCCGCGGTCGAGCTTGAGGGCGGGTCGCCGCGTCAGTGCCTGAACGCCGCCGGCAATGCGCTCACGAACATGATGGGCCTGGTGTGCGACCCGGTGGCTGGCCTTGTCGAGGTGCCGTGCCAGAAAAGGAACGCGTCGGGCGCGGCCACGGCGCTGGCCAGCGCTCAGATCGCGCTGGCGGGCATCGGCAACCTGGTAGGTTTCGACCAAACCGTCGAGGCTATGTTCAAAGTGGGTCGCTCGCTTCCGTTCGAGTTGCGCGAAAGCGCTCTGGGAGGTTTGGCGGCGACGCACGATGCCTGCGCATGGTGTGAATCTCATTTGCGCCCGGCTTGCAGCAACTGATCCACGGCGTTGGAGAGGGGGGGGTGCATTCTGCGGCTTCCCCCGTTGTTCGGATGGAGCTTCGCAGGGGGTTTGCAGCATCGTTGAAAACGCATGCGGATTCGACTTGCATGACACCGTGAATTCGCATCATCAAACCGAATCCACAGTTTGAAATCCCTGATGAAAGCTGGAAAGAACAGCGAAACCACACAGTTGCTGAAAAATTTTCTTGACCCTCCTTGTATCCCGTTATAGTCTATTCGATTGTGACTTTTTGCAGAATCACGGGTGTTCACTAAGGAGGAAAAGCCTCGTGGCTAAAGGACAAAATCCCACTTCCACCAGCCGTTACAGGACGCGCCGCAGCTTCGCGAAAATTCCGGACGTAATGGATGTTCCCAACCTGATCGCCGTTCAGACGGAGAACTTCGAATGGTTCAAGACCGAAGGTCTTGATCAGGCATTCGCGAGCATCAGCCCCATCGAGAACTCGACCAAGGACATGGTCGTCGAGTTCGGCAAGCATTCGTTCGGTGATCCGAAGTACACGGTCGATGAGTGCAAAGAGAAGGACGTCTCGTATCAGGCCCCGCTCTTCGTCGAGATCCGTTTCATCAACAAGGAAACGGGCGAGATCAAGGAGCAAGAGGTCTTTATGGGCGACTTCCCGCTCATGACCCCGCGCGGCACCTTCATCATCAACGGCACCGAGCGCGTTGTCGTTTCCCAGCTGGTTCGTTCCCCTGGCGTTTACTTCTCCACCGAGGTCGACAAGACTTCGCCGAAGACCATCTACAACGCCAAGGTCATCCCCAGCCGTGGTGCATGGCTCGAGTTCGAAACCGACAAGCGCGACGTCCTCCACGTGCGCATCGACCGTCGTCGTAAGCAGCCGGCAACCCTGCTGGTCCGCGCCCTCGGTCTTGCCGAGACCCGCGAGGAGATCATCGAGCTTCTGGGCTCTTCCGAGATGATCCTGCGCACGCTCGATCGCGACCCCGCAACCACTCGCGAGGAGTCCCTCATCGAGCTGTACAAGCGTTTCCGTCCAGGCGAGCCGCCCACGCTCGACTCTGCCCGCACGCTTCTCGACGGCCTGTTCTTCAACCCGCAGCGCTACGACCTTGCCGCTGTCGGCCGTTACAAAATCAATAAGAAGCTTCAGCTCGACCCCGAGAACGATGCCTCCACGCTTACTGAAGAGGACATCGTCAAGACGATGAAGTACATCATCGCCTTGCACGAGGGTCAGGAGGGCTTCTCCGTCGACGATATCGACCACTTCGGCAACCGCCGCATCCGCACGGTTGGCGAGCTGATCCAGAACCAGTTCCGCATCGGCCTGTCGCGCATGGAG
>ERZ1026880.913-NODE-913-length-13704-cov-5.185435_pt1 | contig 13704 bp, 18 predicted proteins | sample MGYA00380170_ERZ1026880 | MGnify/ENA primary metagenome ERZ1026880 (study PRJEB33269, sample SAMEA4719806) | human gut metagenome | biome: human-associated habitat; feature: organic feature; material: feces | place: Cameroon | collected 2013-10 ...
GCATTGACATGCGGATTGGAGAGAGGTATATTATATATAAAATTTATATATATAAATATTTTACACATATACAAGGAGGTGGTTCGATGTATTTTCCGGTATCTGCATTACTGATTGAATACATGATCCTGACAGTGGTAGAAAGCAAGGATTCCTATGGTTATGAAATCAGTCAGACAGTCAAGAAAGCTGCTGATATTAAAGAATCTACATTGTATCCGATATTGAAGAAACTGCAGAAAGCAGGATATCTGACTACTTACTCACAGGAGTATCAGGGACGAAAGAGAAAATATTATTCAATTACAGAGGAAGGAAGGGCACAGATTACATATCTGAGCAATGAGTGGCAGGTCTACAAGGATACGGTAGACGGTATTATCGAAGGGAGGATAAGAGGTTGAGCAGAGAAGAATATTTGAATCAATTGCATAAACATTTGCGGAAGCTTCCAAGACAGGATTATGAAGATGCGATGGAATATTTTACCGAGTATTTTCAGGAGACAGATGAGGAAGAGGCAGCAGAACTGATGAAGGAACTTGGTACACCGAAGGAGGCAGCCAGAGAATTGATGGCAAATCTGCTGGATAAGAAGATTGAGGATCATCAGAGCTATGAGGCAGACGGACAGACCAGAGCGGAGCAGAAGGGCTCCGGCAAGCATGTGGTATGGATCGCACTACTGGTGTTGTTTGCAGCGCCGGTGGGAGTACCGCTTCTCGTGGCACTTGCGGCAGTCGTGCTGGCTTTGGTTGTGTGTGCACTGGCTGTTTTGCTATGTGTAGTTTTGTTTGCGGCAGCTATGGTCATTCTTGGCGGTAAGATTATTGCCCGTGGTATACTGGCTGTTCCATTCTCTATGGGCGGCTTCGCAATGATTACAGGAAGCGGGCTGTTTGCTATAGGAGCTGGCATTTTAGGTGTATTGTTGTGCGTATATCTGTGTAAATGGAGCAGCGTGCTGATCGCAAAGCTGGTGCGTCGGATTACAGACAGAAAGAGAGGTTAGAGCGATGAAAAGTTGGGTAAAGGCATGGCTTGTGGCAGGAGTCGGATGTTGTGTATGTGGTGCAATTTTGACAGGGATCGGTGTCGCAAGTGGCGGTGGTAAATATGTGAAAGCAGCTGATCTGAACAAGATGGATGGAGCTGCAAAAAAAGGAGACAATGAGGCCCTTCTTGAGAAGACAAAACTGGATGATTTCGATTCGGTAGATATTTCCATGACGGATATGAATCTGCAGGTGGTTCCTTCCGATGATCGGTTCTGTTATATTTCTTATCAGGCATCTAACCAGACGAAAGATCCGATTAGTTATCAGGTGAAGGACGGCAAATTAACGATTCGGGAAAATGATAATACAGGTAAGTTTTATTACCATGTGGATATCGGATTCTTGTCAGGACTTTTGGGAGGAGGACAGATTACAACGGATGAAAATGTGGTGACGCTTTACATTCCGGAAGAACAGGAATGGAAGATGGCTGATATTAAGACGGATATGAGTAACATCATGTTAAATGGATGCAAGATCGAGAATGGTACAGTGCAGAGCAATTCCGGAGATATTTACTTCAAGAACTGTGACTTTGATAATCTGAAGATAGATTCTGATATGGGAGATATCCACTTTGTTGGAACAGAAGATGTAATGGGGGCATGGAATATTCAGATAGATACAGATATGGGAAATATCGATGTGGATGATGCACTCGGCGGTAAAGTGAAGGAAGACGAGGATGATTGTGATCTGTCTTATACACAGAAAGGAAAGGGTGGAAATCTGGTGATCCAGACCGACAGCGGAGATGTCAGCCTGGATTGCAGATAACAAACACTGATCATATCGTTACGTTACCTGATAAATGATTTGAGTTTATCTATATCATTGGTCAGGATCAGATCTTCATCAAATCCAATCTCTTCCAGCAGTTCAAGTGCCAGGGTGAAATTACCGACACCACTTGGATCGTGTGCATCCGAGCTGACGGTGATCGGCACCCGGTACTGCTGGCAGAGATCTAACATCGTTCTATAATTATCGTAACAATTCACACGTTTTTCCTTCTTAATTAAGGAACTGTTATTCACTTCCAATGCAACATGATAATCACGGGCAGCCTGAACCAGTCTGTCATAATCTAACGGTGTTCGGTCATCGTCCGGATGTGACACAAAGCGCACTTTGTCGTGCTTCATGCATTCAATCAGATTCGTTGTATTCAGGTCGCGTCCTGCATTTTCATAGCACTGCATATGGATGCCTACGATAGCGTAATCCAGATGATCGATATAACGCTGGCCAAGAGATAAGGTACCGTCATTCAGGACATTGATCTCGCTTCCGTGCAGCACTTCCACACCGTGGATCGTGCGAGGGATAACTTCCAGGTTCAGATAATAAAATGGATCTACCGTGCCCGGGATTCCCGGTGCATGTTCTGTAATTCCAATCAGAGATAATTCTTTTTCCGCAGCCGCAGCTGCCATCTCGCGGATGGTGCCATAGGCATGACCGCTGACCAATGTATGCATATGCATGTCTGCCAATAATTTCTTCATGTGTATACCTCCTGCCAATGCTATAAGTATATTCGTGTTAATTATAATAAGCCATCAGACGGAACGCAATCACAAAATATAAAATGGAAAACATTTTCAAATTATATTGACACGATTATAAAATATGGTAAAATGAAAACGATTTCCAGATTAGAAAGGGGCGGTTCATTTGTCAAAAGCACAATATAAAACAAAACAAATGACCGAGATACTTACCTATTTGAAATCTGTTCAGGGACAGCATGTAACAGTGAATGATATCCGGAGGCATTTTCAAGAGCAGGGGATAGCAGTTGGAACCACAACGGTATATCGTCAGTTGGATAAGATGGTGAAAGAAGGAATTGTTGCCAAATATGTAGTGGATGAGAAAAGCAGTGCTTGCTTTGAATATATTGGCGGACAGGACGAAGGTCATCATGGTTATCACTGTAAATGTGAGAAATGTGGAAAGCTGATTCATTTACATTGTCATGAGGTTGAGGAATTGAGTCAGCATATGATGGAACATCACAGCTTTGAACTGAATGCAATGCGTACCGTTTTTTATGGTGTCTGCAGTGAATGCAGGCAGAAGGAAGCTGGCTGCGCAGAATAATCCCTGGGAAAGGAGAAGCACAATGAATGCAAATAGAAAAAAGAATATAGCAGTGATAGCATGTGTGTTATTTGTGTTTGTGACATTGGCTTCTCTGTTTTATATCGCAAAAGAAGAAAATCATCAGTGTACAGGTGAAGATTGCCCAATCTGTGCCTGCATCCGTCAGGCTAAGCAGATTGTAAAAAATGTAGGAACCGCTGTAAATTATTCGGTCACAGCAGGTCTTATTTTTGTACAGAGATCAGGGATACTGGCAACAGGATGTCTGTGCGTTTTGTGCATTACGCTGGTGAGTCAAAAGGTAAGACTAGACAGTTAAATAAAATCTTCATTGGAACAGAATGGGTATAAGAGACGAAAGAATACCCTTTTATTTGTGTACTTATTTTTTTGGTACAAATCTATAACAGAATTTACAATGGAGGTTTTATCATATCATGAAAAAATATATTTCTATCATTTTAGCCGCAGCAATGTCTGTATGCGGCCTCTCAGCCTGCGGTCAGGCAGATTCCAATCAGACAACAGAAAAAGACGAAAAACAGATCAAGGTTGTGACAACCATCTTCCCGGAATATGACTGGGTACGTGAAATAGCAGGTACCGAAAGTGATCATGTAGATCTGACGATGTTACTGGATAACGGAGTGGATATTCACAGCTACCAGCCGACATCGGAAGATATTATGAAGATATCAGACTGTGATCTGTTCATTTACGTGGGTGGAGAATCCGATGCATGGGTAGAAGACACACTGAAAGAGGCAGTAAACAAAGACATGAAAGTCATTAATCTACTGGATGTTCTAGGCAATTCTGTAAAGGAAGAAGAGGTTGTAGAAGGCATGGAAGCTGAGGAAGAAGAGTCGGAGGAGAAATCTGAAGAGGAGGAAGAGCCGGAGTATGATGAGCATGTGTGGCTTTCATTGAAAAATGCAAAGGTCTTTTGTAAGGCAATTGCAGATGATCTGAGCGAAATTGATAAGGATCACGCAGAGACTTATCAGAAGAATGAAGAGAATTATGCGGCAAAATTAGATGCACTGGATCAGGACTACCAGAAAACAGTGGATGAGGCATCGCAGAAGACGTTATTATTTGGAGACAGATTCCCGTTCCGCTATATGGCAGATGATTATGGACTGGATTATTATGCAGCATTTGCAGGATGCTCGGCAGAGACGGAAGCAAGCTTTGAAACGATCACATTTTTGGCCGGAAAAGTAGATGAACTGGGACTTAAGAATGTGATGATGATTGAAAAATCTGACCAGAAGATTGCCAATGCCATTATTGAAAATACGAAAGATAAGAATCAGAAGATCCTGACGTTAGATTCCATGCAGTCCGCGACATCGGATGATGTAAAAACAGGAACGACCTATCTGTCTGTTATGGAAGATAACCTGGAAGTATTAAAAGAAGCATTGCAGTAGGAGGGAAGAAGATGCAGCTTGGATGTAGAGACCTGACGGTAGGATATGATGGTAAGGCAATTTTGAAAAATATTAATTTTTCAGTTGAAGAGGGAGAGTATTTAAGTATAGTAGGTGAAAATGGATCAGGGAAATCGACATTGATGCGTACCCTGCTCCGGCTTCAACAGCCATTAAGTGGAGAAGTGATATTGGGAAATGGTCTGAACAGAGAAGAGATAGGGTATCTGCCGCAACAGACTGTCATCCAGAAAGACTTCCCGGCATCCGTGAGAGAAATTGTTCTCTCCGGATGTCAGAACCGCTGTGGGCTGAGACCATTTTATAACCGTGAGGAAAAAGAGTATGCGTATCAGATGATGGAGAAAATGCAGATCATACATCTGGAAAAACGATGTTACCGCGAATTATCAGGGGGACAGCAACAGAGAGTACTGCTTGCTAGGGCACTCTGCGCTACCAGAAAAATACTTCTGTTGGATGAACCGACAGCAGGTCTGGATCCTAAGGTGACAAAAGAAATGTATCAGTTAATCTATGAACTGAATCAGAGAGATAAACTAACGATTGTGATGATCTCACATGATCTGAGAGCAGCACTCACTTACTCGAGTTATATTCTTCATACCGGCAAACATGTATTCTTCGGAACAAAAGAAGAATATATCAGACACGCAAGGCACAAAGAATATATAAAAGCAGCAGGAGGTATAAAGTGATGGATAAATTAATTCTGTATTTTCAGTATCCATTTGTGCGGTATGCAATGATTGTTGGCGTGCTGATTGCGATGTGTTCTTCGCTGCTTGGTGTCACACTGGTTCTGAAACGTTTTTCATTTATTGGAGACGGACTTTCCCATGTGGCATTTGGAGCGATGGCGGTGGCGGCAGTATTAAATTTTACAAATAATATGTTGTTTATTCTTCCGGTTACGATTGTGTGTGCGATTCTGTTGCTATGAACCGGGCAGAATACAAAAATCAAAGGAGATGCGGCAGTTGCCATGATATCGGTAAGTGCGCTGGCAATCGGATACATGCTGATGAATATATTTTCAACAGGACCGAACGTGTCCGGTGATGTGTGCAGTACCCTGTTTGGTTCGACATCCATATTAACCCTTACTTCGGCACAGGTAAAAGTATGTGTAATATTGTCTGTGTTAGTTGTAATATTATTTGTGTTTTTTTATCATAAGATATTCTGTGTAACCTTCGATGAATCATTTGCGAAGGCAACGGGAATGAAAACAGATTGCTATAATCTGTTGATTGCAGTGATTACGGCAGTGATCATTGTACTGGCAATGAATCTGGTGGGATCACTACTGATTTCAGCATTGATTATTTTCCCGGCATTGTCAGCGATGCGGATATTTAAGTCATTTTTATCTGTAACAATCTGTTCCGTGGTATTGTCTGTCGTATGTGCAGTTCTGGGATTGTTATTGTCTATTCTGGCAGGAACACCGGTAGGGTCTACGATTGTAGTGACAGATATGGTGGCATTTGGCGTATTTAGCGTAATAGGTAAATTGACAGGGAGGTAATGCCCGTGAAAAGAACAGGAATAGGGATCTGGCTGCTGGCAGCAGTGGTGTTGATATCAGGCTGTGGAAAGCAGACGGACAATGGAAAAGGGATTAATAATGGAAAAACGGTAGATAAAGTTATAGAAAGTCAGGTAAAAAAAGAAGAACAAAAGAAAACTGAAGAATCGACCAAAGAAGATACTCAGAAAAATGATCAACAGAATACAGATACGCAGGAGCCAGAGAGCGTACAGGGATCAGTCAATGCGCCTGAGGCGTCTGTAGATGTGGATCTTTCGGTAATGGACAGTGACATGATCTATGCAACGGTTTATCAGATGATGTCTGATCCGGAACAGTATGTGGGTAAGACATTCCGGATTGAGGGGAAGTTTTACGTAACATATGATGAAATGACAAAAAATCAGTATTATTATTGTGTGATTAAGGATGCAACAGAGTGCTGTGCACAGGGACTGGAATTCGTATGGGGAGATGGCTCACACATTTATCCGGATGAATATCCGACCGATGGAACGGAAGTAATCGTGGAGGGCACTTTTGAACTATATATGGAAAATGACAGCAGATATTGCAGACTGGCAAATGCGGATTTCTATTTCTAATTTGCAGACATAATCTACTCCAACTGTGTTATACTATAGATAATGACGACAGGAGGAATGCAGTATGAAGATTATGAAACAGGATGTAAAGATTCAGAAACTTGTCATTGAGGTGATGAAGCATGTGCGGCAGCAGACCTACACACCGGAGCAGTTGTGTGAGCGTCAGCGTATATTGGATGCACAGTATTTCTATTATTGGTCTATGGACATGAAAAAAGAAGAGTACGTCTGCGACCTTTTTACGGAAGATTTTACATACCGGTGCTTTACCGAGAGTCCGACAGAGCCGAAGGATCAGGCAATGCGTTCGAAGTATGTGAACCGTAATATGATGACGATGCATATGAGCCACAATCCGTTGATCTGGCTGATCGATGAGACACATGCGAGAGGTATTTTCCTGTATGAGGATAACAATTCCTACAAAGATCACACGGTAGAAGGCTTCTCCATGTACTGTAATGATTTCCGCAAATGCGAGGACGGTGTATGGCGTATCAGCAAGATGCGGATCGGCTATCGCAAGATGAACGGTGCACTGGATGATTACGATGTGCCGAAGGACTGGGAACCGAAGAAATGGGAAGAATGGAACTGCCATATGGAAGTGTAAGATAGGTTTTAGATGAAGTAAATCCTCCTGAATGGATGACGAGAGTTGTCTGTTCAGGAGGATTTCTTTATTGCACATTCATACAAAAACGGTTCAAAATAAGGACTGACTTTGAACTTTTTTATAATAATATAACGTGGTATATTGAATTCAAAGGATAGATAGTATGTGGGAAGGTGAGGATATATGCACAAAAGATTAGTAGATGAGATATTAATGCTTGAAGACATGAATAGTAAAAAATCTATAAAACAAGTTGCGGATATATTAGGTATTACAGAAAAAACAGTGCGTACAGATATCAAAGAAATTGATACCTTCCTTCAAATAAAACAACTTGGACAGATAGATGTGATAAAAGGGAATATAACTGTAAATGCTACATTTTCACAAGTGATTAGAGCGATAAGACATATGAGTATATCGGAATATTATATGTTGAAGAGCGAAAGATTGGAGGCTGAATGTTTACTATTACTTTTACTATCGGATTATATAACATTGCAGGCAATAGGAGAAATTTTGTCAGTTTCTAGATCGACAGTTTTAGGTGATTTGGAAGATTTGAATAGTTTTTTAACAGTGCATCAATTGCATTTGATAGCTTATTCCGGACAGGGGCATAGAATTGAAGGATACGAACGGGATGTGAGGGGAATATTTGTTTATATTTTTGAAAAAGAACCTCTATTAGTCAGAATGATATTTAACAGATTAGCATCATTAGATTTATATAATCATTTAATGCAAAAAATATTTGTATATCGAAATGTTATATGTTGGAGTGAAAAGTCTATAGGAATATATTTGACAGATTATTCTTTTGAGTTATTGAATTATTATATTGTGTTTGCCAGTATACGTATAGCACAAGGAAAAGTATTAAGCAATATTGCAATAGAGAAGAAAAAAGATGAATTTTGTGATATGTTTGTGAGAAAATTGAATGATTTGGAACATGTTGTTTGGAGTAGCGGAGAACAAGAATATATTCGAGAATTATCGACGAAATTATGTTGTGTAAATGCTAAGTGGACTATGAATTCAGGTTCGTTAAAAATCCAATTATTAACCAGACGGATAATTAGTAAAGTTTCACAAATGCTGAATTTGGATTTATATATGGATTATTTGCTTTTTGAGAGTCTCGCAAAGCATATAGAAAGAGTGTTGTATGCAACGGATTGGAAAACAGAGAAGTCGTCAAATGTGTTGCCAGAGGTTCAAAAAGTTGTTGATAATAATTTCGAAATTGCTTCATGTGTGCAGAAAGCATTGAATTCGTTAGATATTTTTTTGCCAGAGCTATTGAATGAAAATGATGTGGCATACATTGTGATTTATTTTTGTGCAGCGGTGGATCGTTGCACAGATGATAATTATGAAAGTAATGTATTAATTGTGTGCAATGGTGGAATTGGAACAGGACAATTATTGAAAGCACAATTGCAATCACATTTTAATATCAACGTATGTGACGTGATTTCATCCCACGCAATGGAATTCCAAGAATATGACAGTGTAGATTTTGTGGTAAGTACTAGTGTATTAGAAAATTGTGAAGTTCCATATGTGACTGTGTCTGCAATGTTAACTAATCAAGATTTTAGAAAAATTAAAAACTATACAAAAAAATATAACCATAAGTTGCTACTGAAATGTCCAGAATACAAAAGTAAGGAAGGAAGTTATAAGCTACTTGATTTGCTAAAACCAGAATATATTCAGATAAACGTTGATGCAGATGATTGGAAAATGGCAGTACGAATATCAGCAGAACCACTTCTAAAGGAAGGGAACATTGAATCGGAATATATTGACGATATGATTGAGACGATAAGAAAATATGGTCCATATATTGTAATATCTAAAGGGTTTGCTATTCCACATGCATCTACAGAGCATGTAATAAGAACTGGAATGAGTTTTGCCAGATTAAGACAGCCAGTTCGTTTTGGTGCTGGCGAGTTGGATCCGATTGATACAATTTGTGTATTGTGTTCGGAGGATGGAGAAAATCATCTGACGGCAATGTTTGAATTGTGTAATCGGATGGAAGATAAGGCGATTATAAATATGATTGAAAAGTGTAAAACAACAAGTGAATTATATAAAGTGATACAAACGTGGTAAAGGGAAGCGATAACAAATTGTGCACAAATTTGTATAAAAAAGAAATAAAAAGGAGGAGGTGGCAATCAGTGCTTTTACAGGAATTATATAATAATAATATGATTTCGTTTGCAGAAAAGTGTGATGATTGGAAAGAAGCTATTTTTGAATCTATTGAACCGCTTGTTCAACAAAAGATTATAGATAGTAAATATGGACAAGAAATTATAGAGTCTGTAGAAAAGTATGGTCCATACATTGTGATTTCGGAAGATGTGTGTATTCCACATGCGTCGGTTTCGGAAGCAGTACATAGTAGTGGTATAGCGATGTTGGTTGTACAGACACCAGTAAATTTTGAAAATGAAGAAGATTTTAGACCTAGGATTTTTTTCCCTTTCTGTGCATTGGATTCAGATGTACATTTGGCGAATCTGGCCGAAATCAGTGATCTTTGCTCAGATGAAAAGCAACTTCAAAAAATTTTGAGTTTTCAGAGAAAAGAAGATGTTGAGAAATATTTGAATGAGGCAAAGTAATTTAAGAATATGTTTAGGAGGACAAATCAAAATGAACATTGTTATGAATATATGGGGATTTTTTCAAACTAATATTTTGACACAACCTGCATTTTTTATAGGATTTATTGTATTGTTGGGTTATATATTGATGAAGAAAAGATGGTATGAATGTTTGGCTGGATTTCTAAAGGCAACGGTTGGGTATTTTATTTTGACAGTTGGATCAGGCGGACTAACAAATACATTTCGACCTATTTTAGCAGGTTTATCAGATAGATTTGGATTGAATGCTGTGGTGATTGATCCATATTTTGGACAAGTAGCTGCGCAAAATGCAGTAGAAAATCTTGGAAGATCATTTTCGATGATGATGTCTGTGATTTTAGTAGCATTTCTGGTAAATATTGTTTTGGTATTGTTCCGTAAATGGACAAAAATAAGGACGGTATTTTTAACAGGTCATATTATGGTGCTACAGGCATCAACGGCTTTGTGGGTAGTGCTTTATTGTTTTCCACATTTGCAGGATATTAAAATTGTATTTCTTATGGGTGGATTGCTTGGTGTTTACTGGTCCGTTTTCTCAAATTTGACAGTAGAACCGGCTCAACATCTGACAGAAGGAGCTAACTTTACACTTGGACATTCCAATATGCTTGGTTTTTGGTTGGCAGATAAATTATCGAGTAAAGTAGGAAATAAATCGAAAAAGGTTGAGGATATGAAGTTGCCGGGATTCCTGTCTATTTTTAAAGAGAATCTTGTATCGACAAGTATCCTGATGTTAGTTTTCTTTGGAACGATTATGCTCATTATTGGAAAAGAAAATATGCAGGCAATTGATGATACTTTTACAACACAGAGTTTTCTCTTCTATATTTTGCAGAAATGTTTATACTTTGCTGTTTACTTAACAATTTTATTGCAAGGTGTAGGTCTTTTTGTAAATGAATTGACTTATTCCTTCAATGGTATTTCGTCAACATTTTTGAAAGGTGCTATACCGGCGATAGATTGTCCGGGATTGTTTGGGTATACACATGGCAATGTGATAACGTTAGGCTTTTTGTTTGGCGCGCTTGGTCAGTTTATAGCTATTGTAGGCCTGATTGTTTTTAAAAGTCCAATTTTTATTATCACGGGTTTTGTGCCAGTATTTTTTGATAATGCTGTTTTTGCAACGATTGCGAATAAAAACGGTGGTGTGAGGGGATTAGCTGTAACAACATTCATATCTGGTATCATTCAGGTGCTCGGAGGAGCAATAGCAGTGGCGATATTCGGAATGAAAGAATATGGTGGATGGATAGGAAATTTCGATTGGGATACTATGTGGCCGGTGATCGGATTACTAATGAAAAATCTTCAGTATGTAGGGATAGCAATAGTGATATTAGGAATGTTAATTATTCCGCAATTGCAGTATAAAAAACGCAAGGATGACTATTTCCTGATTGTTGAAGATTATGAAAAATACGCAGAAAAGAATGGAATTATTCTGGAAGAATAGGAGGGCAAGATATGTTGAAAATAATTGCTTTATGTGCAAATGGAATGGGAACGAGTAGTTTGATTGAACGAAAAGTACAGGGAATTATGGATGCACTTGGGGTAGAAGCTACTGTTACTCATGCTAGTTTGGGTACAGGGAAGACTAAGGCTAAAGGATATCAGATAGTGTTATGCTCAAATGCTTTTGTTGGAGATATAGAGGCGGCTGATCTTGGAGATACAAAAGTAATAGGGGTAAAAAATCTGATGTCAGATAAAGAAATTGAAAAGAAGATGAAAGAATATATGGATGATAAAGGGATTAAATATAATAAATAGCAGAGGAGGAATAGGTTATGGCATTTATTAGAACTATTATGGGGGATATTACCCCAGAAGAATTTGGAGTATGTGATGCACATGAACATTTATTTCGTGCAGGCGGACCAGAAGTGGATCATGATAAAGATTTTAAATTGGATGATTATGAAGCATCTGTAAAAGAAGTTCAAGAATGGTATGAATGCGGCGGTCGTAGTATGGTATTAATGGATCCTATGGGGTGTGGGAGAAATGTGCCGGATACAGTTCGTTTGGCAAAACATTTTAAAGGGAAAGTACATATTGTAGCAACGACTGGATTTCAGAAGGGAGATTTTTATGATCATAGGGTATCCTTTGCGGCTACTAATACAGTAGAGGACATTGTAGAAATGATGTGCCTGGAAGTTATGGAAGGGTTGGATCAGAATAGTTATAACGGTCCGATAGTCAAACGTGTTCCATACAAAGCAGGTGTGATAAAAGCGGGAACGGGATATGCAAATATTTCTGATTATGAGTTGAAGACAATGAAAGTGGCAGCATTAACACAGAAAGAAACAGGAGTACCTATTTCTATACATACTCAGTTAGGAACTATGGGATATGAAGATGCTCAATATCTTATTGAACAGGGGGCTGATCCAGAGCATGTGATTATATGTCATGTGCAGAAGGATCCAGATCGTTTTTACCATAAGAAGATTTTGGATACAGGAGTATATATTTGTTATGATGGTCCGGATCGTGCAAAATATTATCCAGATTCAGTGCATGTGGATAATCTCAAATGGCTTATTGAACACGGATATCAGAAAAAAATATTACTTTCTATGGATGCTGGAAGAGCAAGCTATCAAAAATATCACATGGCTAAATTAGGCAAAGAAGCAAATGGTATTTCATATTTGATTACAAGATTTACAGATGAAATGCGAGAAGCAGGTATTTCAGATGAAGCTATTCAGGATCTTTTAATCAATAATGCTGCGAAAGCATTTGCGTTTAAGGAGTAAATATATGAGACCTAAATTACAAATTGCATTGGATGTATTGAGTATCGATGCTGCAAAAGAAATATTGACATCTGAAGTGGTTAGAGATATTGATATTATAGAGGTTGGGACTTTGTTGTTAGCATCAGAGGGGAAAAAAGCAGTACAGGATATTAGAAAATATATTGGTGAAGACAAATTACTGGTTGCAGATTTCAAAATTGCTGATGGAGCAGCTGTAATGGCTGAAATGTTTTTTGATATGGGTGCAGATTTGACAACGGTGATTGCAGCTGCTAACAAAGTATCAATGAAAAAAGCGCACGATATTGCCCAATGTGTTGGTAAACAAATACAAATTGAATTGTATGGTGTATGGGATTACAAAATGGCTCAATCATGGTACGATATTGGAATACGACATGTTATTTTTCATCATGCAAGAGACGGAAAGCATATGTGGAATGAAGAAGATGTAGCAAAAGTGAAGACTTTATGTGAGATGGGCTTTTGTGTGAGTGTGACAGGTGGAATTTCAGAAGAGGTAATTAATTTGTTTAGAGGAATTCCAGTGTATGCATTTATTGTAGGACGGTCATTTTATCAATCTGATAATATTATAAAAACGATAAGCCGATATCAAAAGGCAATAGATGATTATCATATAGAAAGTTTATAGTCATATTTGTACTTATTTCTGCACCTAGAAAAGAAGGTTTTTACAAGAAAATTGGATTGAAGAATACGGAAGGCAGCAGTATGCAGCACTGGAGCGACGAAAATTAAATAAGATTACTTGAATTCTCCTGAGTTGGTGCTAAAATGGTATCAATTCAGGAGGATTTTTTATGGGGAGATCAGATAAAGCAAAATGGTTGATAGTAG
>ERZ1026880.915-NODE-915-length-13703-cov-22.260404_pt1 | contig 13703 bp, 9 predicted proteins | sample MGYA00380170_ERZ1026880 | MGnify/ENA primary metagenome ERZ1026880 (study PRJEB33269, sample SAMEA4719806) | human gut metagenome | biome: human-associated habitat; feature: organic feature; material: feces | place: Cameroon | collected 2013-10 ...
AAAATCCTGCGGTGCTAACACACCGTACCGGTTCGATTCCGGTCTTCGGCACCAAAACTCTTAAACTTAGTTTAAGAGTTTTTTTATTTTTGACAAAACTAAAAAAGTCCAAACACAAAAGCTCTATTAGAGTATTTTTATTAGATATAGATAAAACAAACTAATTTCACTGCTGTTAGATTGTTTACCTATATCTAATTTTTTTCTAATAAAGCCTTTTATTTTATATCAAATAATTTTTCTTATTAAAAAAATATCAAACCTTCTAAACACATTTTAAAGTAACCCTGTCTAAAGCCCCTTTATACTTATTAAAAAAATATTGACTCATCTAAACCTTAGATAGTTTATATTTAAGTACTTAATTTTTATTGTAATTATAGTTATAAATTAAAACTGTATTTTTTAAATTCTATCTAAAAATATTAAATACTAAATATATAACTTATGATTATAATATATTTAAATTTGCTAATTTCTAAGAGCTATTTAGCAGTACCTATGTCTTTTCTAAAATACATTCCCTCAAAATTAACTTTTTCTATATTTTTATATGCGTTTTCTTTAGCTTCTTCTAAAGTTTCTCCTTTACCTACTACAGAAAGTACTCTTCCTCCACTAGTTACTAAGGTATCCCCTTCTTTTTTTGCTCCAGCTATAAAGTATTCTCCCTTAAGACTTTCATCTATACTTATTTCATAACCTTTTTCATAAGCCTCTGGGTATCCCTTTGATGATAAAACAACATTAACGCAATATCCTTCATTCCATTTAATAGTTGTTTCATTTAATTTTTCATCTAGTGCATTTAGTATTACATCTACTAAGTCACTTTCCATTAAAGATAAAACACTTTGTGTTTCAGGATCTCCCATTCTAACATTATATTCTAAAAGTTTAGCCCCTTCTTCTGTTATCATTATTCCAAAGAAAATAACTCCTTTAAAGTCAAAACCTTCTTCTCTTATACCTATTAAAGTTTTCTCTAATATATTTTCATAAAAGTCAGCTAAAACCTCTTCAGTAACATATTTATTAGGAGAAACAACTCCCATTCCTCCTGTATTTTTACCCTTATTCCCATCAAATATTTGTTTGTGATCCTTAGCAGATAAAAATGGTAATATTACCTTTCCATCTGTAACTGAAAGTATTGATGCCTCAACCCCTTGCAGAAATTCTTCTACTACTATTTTCTTACCTGCTCCATTAAATACATCATCTATCATAAATAAATCTAGTGTTTCTATTGCCTGATTTTTATTTTCACATATTACAACACCTTTGCCAGCTGCTAATCCATCAGCCTTTATGACTCTTGGATACTTACAATTTTCTAAATAACTTTTAGCTTCTTCATAATCATAGAAAACTTCGTAATCAGCTGTCTTAACGCCATACTTTTTCATAAAATCCTTAGAAAAACTTTTACTACCTTCAAGCATAGCTCCAGCTTTATCAGGTCCAAATATTTTTAATCCTTCCTCTTTAAAAGCATCAACTATACCATTAATAAGTGGCTCTTCTGGTCCTACAACAGTTAAATCAATATTATTATTTTTAGCAAATTTTAATAAATCACAAATCTTAGTAATCTCTATATTTTCACATTTATTTTCCTTAGCTGTTCCTCCATTTCCTGGAGCAACATAAATTTTTTCTACTTTAGGACTTTTTCCTAATTTCCATGCTAAAGCATGCTCTCTTCCACCAGATCCAACTAAAAGTATCTTCATATATAAAAGGTCATATAAATTAAACTTAGTTTAAATAGTTTTAACTTATATAATTAACTATTTAAAATTCAAATTAACTATATGACCTACTTCACCTCCTAAAATCTATTCATTTCTAATGTTTAAAATGTCTAACTCCTGTAAATACCATGCTTATTCCATGTTCATTACAAGCCTCTACAGACTCCTCATCTCTAATAGATCCACCTGGTTGAATTATTGCTTTTATTCCATTTTTAGCCGCTTCGTCAACACAGTCTCTAAATGGGAAGAAAGCATCTGATGCTAATACTGCTCCACCTTTTCCTCTTTCTAAAGCTTCTTTAGTAGCCCAAATTCTATTAACTTGTCCTCCACCAATACCAGTGGCAACTCCATCTTTTACAACTACTATGGCATTAGATTTTACATATTTCACAACCTTCATTCCAAAGATCATATCTCTTAATTCCATTTCTGTTGGCTCTTTTTTAGTTACAACCTTATACTCATTAGCAAGTTTATTATCTTCTCCTTGAACTAATATTCCACCATCTACTGTTACCATGTAATTTTTAGCCTGAGGAGTATTCTTACATTTTATAACTCTTAAATTCTTTTTAGTTCTTAATACTTCTAAAGCATCTTCATCAAAATCTGGTGCTGCTACCACCTCTAAGAAAATTTTAACCATTTCTTCTGCTGTAGCCTTATCTATCTTTCTATTTATAGCAACTATTCCACCAAATATTGAAACTGGATCAGCATCATAAGCCTTTAAATAAACCTCTTTAGAATTTTCTCCTACAGCTACCCCACAAGGTGTATTATGCTTTAATGCACAGCAAGCTGTTTCTTCAAATTCACAAGCAACCTTCCATGCTATATCTAAATCCTTTATATTATTGTAAGATAAGGCTTTTCCATTTAAAATTTCAAAGCTATTCATAGCTCCATCAAATTCTGTTGAACTATAATAAGCAGCTCCTTGATGTGGATTTTCTCCATATCTAAGATCTTGAATTTTCTTATATGAAACTGATAGATATTCTGGATATTCCTCTTCTCCCTCTAATAAGAAGTTAGAAATTGCAGCATCATAAGCACTCATTAAGTTAAATACTTTTCCTGCAAGAGTTTTTCTTAATTTAAATGAAACACAATTATTTTCTTTAATTTCATTCATTACTTTTTCATAATCTTTTTTATCTGAAAGAACTACCACATCTTTAAAATTCTTAGCTGCCGCTCTTAACATTGTTGGTCCACCTATATCAATAAACTCAACCTTTTCTTCAAAGCTTAAATTCTCTCTAACTTTTTCAAAGAAAGGATATAAATTTACAACTACATAATCTATAGTATTTATTTCTCTCTTTTCTAAAGTTTTCATATGCTCTTTATTATCTCTTATTGCTAATATTCCAGCATGAACTAAAGGATGTAGAGTTTTTACTCTTCCATCTAACATTTCTGGGAAGTCAGTTATTTCACTTATCTCTTTAACCTCTATGTTATTTTCTTTTAAATATTTATAAGTTCCACCACTTGATATTATTTCTACATCTCTATCTCTTAAAAATTTTGCAAGTTCTAAAACTCCATCTTTATCAAAAACACTTATTAAAGCTCTCTTTTTCATTAAAAGACCTCCCTAGTTTAATATTTTCACTTTTCCATTATGAATTTCTATTTTTTCTTCGCATAAGTACTTAACAATTCTAGGTAGCAATATATGCTCCTTCTCTAAAACCTTTTTTTGAAGACTTTCTGGAGTATCTTCAAAATTAACTTCAACTATTTCTTGTGCAATAATAGCTCCTCCATCAACCTCATCATTAACAAAGTGAACTGTACACCCAGAAAATTTCACACCCTTTTCTATAGCTGCCTTATGTACATTTATTCCATACATTTTATTTCCACAGAAAGAAGGAATAAGAGATGGATGGATATTAATTATCCTATTTCCATACTCTTCTAAAAGTTTTCCTTTTAATATTGAAAGATAGCCTGCTAGTACAATTAAATCAATATTATTTTCCTTAGCAAGTCTTAAGATTTCATCTGAAGTTTTATCTTCAAACTCTTTTTTAGAAACAACTGATGTTTTTATACCCTGTTTTTCAGCCCTTTCTAAGGCAAAAATACCCTCCTTACTTCCAATAACTAAGGAAACTTCTCCATTTATATTTCCATTGTCTATATTATCTAAAATTGATTGAAGGTTAGATCCACTGCCAGAAGCTAATACAGCTATTTTATACAAACTCCTTCACCTCCAGCATTTATATACCCAATCTCAAAAGCTTTTTCTCCTTGCTTTGAAAGTTCTTTTAAAACTTCCTCAACCTCATCTTCCTCAACACATAAAACAAACCCTATACCCATGTTGAAAGTATTATACATTTCCTCTTCTTTAACTCCAAGTTCCATAAGCTTTTTAAATATTTCTGGAATCTCATAGCTATTTTTATTTATTACTATACTAAGTCCTTCTTTACTTAACATTCTTGGAAGATTTTCATAAAATCCTCCCCCAGTTACATGAGCCATACCCTTAATATTAAATTTTTCTAAAAGACTTAATACAGGTTTAACATAAATCTTTGTAGGAGTTAATAATTCTTCCCAAATAGCTTTTCCATTAAAATCTTCATCTAAGTTTTTAAACACCTTTCTTATAAGAGAATATCCATTTGAATGAACTCCTGAAGAAGCAATTCCTATAAGCTTGTCACCACTCTTTATATCTTTACCATTTATTATTTTATCCTTGTCTACTATTCCTACTGCAAAACCAGCAATATCATAATCTCCTTCTTTATACATGCCTGGCATTTCAGCAGTTTCTCCTCCAATTAAAGAGCACTGAGACTTAATACATCCTTCAGCCACTCCCTTTACCAAATCAGAAGAAACCTCAGCTTCAAGTTTTCCACAAGCTATATAATCTAAGAAGAATAATGGTTTAGCCCCATGACATAAAATATCATTGACACACATTGCAACGCAGTCAATTCCAACAGTATCAAATTTTCTTTTCTTACAAGCAATATGGAGTTTTGTTCCCACTCCATCTGTTCCAGAAACTAACACTGGTTTCTTATATCCCTCTGGAAGTTCAACCATGCCAGCAAAAGATCCTAATCCGTTTAATACATATTCACTCATTGTTTTTTTTGCATATTCTTTTATTAATTTTACTGATCTATATCCTTCTTCAATATTTACTCCTGCCTCTTTGTAAGTTAGCATTTAATTCTCCACCCTTTCAAGATTATCCTCTAAAGCTTCCATAGGTGCTGCAACTGGATAAACCCCACTAAAGCATCCTACACAGAAATTTCTTCTACCTTCAAAACTTTCGTACATTCCTTCTAAACTTAAATATCCTAGAGAATCACAACCTATCATTTCTCTAATCTCTTCTACACTTCTACTTGCTCCAATTAACTGACTTCTGTATGGTGTATCAATGCCAAAATAACATGGATATTTAACCATTGGTGATGCAACTAGAAAATGAACTTCCTTAGCACCAGCTCTTCTTAAAGATTCAATTAAATGTTTGGAAGTTGTTCCTCTAACAATAGAATCGTCTATTAAAATAACTCTCTTTCCATTTACATTAACTTTTAAAGGATTAAGCTTTACAGCTACAGCTCTCTCCCTAATTTCTTGTGATGGTGATATAAATGTTCTTCCTATATATCTATTTTTCACAAATCCAACCTCATAAGGAATTCCTGAAGCCTTAGCATATCCCATAGCAGCTGGTATTCCTGAATCTGGTACAGCTACCACAATATCCGCATCTATTGGATATTCTTTAAATAATATTTCTCCTTGCTTAACTCTTGTCGTTTGAACATCTAAACCATCAATTACTGAATCTGGTCTTGCAAAGTATATATATTCAAAGGCACAGGTTTGACAAACAGTATTTTCTGAATATCTATAACTTTTAATCCCATCATTATCTATAACCACGATTTCTCCTGGTTTTATATCTCTCACAAACTCTGCTCCAATTGTGTCTAAAGCACAACTTTCTGAAGTTAATATATATCCTTCTTCAAATTTTCCTAAGCATAAAGGTCTAATTCCATGCGGATCTCTTATACCTATTAGCTTATCCTTAGTCATTATTACCATAGCGAAAGAACCTTTAACTGCTGATATAGCATCAATTACAGCCCTCTCAATCCCTTTTTTAGCTCCTCTAGCAACTAAGCTTGTAATCACCTCAGAATCAACACTAGTATGGAAAACTTGTCCTCCATCCTCTAAAAGACTTCTTATTACATCTGCATTAACTAAATTACCATTATGAGCAGTAGATATAGGACCAAGTTTAGTATTACTAACTAAAGGTTGTGCATTTTCAACAGTTTTAGCTCCAGCTGTAGAATATCTAACATGTCCTATTGATATATAACCATTAAATTCTCTAAGTCTTTTTAAATCTTCAGCTTCAAAGGCTTCTGTTAAAACACCTAACCCCTTATGAACTTTTATATCTTCTCCATTTGCTACTGCAATACCAGAACTTTCTTGTCCTCTATGTTGAAGAGCATAAAGTCCATAATAATTTATAGAAGCAACATCTATTGGTTTATTTGCGAAAACTCCAAAAACTCCGCATTCATCTTTGAATTTATCATTTTGTGGATCCATAATATCAAAATTTGGCTTCACCATATTTTCTACTCCTCTTACTACCTAATTTCTTAGTCTATTTAAAACCTCTCTATAACCATTGATTACATTACCCATATCTCTTCTAAATCTGTCTTTATCCATTTTTTCTCCTGTTTTAGCATCCCAAAATCTACAAGTATCTGGTGAAATTTCATCAGCTAATAATATCTCTCCCTTATATCTTCCAAACTCTAATTTAAAATCTATTAAGTTGATATTTTGTTTTTTGAAAGCTTCTTTTAAAATTTCATTTACTTTAGCAGTTATTTCATAAATTTTATTTAATTCTTCAAAAGTCGTAGCTCCAATTCCTACAGCATGATAGTCATTTATAAGTGGGTCTCCTAAAGAATCATCCTTATATGATAATTCAAAAACTGTAGTCTTTAATTCATATCCTTCTTCAAGACCTAATCTCTTAGCCATACTTCCAGCTGCCACATTTCTAACTATTACTTCTAAAGGAACTATTTCAACTTTCTTACATAATTGATCTCTATCATTTAACTTCTCTACAAAGTGAGTTTTTATTCCTTCCTTATTTAACATCTCAAAAATAAGACTAGTAATTTCGTTGTTTAATACTCCCTTACTTTCTATTTGAGCCTTTTTTTCTCCATTGAAAGCTGTAGCATCATCCTTATAATGAACAATTACCATATCCTCTTTATCTGTTGCATATATTTTTTTAGCTTTTCCCTCATATAACATTTCTAGTTGATTTACCATTATAATTCCACTCCTTCTCCATTTTCTGCTATGAATTTATGTTTCATGTCGATTCTAAATTGTATTAATTTTTCTCTTAGTTCTGGATATTTTAATGAAAGCATTTGGACTGCTAACATTCCTGCATTATAACTATTATTTATACCAACAGTGGCTACAGGAATTGATTTTGGCATTTGAACTATTGATAGTAATGCATCCATTCCCTCTACGGCTGCTCTCACTGGAACTCCTATTACAGGAAGTATCGTATGAGAAGCTATAACTCCAGGAAGGTGGGCAGCTAATCCTGCTCCAGCTATTATTACCTCACAGCCTTCTTTCTCAATTTTTTCTAAAGTTTCAATAAGTTTTTCTGGAACCCTATGAGCTGATAAAATATAAGCATTATAAGGAATTCCAAACTCTTTAAGAGCATTTCCTGCTCCCTTCATAACATCTATATCTGATTTACTTCCAAAAAATATTGCTACCTTCATTAAAATTTCCTCCCTATATTTTAAAGTTTTAATAATACTTATCTTCTAGATAACCTTAAAGACCTAACTTAATTTCAAAAAGTTTCTATAATATATTTTTAAATAATATCTAAAATATATATCTAAAGCTTAAAACTCAAGTGAAAATTTAATTTCTTAACTGGTTATACCTGTATTATGAAATATATGCCTTATGAAATTTTTAAGATAGAAATTTATCCTCTTCTTAAAAATTTAGAGATAATATATAACATAAAACCGTAATTTCTTAATTAAGCTAGTCCTTTAGTTCTATCTAAGAAATAATTTAAAACTTATAAACTTATTTTCTAAAATAATCTACACCTGATTTAAATAGTTTTTGATCAAATTCTCCTGGTATGTTTTTATAAAGATTGTCTCCTATTCTCTCTGAATGACCCATTTTACCTAGAATTCTTCCATCTCTACTTGTTATTCCTTCTATTGCTAAAGATGAACCATTAGGATTATATGGCATATTCATAGCCATATTTCCTTCTAAGTCTACATACTGAGTAGCTATTTGATCATTTTCTACTAACTCTTTTATTAAAGATTCTGGTGCAACAAATCTTCCTTCTCCATGGGATATTGGAATACTGTGTACCTCTCCAAGAGAAACCTCATTAAACCAAGGAGATTTCTTAGATGTAATTTTAGTTCTAACTATGGATGACATATGTCTATTTATATTGTTATAAGTTAAGGTTGCCATATCTTCTTCAATATCAATTATTTTTCCATATGGAAGAAGTCCTAACTTAATTAAGGCTTGGAAGCCATTACAAATTCCAAGTATTAATCCATCTCTCTCATTTAAAAGCTTCATAACTGAATCTTTTATCTTAGGATTTCTAAATATTGTTGCTATAAATTTAGCTGATCCATCTGGCTCATCTCCTGCTGAGAATCCCCCTGGTAACATAATTATTTGAGATTTGTCAATTTCTTTTTTAAGCATATTTATTGAATCACTTAAGGCTTCCTTATTTAAATTTCTGATTATAACTTCACTTACCTCAGCACCTTCTTTTTCAAATGCCCTTCTACAATCATACTCACAGTTAGTTCCTGGGAATACTGGTATAACTACTCTTGGCTTTTCTACCCTTGTTATCTTTGATTTAAGTTTTTCTTCTATATGCATTTGTCCATTATCTAAAATATTAGCCCCATCTTTATCATTACTTATTAAGTCTGAAAAGCCCCCTTCTTTATCTTCAGTTTTAGATTTAAATACATACTCAAGTTTTTCTTCATAAGATTTTTCTAATTCCTCTAAAGAAACCTCAAAGTCATATTCTTCACATTTTATAACATCAGCCTCTATTGTATTTCCTATAACCTTATAATTAGTTCCCTTAAATTCCTCCTCAAGGTTAACCCCTTCTTTAGCCTCTAATATTAAACTTCCATAATTAAATCCAAAAAGCTCTTCTTTAGAAATGTTATTTAATGTTGCCCCAATTCTATTTCCTAGTGACATCTTAGTAATTCCCTCCGATACTCCACCAAATTTAAGAGAATATGCTGAAACCACCTTTTCTTCTCCTATTAACTCATAAAGTTTTTCTAAGTTATTTTTAAATCCCTCTATTTCTAAAGTTCCATCTTCTAATTTCTCACCTTTCATAAGAACTAAAGTTGATCCTATATTTTTAAACTCAGGTGAAATAATTCTTGAAGCCTTTTCAAGACCTACTGCAAAGGAAACTAAAGTTGGTGGAACATTTAACTCTCCAAAACTTCCTGACATTGAATCTTTTCCACCTATTGCAGGTAATCCTAAATCCATTTGTGCCTTATAAGCTCCTAGTAATGCTGCAAAAGGCTTACCCCATTTTTCTTCATCTCTTAATAATTTTTCAAAATATTCTTGGAAAGTTAATCTAACTTTTTTATAATCTCCTCCCATAGCAGATATTTTAGTTACTGATTCAATAACTGAATAAAATGCCATGTGAAATGGACTCCATACTCCTAAATATGGATTAAATCCATATGTCATTAAAGAAGCATCTTTACTTTCTCCTCCTAAGACAGGGATTTTAGCAGCCATACCCTCTGCTGGTGTTAATTGATATTTTCCTCCTAAAGGCATAAGAACTGTTCCTCCACCTATAGTTGAATCAAATCTCTCAATTAATCCTTTTTGACTACAAACATTTAAATTTCTTAAAGATTTTAACCATTCCTCTTTAACATCACAGTTTTTAATTTCATATGGATAAGCACTTGGTGATTTTACTTTTAAAGAAATTTCTTGTTTTGCCCCATTTGTATCTAAGAAACTTCTCTTTATATCAACTATAGTTTTATCCTTCCAATTCATTCTAAGTCTATCAGTATCTGTAACTTCAGCCACAATTGTAGCTTCTAAATTCTCCTCTTCTGAAAGTTTTATAAATCTATCTGCATTTTCAGAGGAAATAACAACAGCCATTCTTTCTTGAGATTCTGATATAGCAAGTTCAGTTCCATCTAATCCCTCATATTTTTTAGGAACTTTATTTAAATCTATATCAATTCCCCTGCATAATTCTCCAATTGCTACTGATACTCCACCAGCTCCAAAGTCATTACATCTTTTTATCATTTGAGCTACTTCTTTGTTTCTAAAAAGTCTCTGAATTTTTCTCTCTGTTGGAGCATTTCCTTTTTGAACTTCTGCTCCACATTGATTTATTGATTCTTCTGTGTGTTCCTTTGAAGAACCTGTAGCTCCACCAATACCATCTCTTCCAGTTCTTCCTCCAAGAAGTATTACAATATCTCCCTTTGAAGGTTTTAGTCTTATTACATTTTCCTTTGGCGTAGCAGCTATAACTGCTCCTACTTCCATTCTCTTAGCCGCATAATTTGGATGATAAATTTCTGATACTTGTCCAGTTGCAAGGCCTATTTGATTTCCATATGAGCTATATCCATGAGCAGCTCCTAAAGTTATTTTTCTTTGAGGTAATTTTCCCTTTAAAGTTTCACAAATTTCAACTGTTGGATCTGCTGAACCTGTAACTCTCATAGCTTGATAAACATAACTTCTTCCTGAAAGGGGATCTCTAATAGCTCCGCCTAAACAAGTGGCTGCCCCTCCAAAAGGCTCTATTTCTGTTGGGTGATTATGTGTCTCATTTTTAAACATTAAAAGATATTCTTCAGTTCCCTTATCTGTTTCTATTTCTATATTTATAGAACAAGCATTTATTTCTTCTGAAACATCTAAATCATCAAGTTCTCCTCTTTTTCTTAGCTCCTTCATGGCTATTGTGGCTAAATCCATTAACTTAACTTCTTTATTATTTAAGTTTTCCCCATAAACATAGGCTCTTGAATTTTTATAATCTTCATAAGCCTTTTTAATAGGTTCTGAATACTTACCCTCTTCTATATAAACATCTTTTATTATTGTTTCAAAAGTTGTGTGTCTACAATGATCTGACCAATAAGTATCAATAACCTTAATCTCAGTTATTGTTGGATTTCTATCCTCTGATTTAAAATAATCTCTTATTAGTTTTAAATCTTCTAAACTCATAGCTAAAGATTTATCCCTATGGAAATTTTTAAGCCCCTCTTCATTTAAATCTAAAAAGCCATTTAAAACCTCAACCTCATTAGGTTCCTCTAAGTTTTCTTCTAAGACTTTTGAAAGTGGACTAACTTCCCTTGAATCAACAGGATTAATATAATAAGATTTTATTTTCTTTATCTCTTCCTCATTTAAATTCCCTTTTAAAATAATTACTTTTGACGATTTAACAGGAATTTTTTCCTCCTCAATAAGAAGCATTATACACTCTGAAGCTGAATCAGCTCTTTGATCATACTGTCCTGGTAAATATTCAACACCAAAAGCAATTTCATCTTGTCCTATTTCAAAATTTTCCTCATATACTCTATCTACTGGAGCTTCTGACAAAATAGTATTTACAGTTCTCACATACTGTTCTTCTTCCATATCTCCTAATATGTATTTATTTAAAACCCTTACATCCTCCAAAGCTTCAATTCCTAAATTATCTTTAAAATCCTTAAGTAATATCTGACTTTCCACATTAAAACCAGCTTTTTTTTCTACAAATACCATTCTAATACCAGACATTTTAATCCCCCATTCAAAACACGAACATTATTAATGATTAAAAATTAATCATTCGTTAATTTAACATTACCACCTTAAATACGTATTGTCAATATTTAAAATTATTTAAACATTCGTTTTTTCAGATAATTTTAGACGTATTTATATTATTTTTATTAATCAAAGTTCGTATTTAAGAATAAAAATAGAGATATATTAAAAGTCTCGAATAATATTTTTTAATATATCTCTAATATTTTTAGTCTTCTCTTAAAAGGTTTATATCCTTCCCTTCTAGAATCTTATTCATATTTCTTATAGAGCACATTTTTCCACACATTGTACAACTATCTTTATGTTCAGGAGTAGATTCTTTTCTGTATCTAATTGCTTTTTCACTATCTATTGCTAAAGAAAACATCTCGTCCCAATCTAGTCTTTTCCTAGCATCACTCATTTTATTATCTATATCTCTTGCCCCTGAAATTCCTTTTGCTATATCAGCTGCATGAGCCGCTATCTTTGTGGCAACTATTCCTTCCCTTACATCCTCTAAATTAGGAAGTCTTAAATGTTCTGCTGGTGTTACATAACAAAGAAAATCTGCTCCATAAGAAGCCGCCATAGCCCCTCCTATAGCACTTGTTATATGATCATATCCTGGTGCAATATCAGTTACTATTGGTCCTAAAACATAAAATGGTGCTCCATGGCATAATTTTTTCTCTAATAAAACATTAGCTTCAATTTCATTCATTGCCATATGACCTGGTCCCTCTATTATTACTTGTACATTTCTTTCCCAAGCTCTTTTTGTTAGTTCTCCAAGGGTAATTAATTCTTTGATTTGTACAGCATCAGTTGCATCAGCTATTGAACCTGGTCTACAAGCATCCCCTAAACTTAAAGTTAAATCATACTTTTCACATATATCTAATAATCTATCAAAATATTCATAAAAAGGATTTTCTCTATTATTTAATTCCATCCATGCAAAAAGAAGAGATCCTCCCCTAGAAACTATATTAGTAAATCTTTTATTTCTTCTAAAAGTTTCAATTGTTTCTCTATTTAATCCAGCATGTATAGTAACAAAGTCAACTCCATCCTTTGCATGTTTTTCTACAACATCAAAAAATTCATCAACAGTTATATCTTTAAGTTCTTTATCATAGAAACCTACTACATCATACATTGGTACAGTTCCTATCATAGCCGTAGAAACTTCTACAAGTCTTTTTCTAAAATCATAAGTTTTACCATAATTACTTAAATCCATTATAGATTCTGCATTCATATCTATTGCTTTTTTAACTTTTTCTAACTCTAATTCTATATTGGCACAATCCTTTGAAATTCCTAGGTTAACATTTATTTTAGTTTTTAATCCTTGTCCAACACCCTCTGCACTTATACTTTTATGATTTTTATTAGCTGGTATTACAATTTTTCCTTCAGCCATTAAATTCATTAAAGTTTCAATATTAATTCCTTCTTTTTCTGCAACTACTTGCATTTCCTTTGTTATTATTCCTTTTTTAGCAGCATCCATTTGAGTTGTATAATTCATATTAGTTCTCCTTATTTTAATTTTTTAACTGCGCAGTTAAATTAATATAGGATCCTATTTTTTTATAAAAAATAAAAGCTTGCCCTAAGGCAAGCTTAATAAACACTTATATAGATACATTTATAACTTTTCAAAGTATAAATATAAATAAACAATAGTTTCTGCTTCCCTACGGTAGTACTAACTACATCAGGTTTTAAGGGTTAGATAGATATTATCCTCTCAGCATACAAAATGCACCCCTAGCACTTACGATTAAATATTTACTTTTTCTAAATTATACTATCAATTTTTTTCAATTTCAAGTAAATTTATAAAAATAAGTAATAATATACTTAATAATTATTTTCGCTAAATATAAAAAAGATATACTAAATTAAAACCAAGTAAAATATAAGTAGGAA
>ERZ1026880.917-NODE-917-length-13658-cov-13.076674_pt1 | contig 13658 bp, 14 predicted proteins | sample MGYA00380170_ERZ1026880 | MGnify/ENA primary metagenome ERZ1026880 (study PRJEB33269, sample SAMEA4719806) | human gut metagenome | biome: human-associated habitat; feature: organic feature; material: feces | place: Cameroon | collected 2013-10 ...
CGATTGTGATTGATGAAGTTATAAAAACGATTTTAAGGTATGTATATAATTGATTGACAGGACTAAAATATGACAATGCAAGAATGTTATGAAGCTATTGGAGGAAACTATGAAGCTATCTTGGGACGCCTTCACAGCGAAGCGCTGATTCATAGATTTGTATTAAAGTTCCTTGAATATCAGAGTTGTATACAGTTAAAACAGGCATTCTCAAGTTTTACAGTAAAAGTGCTAAATAAATCAGCATTTAAGCTGAAAATGAAATTGTTTCATTATGTCTGACTGTAAAACTCAGAAGATTTGTTTACAGGATGTGTGGATGATGCAGCTGCTTATGGAAATGCAAGTACAAGATTTACAGATGACGGTGAGTTTGGATTGGGGTACGAGGTGGAAATCAGTACATATAAGTATATGATCCATGGAATGAGCAGCGGAAATTTTTATGAAAATGAACAAATAGAATTTAACTTGCAAAAACAAAAAGAATCATTTAAAATGCAAAGCATAACAAATAAAAAAGCCGGCTAACAAGCGTGAAATTGAGAGGATTGCTGCTCCTCAACGATTTCATGCTTTTTTTATTTGTGCATGGGAGGTTTTATGAAACAAAAAAATAAATTAAGAGATATGCCAGTTCGTCCATTGTTGTACACAATGGCAGTACCATTAATGTTTTCTTTACTGATTCAGTCTTTATATAACATTGTCGATAGTATCTTCGTGGCAAAGCTATCAGAAACAGCTTTAACAGCAGCTTCTTTGGTTTATGCCATTCAGTTTTTGATGATTGCAATTGGGGTTGGGACTGCTGTTGGTTTAAATGCACTGCTTTCTCAAAAACTAGGACAGAAGAAACACGAAGAAGCATGCAGAGTTGCTACAACAGGATTGTTTTTGATGATTGCTACTTCTGTTGTATTTTCTTGGAGTGGTGTATTTTTCTCAAAGCAGATTGCGATGTTTCTAAGTAAAGATATAGAGCTGCAACAATTGTGTAATGAATACGTATCTATCAATCTGATTTTCTGTTATGGTATTTTCCTACAGACATATGGACAGCGTTTACTGCAGGCTGTAGGGGATACGTTATTATCTATGTTTTCTTTGATTATTGGTGCTATTGTGAATATCATTCTGGATCCAATTATGATTTTTGGGCTGTTTGGATGTGAAGCAATGGGAATTCGTGGTGCTGCAATTGCAACGGTCATTGGACAATTTGTTGGTGCATTTGCGGCACTGGTATTCAACCGTATAAAGAATCCAGTGATTCATGTTTCATTCAAAGGATATCATTTTGTATGGAAGGATGTTGCAGATATTTACCGTGTTGGCTTGCCAACGATTATTATGCAGGCGATTGGAAGTTTCATGACATTTGCATTGAATAGTATTCTTCTTGGTGTATCTTCTACAGCAGTTGCATTCTTTGGTATTTATTATAAACTGCAGAATTTTTTAATGATGCCTGTCAATGGACTAGGACAGAGTGCAATTCCTGTTGTTGGATATAACTATGGCAGTGGACAAATGGATCGTGTAAAGCAAGTGTGGAAAGTATTGATTCCTACAGGTATTGTTTTTGCGTTGTGTGGAACACTTGTTTTTATGCTTTTTCCATCACAATTATTAAAAATGTTTTCCGCAAGTGAAGAAATGATGGTATTTGGTATTCCTGCTCTGCGTATTATATCTGTAACGTTTGTGTTTTCTGTGATTACGATATTGTGTGGCTATTTTGCTTCTGGGCTGGGAAATGGAGTGATCAATATGATTGGTGGTGCTTTGCGTCAATTGATTGTTCTTGTTCCAGTGATTTATGTTTTGATTCAATATGCTGGAATTAATAAAGCATGGTTTGCATTCTGGATTTCAGAAGGGATTGGATGTCTGTATAGTTTGCTGGCGGTGAAAAGAGAAAAACAGAAGAAAAACACTACAATGTAAAATTTTGTTGTTGACGAGTAATGTTTATTTTGGTATCATTCTAATTGCTTGATTGAGATATCAAGTTGAATGATATGGAGGTTTAGCTCAGTTGGGAGAGCATCTGCCTTACAAGCAGAGGGTCAGCGGTTCGAGCCCGTTAACCTCCACGAAATAAGATCAACTAGAAATAGTTGATTTTTTTTGTTTGATAGAAAAAAGAATGAAGTTTGATTACTTCACTCTTTTGCTTAAGAATAACAAAATGATAAGACTGATTCCACTGATGATAAAACTAATGTTTCGAATCGGTGTATTTTCATAGGTTAGAATATATGTTTTGTTTTTCTTTGCTTTGAATGTAACCATGGATTCATAGTTTGCATAACAATCCACTTTTGTTTTTTGCTTTCCATGGACTTCATATATTGTATAGCCTTTGTACCATGTTTTTGGAAGTACAAGAGTTGTATCTTTTTCTAATGTTGAAGTATTGAATGTGAGAGTGTCATAGTCTGTTGCATAGAGAAGTTTTAAATCATTTCCAGATGAATCTTTGATATTTGTTGTACGAAGACGGAAATCTGGAGAATTGAGTGGCAGATAATCTCCGCCAGCAAGCTCTACACGTACATAGTATGCACTGTAACAAGGATCACATAACTTTCCATCGAGGATGTTTTGCCATGTTGTTGCGGATGTCATTCCAAATGTACGTGAGTAACATGGAATAATATGATAGATACATTCGATGGATAAGATCGTAATGATAATATACGATACGTATTTTTTATTCCATTGGGAATAGATGCCAATCGATGCTGGTATTGATAATAGAAGCACAGTTAATGTATTGAAACGCCATGGAAACTGCATGATTTGTAATGGCAGAATGTCCCATGGAAGGAAAGTGGATGGTAATAATAGACAAATATAGCCAAGAATCAACATTGTTGACACAAATAGATTCTTTTTCTTTGTGAATATGTATGTCAGTGGAATAAATGTTAAGAACCATCCGACATTGACAGTCATTGTTTTTGCGTGTTCTAAAGTATTTCCACTATAGCCGAAGATTGTCTCGTTCACAAAATATTGCCATGGATCCATTGCATTTGCGGCAAGGTTAGAATTGCTTCCATAATAGTCCACAATGAATTGTTGAGAACGTAGCTGTTCAATCATTGGAATTGTAAAGAAGAATGATAATAGAAATGCAAAGCATACTGCTAGAAAGATATGGCTGTATTTTTGTTTATTTAAATGAGGAATGGAAATAATACATAGAATTGCACATAGAATACTTGCCATTAGAAATGTCAGGTTATGTGATAACGCTAAGCAAGTTAATGAAATGGTCAATGTGATCCACGAACCATTTTTATAAATAATCTGATAGATGCCTAATACCATATAGGGGAGAAAAGCAAAGGCAAAGATTTCTCCAAGTGCACCTCTGACATAAACATCTGTAATTCGATAATTAGAGAATAAATATGCACAGGAAGCGATATAGCTGATGCCTTTCTTGTTTGTGATGTGCATTGCTAATTGGATCATTGCATATGCGGAAAGAAAAGAAGCAATACCAACAGTCAATTTATAAGAAAATACTAATGATGCACCACAAAGATGCAGCAGTGCAGGAATGATAAGGAATACATCCGAATAGAAAAGAGGGGAAGCATAGCCATAATGATGATTTTCATAGGGATAGAGAGCAGGAAAGAATTGACCGTGCTGTATTGCTTTTGATAATTGTTCAATTCTAGATACATGAAAGAATGTATCGTGTTCAATGCCTAGAAAATCTTTTGTGATGTATGGCAGCAGGAAAAGACATGTAATCAAACATGCAAATGCAATATCTTTCCATTTCTTCTTTAACCAAAGTACCATGTGCTGAACCATTCTAGTGATTTAATATATGCGTTTGTTGTGGCAAAACCAGCAGTTGCCGGCAAGAACACAACAAACAATAAAATATACATAACAATATAGAAGCAAACGACACTTTTTCCCACAATGCCATATTCCCATAAGTATGAAAATAAATAAGCAATCGATAATATCGCAAAGATTGACGTTGGGTAGAAGTGGTATGCAAATACACAGCGTGTAATGATCATCCAAGGGGCTAAAGCTGTGATATATCCAATGACAATGACAAGTGCAGATTGTTTTTTTGTGCGAATTCCATCCAATACTGTAAATACGATTCCTCCTAGTGACAGCCACGTCATCAGTGGATTAGAGAAGCAGGAAATCGTATGTTGACTGTTATTGACATCATATCCGTTGTAGTACCAGATTGGTCTAAGATCTAAAAGCCATTGCTTCCATGTACTGGAATATGGATGTGTTGCGTTTAATGAAGAATGATATTGAAACATGTATTCACACTGTTTCCATACATTCATGAAAGACCATCCATCGTTTTTCCATACACGATCAGGAATATATGAAATTGCGTAAATGATGATTGGGATAAAGATGAAGAAAATAAAACATAATCCAATTGTGATTGCAAAGCGTTTTGGAAATACATCTTTGATATGTATTGCAAGTGCTTCTTCACTTGGTACAAGATGTGCATTCTTTAAATGTTTTTTTGCTTTCTGATAATCTGAATATTGAATGAAGAAATATGTGAATAACAGAATGGCTAATCCAACTGCAGAATAGCATGCAGTCCATTTTGTGGCGATGGCAATTCCCATTGTGATTCCACAGAGTGCTAAGTATTTCAACTGTTTGAGGAATGTTGTATCATACCAGCTCATCTGAATATAACGAATCATGTAATAGAACATCACCATAATCCAGAAGATGCTGAATGGTTCCAGTGTTCCAATTCTTGAAGTTGTTAAATGCATGAAATCAAACGCTAATAGAATCGATGCAATTGTTGCAATGGATGTTTTATAAAACAATCTTCTAGCAATGCCATACATGAGTGGAATCATTAATATCCCAAATAAAGCACCAGGCAGTCTCCATACAAATGGAGACATTCCAAACAGTTTAATAAATAATGCCATCGTATTTGTGCCAAACAGTGGATGAACAGTAGCGTACATGTCTTGTCCATTGGCAATTTCCCATGCATTTCTTGGATGATAGATTTCATCAAAGTAAGACTGATCATAATATGTTGGATGTAATACAAGCTTATCTTGTTCATCAATTAATAAAGTAGCAGGATATTGGCTGTCTTTTTGTCCATCCATTTCAATGCTCAATGGAACAAAGGATGTATGTGAAGAACTTCTTAGACCAATTTCTGTTAAAGAGTTATTTTTGTTTGTACTTCTCAGCCATACATATTTATATTTCCAGTTTCCTTCAATGATCTGATACTGATAAATAGATCCTTTTTTCAATGTAGCAATCTGATCCCATGAATGATGATCATTGGATCCATAAATTTGTATGCCTTCTGTACCTAATTGATATGTATCTGGATTGGAGTTGTTATCTCCTTCACCATAGATCGTATAGATTGCATCAAAGTTTGTATCTGTTTTTAGCTCAAAGACAATATCCTGTCCTGTTTTGGATGGCTGCCATGTTGTTACTGGAAACTTCAGGGAGCCAAGCTGGTAGAAAGAAATGATTGCGTAAATTCCTGTAATCCATATAATATTACGAATATCTTTTTTTCTGTAAGATGGATATGGTTTTGTTGAATGAACAAAAGATAAAACCGGAACATCTTTTTTTTCTTCTTCCTGCATTGTTTTGTCTTTGATGAAGTAAAAATAAATCCAGATAACAGTGCTGAAAAGGAAACATAATAATGCAACTGGTAATAATGCTGCATCATTGAAATATTCTAAACTTAAATTTTTCATGCATTTATTCTAGCATGGATATGGTATGAATGAGGATTTGTAAAATGTTTGAAATTATTAAAATTATTTTAGCACTCATCTTGACTCAGTGCTATTTGTGACTATAATAACTATTGTTAGCAATCTTAAGAAGTGAGTGCTAAGAAAAAATGGAGGTAATTGTATGTTAAAACCATTACATGATTACGTAGTATTAGAAAAAGTAAAAGAAGAAGAAAAAACACAGAGTGGAATCATTCTTACAACAAAAGAAGCAAAAGATGAACCAAGTCACGGTATTGTAATCGCTGTTGGCCCAGGTAAAGCAAATGACAAGGGTGAAATTACACCAATTGATTTACAGGTTTCTCAGCATGTTATCTATAAAAAGTATTCTGGAACAGAAGTAAAAGATGCTGGCAAGGAATATCTCATTATCAAGGCTGAAGATATTCTCGCAGTTGTTGAATAAGAAAGAAGGTAATGATTTATGGCTAAGGAAATTAGATATGCAAAAGACGCTAGAGATGGAATGCTTGATGGTGTCAATAAGCTCGCTGATGCGGTAAAGGTTACATTAGGTCCAAAAGGAAGAAACGTTGTTCTTGAAAAGAGCTATGGTTCTCCAGTTATCACAAATGATGGCGTAACAATTGCTAAGGAAATTGAACTTGAAGATAAGTTTGAAAATATGGGTGCAAAGCTTGTATATGAAGCCGCAAATAATACAAATGAACTTGCTGGTGATGGTACAACAACTGCTACAATCTTGACACAGGCTATGATTACAAATGGTCTGAAGGCAGTAGATAAGGGTGCAAACCCAGTATTGATGAGAGAAGGCATTGAAAAGGCAGCACATGCGGTTGCTGAAAAGCTTCTTGAAGAAAGCCATCAGGTTACAACAAATGATGATGTAAAGAATATTGCTACAATTTCCAGCGGCAGTGAAGAAATTGGTTCTATCATTGCAGAAGCTATGGAAAAGGTTGGCAATGATGGTGTTATCAATGTTGATGAATCCAGATCTTTTGAAACTTCATTAGAAATGACAGAAGGTATGCAGTATGACAAGGGTTATGTTTCTCCTTATATGGTAACAGATCATGATAAGAATGAAGTTACACTTGAAAATCCATTGATCATGGTAACAGATCAGAAGGTCAATACAATTCAGGAAATCCTTCCAGTTCTTGAAGAAGTTGTAAAGTCTAACAAGGCTTTGATGATTATTGCAGATGACTTTGATAATGAAGTGATGTCTACTTTGATCATCAACAAGCTGCGTGGAACATTCAATGTTGTTGCGACAAAGGCTCCTGGATTTGGTGACAATGCTAAGAACCAGTTAGCTGATATCGCTGCTATGACAGGCGCAAACTTCTATGCAAAGGATCTTAACATGAACTTACAGGATATGAAGGTTGAAGATCTTGGTTCTGCTAAGAAAGTTATCGTTGGCAAGGATAAGACAACAATCATTGATGGTAATGGTGATGCTGGTGTTGTTGCTGAAAGAGTTGAAGGAATCAAGAAAGAAATCGAAAACACAAAGAGTGATTACGATAAGAAGAAGCTTCAGGAAAGACTTGGCAAGCTTACAAATGGTGTCGCTTTGATCAAGGTTGGTGCTACAACTGAAACAGAACTGAAAGACAAGAAGCTAAGAATTGAAGATGCTTTGAATGCTACTAAGGCTGCAGTCAGTGAAGGTGTTGTGACTGGTGGTGGTCTTGCATTGATTACTGCTTTAAAGGCTGTCAAGGATACATTGAAGGATGAAACAATTGATGTACAAAGAGGTATTAATGTTGTTCTAGATGCTTTGAAGTGTCCTATCATGCAGATTGCTGAAAATGCTGGCTATGATGGAAATGAAATTCTAGAAAAACAGTTAATGCAGGAAGAAAACATTGGCTTCAATGCTAAGAATGGTGAATGGGTAGATATGTTTGCCAAGGGTATTATTGATCCTACAAAGGTAACACGTTCTGCTTTATTGAATGCTGCAAGTATTTCTGGCTTATTCATTACAACAGAAGCTGCAGTTGCAGATATTCCTGCCAAGGAAGCAGCTGCTCCTGCAATGCCTCAATATTAATAATTATGGGAAGTCTAAAACAGGCTTCCTTTTATGTTACAATAGTATTTGGGTATAGGAGAAGAGTGAAATGAAAATTGCGGTAACATATGAAGATGGTCAGATTTTCCAGCACTTTGGTCATACACAACAGTTTAAAGTTTATGATATTCAAGATAACAAAGTAGTATCTTCAAGAATTGTTGACACAATGGGACAGGGACATGGTGCATTAGCAATGTTTCTTATGATTGAAGGTGTGAATGTTCTAATCTGCGGCGGTATTGGTATGGGTGCACAGAATGCATTGCGTTCTATGAACATTGCATTGTTTGGCGGTGTCAGTGGAGATGCAGATGCAGCTGTTGAGCAGTATTTAAATGGTTCATTAGAATATGATCCAAATGCACAGTGTTCTCATCATGATCACGCATGTGAAGAACATGATTGTTCTTGTGATCATCAAGGATGCAGTGGAAATCATCATTTAAGCTAAAAAATAAGCTGTGCTAACTTGTAACAAGTCAACACAGCTTTTTATATGTAAAAAAGAAACCTGCATATACAAGTTTCTAGTCATAAAATACTTTGGATAAGAAATCTTTTGCACGATCAGACTGTGGATTAGAGAAGAATTCTTCAGCAGTATTTTCTTCAATAATTTCACCCTGATCCAAAAATACAACTCTTGTCCCAACTTTTCTAGCGAAGCCCATTTCGTGTGTGACAACGACCATTGTCATGCCTTGCTTGCCAAGATCTTTCATTACATCCAGTACTTCTTTGATCATTTCTGGATCTAATGCACTTGTCGGTTCATCAAACAACATGATATCTGGAGACATGCATAGTGCTCTAGCAATTGCGACTCTCTGCTTCTGACCGCCAGAGAGGTTGTTAGGGTAGCTGTCTCTTTTTTCTTTCAAGCCAACTTTATCAAGATATTCTAATGCAACTGTTTCTGCTTCTGCATCAGATTTATGAAGTACTTCTACTTGTGCAAGCTTGCAGTTTTCAAGAACTGTCATATTTGGAAATAAGTTAAAGTGCTGGAAAACAAATCCCATTTTATTTCTTTGTTCTCTAAACTTCTTTTCGTTATTACGATCCATGAGTTCTCCATCGAGATAGATTTTTCCAGAATCAATTGTTTCTAGACCATGGATGCATCTTAACAGTGTGCTTTTTCCTGAACCGCTAGGTCCGATCAGTGAGATGATATCTCCCTGGTTTACTTCTAATGACACGTTATGTAAAGCATGTGTCTTATTAAAATTCTTACATACATTTTCAACTTTAATCACTGACAGATAACCTCTTTTCAACTTTCATTCCAATCATAGATACAACACATGTCATCACAAGATAGAAAATTGCGGCTAACATGTAAGGTGACATGACATCGAAATATTGTGCACCGATGATCTGTGCACCTTTTAACAGTTCTACTGCACCAATACAGCTGATCAATGAACTATCTTTAATCAGTGTAATAAATTCAGAAATGAGTGGTGGTACGATACGCTTGAATGCCTGTGGAAGAATGACAAGCTTTAATGTTTTCCAATTGGATAATCCAAGTGTTTCGCAGGCTTCCCACTGACCTTTGTCCACAGCGTTGACACCTGAACGAATCAATTCTGTCTGGTAGGCACCTGAGTTAATACTCATGGCAAGTACGCCAATAAGTAATGGATCAATCCTTAGAATCTTTCCTGTAATCGCTGTATACATAGAAGGGATGACAGAGAAGATAATCAAAATCTGTAATAACAAAGGTGTACCACGAATGATCGTGACATATACATTGGCAATACCTCTTGGCAATGCATGTTTACTTCTTTTTCCAGTAGCGCCAAGTGTTCCAAGGATCAAGCCAAATAAAAGGGAAAGTGCTGCGATGCCTATCGACAACAACGCTCCTTTGGCTAGATACAGAATATTGGCTAAAGTAAAGACTTCTTGAAATGCGACAAACATATTTATACTTTCCCTCACTCCTTATTTTGTTTCAAGTGGTGTTAGACCATACTTATCACAGAGTGTCTGATATTCATCACTTGCTAAAAGAGTTTCAATACATTTATTGATCTTATCAATAATTTCTGTATTACCGAGTTTTGCAATGACATAGTTCTGTTCATCTACAAGGCTGTCATCAAGCATTGTGAATGTTCCGTTAGAAACATAGTTTTTCGCAACGCCAAGATCAACAACTGCAGCGTCATACTGATTTGCGCTTAGTGCATTCATAATATCCTGTGCATTTTTTAATCCAGTAACATCAGCACCTTCAATTTCCTTTGCTGCTTCTTCACCAGTAGAACCTGTCTGTACGGCAATCTTCTTTCCTTTTAAATCATCTAAAGATGCAATAGAAGATCCTTTTGGCAATACTGCTACCTGAGAAGAACCAAGATAAGGTTCAGACCATTCTACTTTTCTATTTTCAGCATATGTGAAGCCTGAGATACCTAAGTCAATCTGATCACCTTGCAGCTGTGTAACGATGTTATCAAAGTCCATCTTTTTTAATTCGATTTTGTAAGGTGTACCTTCCTGGTCTGTTAAGTACTGTTCAAACAAAGCACACATGTCTGGATCAAATCCAATGATATCTCCATTTGTATTTTCTGATTCATATGGAGCATAGTCAGGGGAGATACCAACAGTGATGACTGTTGCGTTACTGTTATCTGCAGTTGTGGAACTATTTGCAGATGTGGATGAAGAACATCCAGCAAGTGTTAGTAATGTTGCTGCTAAAACTGTTGTCAATAATTTTTTCATGTTTTTTTCCTCTTCTTTCTATTTATGCATTCGTAAATTCAATCAGTGAATTCGTCGTCGTTTTCTTTTCATCAAAAAAAACGTCCAATCAAAAAAATTGGACGTTATATAAACGCGGTACCACCAAATTTCCATCTGTACCTTTACAGATGACACCTCAAACTCTTAACGCAAGTTTACGATTCAGCCTCAGCAATCTTCGACTGAATAACTCCAAGACACGTTCCTGAAACTCGCTTCAATATCTTTCACCAGACGATATCTCTCTGTGCAAGCATCCTTTCAGTACTACTTCTCTTCATCGTTTATGCAATTAGTATATCTTCTTTCTTGAATGTTGCAAGAAGATATTTCGAAAAAGCAAAGAAAAAGATTGTGCGGCAAATCCTTAATAATCATTAAGAACGCGTTAAGAAACTGTATGATATTTTGGCAACGCACAAATATGAAGTATAATAGTACGGTGAGGTTGTTAAAATGATGCCATTTGTAATTTCTTGTATCTTAGTGCTGCTTGCAGAAGGTACGGGACATAGTTTTTTTAAAATATTCCATATTAAAAGAAGTGGATTTGCTTCACCTATCGGTGCAGCAATCTTGTTTTCTCTATTGGAGATCTTGTATTTGCCTAGACTTTGTCTAGGGGGACCATTTGGATGGATCAAAGGAAGTACATTTCTTGTTTTGATTTTTGCGATTGTCTGCGTATTATCGAATCTGAAAGGAATTGTTTCTTCAATTGTTCGTGGGCGGATTATTTATGTATTGCTGGCTGGAAGTATGATGTTTGGTTTGTTCTATATTTGTAAAACAAATCTGGCAGTTGGAAATGATAGAGAATTGCTGCTGATGGCAAATAATATGAATTCACAATCCATCATGCTTGAAAATAATCGTCTGCAAGGCTATGAAATGTTTGGGAGTTTTGCGATTTGGCTGTTTGAGGGAAACTTTGAAAAGGGTGCACTGACATTAGCGTTATTTGCGACGATGATGTCTGCAATGCTGTGTTTGAACATGATTGACAGCTTTGAAATTGGAAATCCATGGTTTCGCTTTACATTGATTGTTTCTTCTATCTTTTATTCACAGTTTTATTCCTGGGAGATTGCTGGTGCATATCATGGTGGAAACTGGAGAATCTTCTTCATTGCTTTGGCTTTGTGTACACTTTATCAATGGATCAAGAGTGGAGTAGAAAATGTTAAATATATTTTTCCATTCGTTGTGTTTGCAGGGATGTTTTCGCATAATGGATTCTTGATGATTGGCTTTGAACTTGTATATTTATGTGCTGTGTATTTGTTTAATACAAAAAAGATTCGTTCTTTGTTTGATATTACAACGTTCTTGATTCCTGTATTTATTTACTGTGTTGCCTGGCTGACAAAGTATTCGCTGGTTTCTGCAGTTATCCTGAGTGCCGTGCTGATTTTGTTCTATTGTGCAAGACTGAAACGTTCTGTATATATTAAAATGATTCGTGTAGAAGATGTATTGATTGATCATTCTGTTAAGATTTTCTATGTGACGATTCCACTGGTGTTCTTGATTGGAACATTTTTCTTGAGATACTTTACAGTACAGTATGCAGTGCCATATTCTGAATATATTCATTTCTTTTCTAACAGTTCTATTTCTACATGTCTATTTATGAGTGGCAGCATTTTGGATAATGCATTGAATATTTTCAGATGGGCAGGTGTACTTGTATTCTTGTCACGTGCCAGTAAACCAGAAGAAAAGATGATGCGTATGATTTTTCTAGGAATGGTTGTCTTCTTTGTCAATCCATTATGTATGGGAATGCTGTCTCGTATTACAGGACTTGCAATGTACGCACATGCATTTGAAATTATCTTTAATCCATTTACAGATATTATGATTTTCTACTGGATCTATAAACAGTTTGAATGGACTGTGATTGGTCAGTGGATCCTTGAATTAACATTAGTGATTACATGTGTGCTGGGCCATGTTTCATCCTTTATTGATCATCCAGCAGGGTTATATACGGATCTTTTGACAAGAGATCCAAAGAACGGGAGTGTGATTTTACCATGAATGTTTACGATTGGGACAATACAATTTATCGACAGGATTCTACAGCAAACTTTGTACTTTGGCTGTTTCGAAATCGACCAAAGACATTATTATCCATACCAAGAACACTTGTATATGCAATTGGCTATGGATTGCATGTTGTAGATAAGCTGACATTTAAAGAAAATCTATATCATATGTTTGTATTTGTAAAAGATATGGATGGTACAACAGATGCATTTGTGGATTCTCATATGGATCATGTGAAAGAATTCTATCTGAAACAGCAGAAAGAAGATGATGTTGTGATTTCTGCTTCACCTGAATTTACAATCAAGCGATTCTGCAAGAAACTTGGTATCAAACATGTGATGGCAACCGTTGTGGATCCAAAGACAGGAAAGCATACAGGTTTAAACTGCCATGGTGAAGAAAAGGTAAAAAGATTCTATCAGATGTTTCCAAATGCAGAAATTGATGAATTCTATTCAGACTCCTTATCAGATACACCACTTGCATTGAAAGCAAAAAGAGCATTTTTAGTCAAAGGGGATCAAATCTTAGACTGGCCCAAGAAATCATAAGTAATTCATATAAGTTGCTTTTTTTCAATATTAATGAACCACTTGTATTTGGTGCACCAATATGTATAACCCCATTATGTTGATTCCAACAATTCTTGCTCTTTTATCAGGTGCTCTTGTTGCATGGATCAGTGTAACAACTGGATTCATTCACAGTATGAATTTCAATCCTGCTGTATCTGTAGCGTGGGTAATTAGCTTTCTTAAGAGGTGGCATTTGATTCTTGATCGCTATTGTTGTCACAATCATTGTACAATGTGTCATCTATTATTCTTTCTTCAAGCTGCTTGATAACCAGGCGTATGCTGAAGAACAGGCTGAAAAGAATAAAGCGTAATTGAGGTATTGATATTATAACCTGTCTCTTATACACATCTGACGCTGCCGACGACTCCTTA
>ERZ1026880.918-NODE-918-length-13652-cov-11.312569_pt1 | contig 13652 bp, 5 predicted proteins | sample MGYA00380170_ERZ1026880 | MGnify/ENA primary metagenome ERZ1026880 (study PRJEB33269, sample SAMEA4719806) | human gut metagenome | biome: human-associated habitat; feature: organic feature; material: feces | place: Cameroon | collected 2013-10 ...
TCTTGAAATACGTGACGTTTTAATAGATTTTTAACTCATAAAAGTTGCAAAAGGTAATAAAATCATGATTTTTAGGTAGGATGGAGGGGAATTTGTAAGGCTTATGGAACAGATTCCTTATAATTTCGTGATTTCATCGTGAAATGAGATTTCTTTATTTAAGCCACCCGATATATTAATTTAAAACACCCGATAATATATCCTGGCTTTCGTACAATATTTCCCACTACCCATCGTTTATAATTTATAATTAATTTATTAAAGAGGTGTAACTTAGCTTCATCACATAATAAAAAGGAGAAATCAAGATATGATAGAATATATTCATGGCGATTTAACCGAGCTGACCCCAGCCATGGCCGTGGTAGAAACGGCTGGAGTGGGATATGGACTCAACATTTCGCTCAATACCTATACCGCCATTCAGGGCAAGCAGGAGGTAAAACTTTATGTTCACGAGGTGCTCGTGGCTGGTGGAAGAGACGACTCTTTCACCCTTTTCGGTTTTGCTACCAAGCAGGAACGTGAACTCTACCGGCTGCTCATCACCGTATCGGGTGTAGGTGGCAACACGGCGAGAATGATTCTCTCGTCTATGTCGCCTGCCGAACTCTGCAACGTGATTTCCACAGGCAACGACAAAATGCTGAAAACCGTGAAGGGTATCGGACTCAAGACGGCACAACGCATCATCCTCGACCTGAAGGATAAAATCGTGAGCCTCGGCATCGCAGACGAATTGCCTGCCAACGGAGGCAATGTGGCGATGGTGAACAACGACATCAAGGATGAGGCTGTCAGTGCCCTTACCATGCTCGGCTTCTCGCCGGCACCTTCGGCAAAGGTAGTGGTGGATATCCTGAAGGCTCAACCCGACCTGCCTGTGGAGCAAGTGGTGAAACTCGCATTGAAACAAATTAAGTAAATGAAGATAAGACAAAGAATCATATATCTGGCGATGGCGTGGCTGATGGTTTCTACCTTCGGCTACGCCCTCGCTTTGCCTTTTCTGCAGGATGATAGAACCAGGCAAAGAAACCAGGGGGCACTAAACAGACAGGCTGCTCCGGCTTCGAGACCATCGGCACAGTATGGGAATCAAGTCAGGAATCAGCCCCGCAATGGCAACAATGCCGCAAAGGATGGGGATAAGAAGTCGGGCGTCAATGCCCAGCCGCTTCTCATTTCTGAAGATACCATCCCAGATTCCCTGCTGCATCCACGCTGGCAGATTCAGCGCACCCAGCCGTTCTCGCTGAGCGACCTCTACCAGAGTCCGCTCGACCTGAAGCGTCCGGATGCCCTGAAGTATGATGTTATCTACAACGATACCATCAACCGCTACATCATCGGTAACAAGATGGGCAACACCTGGCTATCGGCTCCTATCATGCTCACTCCGGCGGAATATCTCGCATGGACTGAACTGAACGAGCGAAACGCTTTCTACCGGAAGAAGAACGACGAGATATACCAGGCTAAGGGCAAGGAAAAATTCGATTTCACCGATATGCACTTCGACCTGGGACCGGCTGAGAAAATCTTCGGTCCTGGCGGCATCCGGGTGAAGACGCAGGGTTCTGCCGAACTGAAGTTTGGTATCAACAAGAAGAATATCGACAACCCTTCGCTGCCTATCCGCAACCGAAAGACCACGATGATGAACTTCGATGAGAAGATTAATCTGAATCTGAACGGTAAGATTGGCGACAAGATGAACCTCAACCTGAATTACAACACCGATGCCACCTTCGACTATGATGCGCAGAACATGAAGCTGAAGTATGATGGCAAGGAGGATGAAATCATCAAGCTGGTTGAGGCGGGCAATGTTTCCTTCCCTAGCAACTCGTCGCTTATCAAGGGTGCCAGCAGCCTCTTTGGTCTGAGAACCGATATGCAGTTTGGAAAACTCAAGTTGCAGACTGTGTTCTCGCAGAAGAAGTCTGCATCTAAAAGTGTTTCGAGCAAGGGCGGTGTGCAGCTGACTCCTTTCGAACTGAATGTAGCCGATTACGAGGAGAACCGCCACTTCTTCCTCTCCCGTTTCTTCAGAAACCATTACGACGAATGGATGAAGAAGTTGCCTAACTTGGTAACGGGCGTCACCATCAACCGTGTGGAAATCTGGGTAACCAACAAGACGGGAACCACCACGAATACCCGAAACATCATCGCCCTGACCGACCTGGGTGAAACCGAGAAGCTGAGCAATCAGATGTGGACTGCGGGAGGAACCAAGGTGCCTTCCAACCAGGCTAACACCGAGTATACAGCAATGACAAACCAGTTTGCTGCAGCCCGTGACAACGACCAGGCTTCTACCGTACTGGAAGGCGGCGGACTGGTGGGCGGCAGCGATTACGAAAAACTGGAGAGTGCCCGACTGCTCTCTTCTTCTGAATACTCCGTGAATACGGCGATGGGATACGTATCCCTGAAAACCGGATTGCAGACCGACCAAGTGCTTGCTGTGGCTTACGAATATACCTACGGCGGCGTAACCTATCAGGTGGGTGAATTTGCATCAGACATCACCGATACCAAGCAGGGACTCTTCGTGAAGTCGCTGAAGAACACCAGCTGCAGTCCGCAGCAGGGCAACTGGGACCTGATGATGAAGAACGTCTACTATCTCGCCTCTCAGGTGGAGAAGGAGAAGTTCCGTCTCGACATCAAGTACCAGAGCGATACCACGGGTGTCTATCTCAGTTATATTCCCGAGGCGCAGGTCAAGAGCCAGCCTATCATCCGCGTGGTAGGAGCCGACCGACTCGACAACAACAACAAGGCGCGCAGCAATGGTTACTACGACTATGTGGAGGGCTACACCGTATCCAACGGTCGTGTGTTCATCCCGAAGGTAGAGCCGTTCGGAAGCTATATGCGTGATTATCTGGTAAAGAACGGCGTTGCGAAGGAGCAGGCAGACAAGTATGCCTTTACTGAACTTTACGATAGCACGAAGACCATCGCCAAGCAGTTGGCCGAGAAGAACAAGTATCTCATCACGGGTCAGTTCAAGGGTTCGGCTGCCAATGTCATCTCCCTGGGTGCCTACAATGTACCGCAGGGTTCGGTGGTGGTAACGGCAGGTGGCGTAACCCTTACCGAGGGTTCCGACTATTCCGTGGATTACAATGCCGGCGAGGTGACCATCCTCAACCAGAGTATTATCGATGCAGGAACAGCAGTGAACGTATCGCTGGAAAGCAACACCGACTACGGACAGATGCGAAAAACGATGGTGGGCTTGAACTGGGAATATGATTTCTCCAAGAATTTCCAGATAAGCGGTACGCTGCAGCATCTTTCCGAGCAGGCGCTCACCAACAAGGTGGCGATGGGTTCGGAACCATTGAAGAATACCATCTGGGGTGTGAACCTGAACTGGAAGAAGGAGAGCCAGTGGCTGACTAATATGCTCGACAAGATTCCGTTCCTGCATCTCACCCAGCCATCCTATATCACCTTCCAGGGCGAGTTTGCCCAGCTCATCGCGGGCGAAGCAGGAGGCACACAAGACAACGCCTCTTATCTCGACGACTTCGAGGGAACCAAGGAAACCATCGACGTGATGACTCCTTCTTCATGGATTATTTCGAGTGTGCCATCCCTCAACTTCAAGGAAGATTACAACGACAAGTCGGGCTTGACCAGCGGCTTCCATCGCTCCCGTCTTGCCTGGTATTGCATCGACCCTCTCTTCACCCGTCGAGGCAGTTCGCTGACTCCAGGTCACATCAAGAGCGACCTGAAGCAGTTGAGTAATCACTATGTAAGAGAGGTGTATGTAAAGGAGCTCTTCCCATTGCGCCAGCAGAGCACCTATCAGGGAGCCACCAACACGCTGAGCGTGCTCAACCTGGCTTACTATCCATCGGAGCCGGGTCCGTATAACTTCAATGTGAACGACCTGCAGCCCGACGGAAAGCTTCAGAACCCTCAGCGCAACTGGGGTGGTATGATGAGAAAGCTGGATACCAACAACTTTGAGCAGGCCAACGTGGAATACATCGAGTTCTGGATGCTCGACCCATTCATCTACTCCAAGGACCAGGCTGATGCCGCCGACTATGGTGGCGACTTCTACATCAACCTGGGAGAGGTGAGCGAGGATATTCTGCGAGATGGCAAGAAGTTCTACGAGAGTGGTATGCCGGTGGATGGCAGCGACAGCTTTACCTATACACAGTGGGGTAAGATTCCTACCCAGAGCACCGTGACCTACGCATTCGCCACCACCAGCGGCAGCCGTGCCCTGCAGGATGTGGGTTTCAACGGACTCACCGATGGCGAGGAGCAGGAATTCTACAAGAGTGCCTATCTCGACCAGATTCAGGGCAAGGTGAACCAGGCGGTGTTCGACAGCATCTTTGCCGATCCGGCACGAGATGACTACCACTATTTCCGCGGTTCCGACTGGGACCAGCAGAAGACATCCATCCTGGATAGATACAAGTATATCAACAACCCTCAGGGCAACTCGCCTGATAGCGACAGCCGTACAGAGAGTTATGATACATCTTATAAATCAACCCCTGATGTGGAAGATATCAACCAGGACTATACGCTCAACGAGTATGAGAAGTATTACCAGTATCACGTGAGCATCCGTCCGGAGGATCTCGTGGTGGGCAGCAACTTCATCGTGGATAAGCGAGAGTATAGCCAGACCTGGCGCGACAATACGAAGTCGGCAGTAACCTGGTATCAGTTCCGCATTCCGGTGGATGAGTTTGAGAAGCGCCAGGGCAACATCAACGATTTCTCTAGCATCCGCTTCATGCGTATGTTCCTCACCAACTTCAAGAAGCCTGTGGTGCTCCGATTCGGAACCCTCGACCTGGTGATGAGCAAATGGCGCACCTACGACCAGCCATTGGGAGCTGCCAGCGGCGGAACCCTGGAGGCGAGCACCGTGAGCCTGGAGGAGAATGCCGAGAAGACACCGGTGAACTACGTGTTGCCTCCTGGCATTGAGCGAGAGAAAGACCCTAGTCAGCCACAGCTGGTTGAGGCCAACGAGCAGGCGCTGAGCATGGTGGTCAAGAACCTGAGCAATGGCGAGGCAAAGGCGGTATATAAGAACTCTACCGTGGATTTGCGCCAGTACAAGCGCATCCAGATGTTCACCCATGCCAATGCCCTGGAGCAGAATACAACCAACCTGAAGGATAATCAGCTGTCTGTGTTCCTGCGCTTGGGTAGCGACTACAAGAACAACTATTATGAGTATGAGATTCCGCTGAAGGTGACCGAACCTGGCAAATACGTAAGAAACAGCACTGCTGACAAGAAGAAGGTATGGCCAGAGGAGAACATGCTGAATGTGGCTCTCAACATCTTTACCAGCCTGAAGAAGGAGCGCAACAAGGCGAAGGCACAGGGCCTGGCTTCCTATATGGCGCCATATTCCGTGTATGATGCCGAGCATCCGAACAACAAGCTCACCATTGTGGGTAATCCTACCCTGGGCGAGGTGAAGACCATGATGATTGGTGTGCGCAACAACTCGGGCGAGGAGAAGAGCGGAGAAGTTTGGATCAACGAGCTCCGACTGCTGGAGCACAACAACAAGGGCGGTTGGGCAGCCAATGCCAACCTCAACGTGCAGCTCTCCGACTTCGGTAGCGTGAATGCCACCGGAAGATATATGAGCGAGGGCTTTGGTGGACTGGAAGACGGCGTGGCAAGCCGAAGCACCGACAACTATGGCACCTATAGTGTAACCACATCGCTGGAGATGGGTAAGTTCTTCCCAGACAAGGCGAAGGTGAGCATACCTTTATATTATAGTGTGACCAAGGAGAAGACTTCGCCGAAGTATAATCCGCTGGATACCGATATGGAACTGAAGGATGCCCTGGATGCCACCGGCTCGAAGGCGGAGCGAGACTCTATCGAGAACATCGCCGTGACCAAGGTGACGCAGACCAATTTTTCTGTTTCCAACGCCCGTGTGGGTATCGCTACCAAGCGTCATCCGATGCCGTACGACCCGGCCAACTTCTCGCTGACCTACAGTCATGCGCATCAGCGTACCACCGGAGAGACTACGGTTTATGAGAACCGTGACAACTGGCGAGGCGCCCTGGATTATTCCTGGACTCCTGTGTATAAATCGTGGGAGCCGTTCAAGAAGATCAAGAACAAGAGCAAGTGGCTTGATATTCTGAAGAAGTTCGGCCTGAACTGGCTGCCTCAGAACGTGGCATTCAATACGGAGATGACACACGAGACCTACGAGCTGGAGGAGCGTGATATGGAGAGTGCGCTCAATTCGCAACTGCCGCTTACCTATAGCGACCAGTTCCTCTGGAACCGAGAGTTCTCCATGCGCTGGGACTTGACCAAGAACCTGCACATGAACTTCCAGAGTGCTACCCATGCACAGGTGGATGTGCCTTATCCGGAAGTGAACACCGACCTCTATGCCGACCAGTATCATGCCTGGAAAGACTCGGTATATAGAAGTTCGGTATGGAACAGCGTGAAGAGCTGGGGTACCCCGCTCGACTACAGTCAGAACTTCACCGCTTCGTATAAGGTGCCGCTCAATCTGCTGCCAGCCTTCGACTGGCTGAACACCGATGCCAACTACAGCGCCAACTATTCGTGGGAGCGAGGCATGGAAGATGAAGAAGGTCACTCGTATGGCAATACCATTAACAGCCAGCGCGAACTGACCCTGAACGGCAACTTCGACCTGGTTCGTCTCTACAACCACATCCCATTCCTCAAGAAAGTGAACGAGAAGTATGAGCGTTCCAAGAGCAAGAGTGAACTGACGATGAAGAAGAAGGAGCGGGAGGCCAAGAAGAAGGCGAAGGAAAAAGCCAAGGAAGAAGAGAAGAAGGCGAAGGAAGAGGCAGAGAAGAATAGCGGCAAGGAGCTTGCCGGCACCGATGCCAAGAATGGCAAGGACGCTAAGAATGGCAAGAATGCCAAGACCGATGCCAAGGATAAGGGCAGAAATGACCTGGCAAAGAAGCTGCCTAAGAACAAGAAGGCTTTTGAGAAGGAAGTGACCCTCCTGCCTGATACCACCCTGCTGGTAAAGCACGGCAAGAACAGCAAGCGCCTCATCGTATCGGCGAAAACGGCAGACGGCAAGATGTTCCACCTTAAATATAAAAAGGTGGATAACAACCAGATTAAGCTTTTCTCGAAGGTGGATAGCGCCTTGAAGCTGAAACTTACCGTCTTGCCGAAGGAGCCGCTTGACAACAAGAAGTGGTACAAGGCAGCCCAGTTTGCATCGCGTCTGGCAATGATGGTGCGCAAGGTGAGCTTCACCTATCGCAACAGCTACCAGATGACCCTGCCTGGCTTCACCCCTAGCGTGGGCGATGCCTTCGGACAGAAGAAGGTGGGACAGATGGCACCAGGACTTGACTTTGCCTTCGGTATGATTGACGACGATTATATCCAGAAGGCTAGAGATAACGACTGGCTGCTCTTCAACGATTCCATCGCTACTCCGGCAGCAACGAGCAAGACCGACAACTGGCAGTTCCGTGCCACCCTGGAACCTGTAAAGGATTTCAAAATCGACCTCTCTGCCACCCACACCAAGACCACGCAGAAGAGCATACAGTATATGTATGAGGGCACGCCGACCACCCAGAGCGGAACCTTCCAGATGACCACCATCTCGCTGGGTTCAGCCTTCGAGGGAATGGGTAATGCCAACAGTGGTTACAAGAGCAAGACCTTCGAGAAGTTTGTCAACTCGCTCGAAGGCTTCCGCCAGAGGGTAGAGGCGCAGTATGCCGGAGCGGTTTATCCGGCTGGTTCTGTGCTGAGCGGAGGTAAGTTTGATGCATCCCGCACCCCGGTTAATAAATACAGTGGTGATGTGATGATACCTGCCTTCCTCAATGCCTATACATCGATGGGCGGCGGTTCGCTCTCGATATTCCCAACGTTGAGCCGCCTGTTGCCAAACTGGACTGTTCGCTATAGTGGACTCGGCAAGTTGCCTTGGTTCTGCGACCACTTCAAGAGTGTGAACATCAACCATGGTTACAAGAGTGTATATGCGGTGGGCAGTTACAACAGTTTCAGCACCTATCAGGAGTTCATGAACGGTCTGGGCTTCATCAGCGATGCTTCAACGGGCAATCCATCGCCTAGCAGCATGTTCAACGTATCGCAGGTGAGCATCAACGAGGCCTTCTCGCCATTGCTCGGAATGGATATGACGTTTAACAACAACATGACCCTGAAGGCTGAGTATCGCCAGACCCGCATATTGAACCTCAGTATGACGAGTATCCAGGTGAACGAGGCCTTGAGCAAGGACTGGGTGATAGGTATGGGCTACCGCATCAACGACTTCGACCTCTTTGGTCCTAGAGCCAAGAAGGTGAAGAGAACGGGCAAGAAGAATCAGCTGAACAGCAAGACCACGCAGAAGTCGAGTGGTGCCAACCACGACCTCAATCTCCGTGCCGACTTCAGTTTCCGCAAGCAGGCAGCCATCGTCCGCGACATCGCTTCGATGACGAGCAGCGCCAGCAGCGGCAACAACGCCTTGAAGTTCAGCTTCACTGCCGATTACACCCTGAGCAAGTTGCTCACCATGAGTTTCTACTACGATCGTCAGACCAACACCCCGCTGCTTTCGAGCAGCAGTTATCCGACGACCACGCAGGACTTCGGCTTGAGCATCAAGTTCTCGCTGACGAGATAAACGAAAAAAGCTCGGATGCAAATCGCATCCGAGCTTTTTTTATGTTTCTTCTATTCTTTATTTATCTTTCTTGTCGTAAGCATGAACAGGGTAGTCGATGGTATAGTGGAGACCACGGCTCTCCTTGCGCTCTATTGCCATGCGGGTGATGAGATAACCCACATTGATCATGTTGCGGAGCTCGCAGAGCTCCTTGCTCACCTTGACACGCTTGAAGAGATTCTCGGTCTCTTCGTAAAGAAGGTCGAGGCGGTCCCACGCACGCTTCAGGCGAAGGTCGCTGCGCACGATGCCCACGTAGTTGCTCATGCATTCGCCCACCTCCTTGACGCTCTGGGTAATCAATACCTTCTCCTCGTTGGTCAGGGTACCCTCGTCGTTCCAGGCAGGAACCTTCTCGTTGAAATCGTATTCATCCACATGCTCCAGACTGTGCTTGGCAGCCGTCTCGGCATAAACCACAGCTTCGATAAGCGAGTTGCTGGCAAGGCGGTTGCCACCATGCAGACCGGTGCATGAACACTCGCCCAAGGCATAGAGGCGGTTGATGCTTGAACAGCCGTTCAAATCTACCTTGATACCACCACACATGTAGTGAGCGGCAGGACGCACTGGGATGTACTCCTTGGTAATGTCGATGCCGATGCTGAGACACTTGGCGTAGATGTTAGGGAAGTGACGCTTGGTCTCCTCCGGATTCTTGTGGGTTACATCCAGGCATACATGATCCAATCCGTGAATCTTCATCTCCTTATCGATGGCACGAGCCACGATGTCGCGAGGAGCCAGACTCAGACGCTCATCATATTTCTCCATGAAGCTCTCGCCGTTAGGCAGACGCAAGATGCCACCATATCCACGCATTGCCTCGGTGATGAGGAAGGCAGGATGAGTCTCGCCCGGATGATAGAGGGCTGTAGGGTGGAACTGAACGAACTCCATATCGGCCACGGTACCCTTGGCACGGTAAACCATTGCCTCGCCATCACCCGTAGCGATGACTGGGTTGGTGGTAGTCTGGTAAACGGCACCACATCCGCCGGTACACATCACGGTAACCTTGCTCAGATAAGTATCCACCTTCTGGGTATCAGGATTCAGCACGTAGGCTCCGTAACAGTTGATATAAGGAGTGCGTCGGGTAACACGGGCACCCAAGTGGTGCTGGGTGATAATCTCCACGGCGAAATGATTTTCCTTGATATCGATGTCAGGGCAGTTGCGCACTGCCTCCATCAGTCCGCGCTGGATTTCAGCACCCGTATCATCTGCATGATGAAGGATGCGGAACTCGCTGTGTCCGCCCTCACGGTGGAGGTCGAACTTGCCGTCCTGCTGCTTGTCGAAGTTAACACCCCACTGCACGAGCTCTTCGATCTGCTTCGGTGCCATGGTGACAACCTGCTTTACAGCATTGTAATCGCTGATGTAATCACCAGCAATCATCGTGTCTTGAATGTGCTTGTCGAAGTTATCCACTTCCAAGTTGGTAACTGACGCAACACCACCCTGTGCAAATGACGTGTTCGCCTCGTCGAGAGAGGTTTTGCAAATCATGCACACTTTACCTTTATGCGCTCTGGCTACTTTCAGGGCGTAACTCATACCGGCAACTCCTGAGCCGATAATCAGAAAATCATACTTATAAACCATCTGAGTTTATTCTTATCTAATTTCTATCTATAAGAAGAGACCTTTTCTTTGCGAAAAAGCCGCTTTCTCTAGGAATTAATTCTTAATTCGTTGCAAAATTACTAATTTCTCTTTAAAATGAGTAATAAGAGAGGGAATTTTTGTAATTTTGCAGCGAAATTTAAGGTAATATAGTCTTTTAGACTATCAAAAGGTAGTAAAATATGACTTTTTTGCGGATATAATTGAATTGAAAATGACTTTTTAACAGAATAGGATAGAATAGGTATGGCAGATAGAACTTTTCATAAGCGCTTCTCGGTGACGGCTCGCATCGGGGTGGTGGTCTTCGCCCTGCTGGCGGGATATTTCTTCTGGGTAAAGATGGCGATTATCGGCATCTTCCTGGCCATCATCATCGTAGGCGTGATAGAGCGCATTTTGAACACCACCTATACATTTAAGAAGGTGAAACCTATCGACAGGGACGACGAGATGGAGTATCTCATCATCAACGAGGGCAGGTTTTCATCGAACAGGAATGTGCCCGTGTGCGATATTATCAGTGTGCATCAGGCCAAGACATTCATGGGCCTGGACCATTGCGTGGTGATAGAATACGGAGCCAAGAACATGGTGGCCATTCAGCCGGACAACGAAGAGGCTTTCGAGAAAGAAATTAAAAAACGACAATGAAAAAGATAAGATATATGATGTTGAGCCTGATGGCGGCAATGCTGATGGCAATGCCTATGCAGGCTCAGAATGTGACGAATGATGAAGTGGTGGAGGCGCAGGACGACACGGAAGTGGCTGACTCCACGATGTTAGACTCGCTGGCTGCCGATACGCTGAGATTGCCTTGGCCGGAATCGGTGCAGGTGGGTATCGACAATCTGCTGAAGAGTAAGATGTTTGAAACTTCGCAGGTGGGTATCATGGTTTGGGATCTGGAGGATGACTCCTGCATCTACAAGCACAACGAGCGCCAGCTGATGCGCCCGGCTAGTACGATGAAGCTCCTTACGGCCATCACGGCGCTGGATAAGTTGGGCGGTTCCTATCAGTTTAAAACCCAACTGAAATATACGGGAACCATTGAGGAAGGTGTGCTCCATGGCGATGTATATTGTGTGGGCGGCATGGACCCCAGATTCAACAGTGATGACCTGGCGGCATTCGTCAACAGCCTGAAGGAGATGGGCGTGGATACCATCCGTGGCAAGGTGTATGCCGACCGTTCTATGAAGGATGCTGATCTGTTGGGCGAAGGCTGGTGCTGGGATGATGACAACCCGGTGCTTTCGCCTTTGGTGTTCTCCAGGAAGGATATCTTCATGGATAGATTCCTGGCTAAACTGAAGGATGCGGGCATCGAATACGAGGAGATGTATGCCTCTTCCAAGGCCTGTCCTTCCAATGCCTTCACCATCTGTACCCGTTTCCACACCATGGACCAGGTGCTGCATAAGATGATGAAGGAGAGCGACAATCTCTATGCCGAGAGCATGTATTATCAGATAGCGGCTTCTACGGGCAATCGTCCGGCGAGTGCCAAGAGTGCCCGCAGCGTGGAACGCCAGTTTATCAACCAGAAGCTGGGCTTGGATGCATCACGCTATAAGTTGGCAGATGGCTCGGGTCTTTCGCTCTATAACTATCTGAGTGCCGAACTGGAGGTGGCAATGCTTCGCTATGCCTTCCGCAACGACAATATCAAGCAGCATCTGATTCATTCGCTGCCGATAGCGGGCGTGGATGGCACCCTGAAGAAGCGTATGAAGAGCGGCAGTGCCCACGGCAACGTGAAGGCTAAGACGGGTACCCTGACGGGCATCATCTCGCTGGCAGGCTATTGCACTGCAGCCAATGGTCATGAGCTTTGCTTCTCTATTATTAATAATGGTATCATGCATGGCAGCAATGCCAGAAACTTTGCTGACAAGGTTTGCAAACTGCTGTGCCAACCGTGATTTTAGTTAATAGTTAATAGATTACAGTTGATAGGTTATGGAGGAAATTAGAAAATTTGTAGATTCTATGATAACATGGGCGGGTATCACGGGTGATTACGTGCCCATGCTTCGTCATATATTGCTCACCATCACCGCCGTATTGCTGGCGATGTTGAGCGATTTTCTTTGTCGCAAGATATTGGTTCCGCTGATTTCGAAGATTACGGAGAAGACGGAGGTGTCTTGGGATGATGTGTTGCTGAACAAGAAGGTGCTCACCTCGGCTTGCCACATCGTTCCGGCTGTGGTGATATGGTCGCTCATGCCGCTCATCTATCTGGAATATCCTATATTCAAGGAGATTCTGGAGCGTGCCACGGGCATCTATATCGTGGTGATGTCGGTGCGCACGGCATTGGTGTTTATCGGTTCGTTCAAGGGATTGGAGAACAGCGACGAGCGCCGCTCTTCTGCCCAGCAGTATTTCCATACCTTCTGCGGTGTGCTCAGAATCTTGATGCTCTTCGTGGCTGGAGTTGTGGTGGTAGCCATCCTGCTGGGTAAGAATCCGATGACCCTGTTTGCCGGTTTGGGTGCCACCTCGGCTGTGCTGATGTTGGTGTTCAAGGATACCATCCTCGGATTGGCTGCCGGTGTCAGACTGACGAGTAATGATATGCTCCACAAGGGTGACTGGATTACGGTGAAGTCGGTGGATGCCAATGGTATTGTAGAAGAGATGTCGCTCACCACGGTGAAGGTTCGCAATTTCGATAACACCATCGTTACCATTTCGCCAGCCACGCTGGTGAACGGTTCGTTCCAGAACTGGATTGGTATGCAGAAGAGTGGGGGAAGAAGAGTGAAGCGAGTGGTTTACTTCGATTTCCGCAGTGTGCGATTGGTGGATGAGGCCTTGAAGCAGACCTTGCTTGCCAAGCATTTCGCTACGGAGGATTCCTTTAAGTTGAAGGAAACGTTGCAGAAGGCATTGGCAAAGGATGGTATTCATGTTACTGAAATTTCTGCAGAATCAGCAGTTCTATCTGATGCGGAATTGGAGAAAGAGGGTATTAAGGAAGGGGCTGACCTGCTGAATCCTGCTGCTCTGGCTCCAACCAATCTTCAGCTTTATCGTAAATTCATGGAGAAATATCTGCGTCAGCGCCCTGAGGTGAATACGGAGTTGACCTTGATGGTTCGCCACATGGAAGCCACCCAGTGCGGTCTTCCTATCGAATTCTATTTCTTCATCAAGGATAAGGTATGGGTTAATTACGAGCATATCCTTGCCGACATCATGGAGCATGCCTATGCGCTTGCCAATGAATTCGGCTTGAAGATTTACGAGCAATATCCGGAGCAGT
>ERZ1026880.920-NODE-920-length-13626-cov-4.227323_pt1 | contig 13626 bp, 9 predicted proteins | sample MGYA00380170_ERZ1026880 | MGnify/ENA primary metagenome ERZ1026880 (study PRJEB33269, sample SAMEA4719806) | human gut metagenome | biome: human-associated habitat; feature: organic feature; material: feces | place: Cameroon | collected 2013-10 ...
GAAGTACATAACTCCAAAGATTACAACCATCCATAAAATCATCATACCCATGCTTGCGGTACTTTCGTTCATTTAAGATTCCTCCTGTTTACTGACTTACATTCCTTTTTTCAGGAACACTATACATTATCATACACAAAAATGCCTATTACTTCAAGTGTTTTTCAGCATTTTGTATTATTTCTGTCTATAATTCAGAGACTGTTTTATTATTTCTGCTCTCCGGCTGCAAATTCTTCCAGACGCATCTTTTTGTAATCTGCAAATCTGCCTTCATCCAGTGCATCACGAATCTCTTCCATCATATGATTGTAGAAATACAGATTGTGCAGAACACAGAGACGCATTCCAAGCATTTCTTTCGCTTTGAGAAGATGACGGATATAAGCTCTGCTGTAATGACGGCATGCCGGACAGCCACAGCCTTCTTCGATCGGACGTGTATCCAGTTCATATTTCGCATTAAACATATTCATTTTGCCATGATTGGTGTATACATGTCCATGACGTCCGTTACGGCTTGGATATACACAGTCAAAAAAGTCAATACCACGTTCTACACCCTCAAGGATATTGGCCGGTGTTCCGACTCCCATGAGGTAGGTTGGTTTGTCCTGTGGAAGATACGGTACAACTGCATCAAGAATACGGTACATTTCCTCATGTGTCTCACCGACTGCCAATCCGCCAACTGCATAACCGTCGAGATCCATTTTTGCGATTTCTTTTGCATGTCCGATACGGATATCCTCGTAAACAGCCCCCTGGTTGATGCCAAACAAAAGCTGTTCTTTATTGATGGTATCCGGCAAGCTGTTAAGACGGGCCATCTCTGTTTTACATCTTGCCAGCCAGCGTGTGGTACGCTCTACGGATTTCTGTACATAATCTCTGTCTGCCACGCTGCTCGGGCACTCATCAAATGCCATAGCTATGGTAGAACCGAGATTGGACTGAATCTGCATGCTTTCTTCCGGTCCCATAAAAATCTTGTGTCCGTCAATATGTGACTGGAAATGGACACCTTCTTCTTTGATCTTGCGGAGTTTCGCAAGGGAAAAGACCTGAAATCCGCCGGAGTCAGTAAGGATTGGGCGCTCCCAATTCATAAATTTGTGAAGTCCGCCAAGCTGCTTCACTACTTTGTCACCTGGACGCACATGCAAATGATAGGTATTAGACAGTTCCACCTGTGTTCCAATATCATAAAGGTCCTGTGTGGAAACAGCACCTTTTATTGCACCGATCGTTCCTACGTTCATGAATACAGGAGTCTGGATCGTGCCGTGGACTGTTTCAAACTGTGCACGCTTCGCACGCCCCTCCGTTTTCATTAATGTATATTTTGCCATGTTTGTTCCTCTTTCTGTTCTTATATGGTGTTGCATTTGGCTCTAAGTATAGCAGACACAGCGTAAATGGTAAAGAAAAATGTTTCTCACACTGCATCTGCAAACGCCGCCCGATAATACGGATTCAGAGCATACCATTCTTCTTCACTTGCAATATCCCTTGCTACGAGAGCAATCCCCGCTGCTTTACATCTTACCAGTGCGGCCGGAGAGATTTTTCTTGCATAGTCACTTACAAAAACGGTATTCCTTCCTGTCTTAAGATTCTCGAGTTTCGCAAAGACAGCCTCTGTAATGCCCAGGTTCTCACTGCCCGGCAAAACGATTCCTATATCTGCTGTCGGTGCGATTTCTTTCATCCAGAGCATATAATCATAATCAAAAGAAAACCAGGATACATTCTGCTGCATGCCCTCTGCGCAGACAATCTCATATAGTCCCTGTATGTCTTCATAGTTCGTCGAAGCATCCTTTTTCAGTTCAATATAAGGATGTACAAAGTTTGCTTTACAGAATTCAATAAATTCTTTAAAATTTGGAATCTGTTCACCCGCATACGCTTCTCCCATCCAGGAGCCAAAATCATATGTCCTGGCTTCCTCATAGGTCATTGCAGAAATATATCCCTGTCCATTCGATGTTTTGTTTATTGTGGCATTATGCAAAAGCACCGGAACTTTGTCCGAAGTAAATCGAACATCTGTCTCGATTGCTTTATATCCTTTTGCAACTGCAGTTCTGAACGAGGCAAATGTATTCTCCGGTGCAGTTGTTTTGTACCCGCGATGTCCAATCAGATAAGCATTTGGAGCCGGAATCGGTGTCGGAGTTGCAGTCGGTACCGGTGTCGCTGTTATCCTGACAGTTCCACCCTTTTTCCCCTTAACAATTCCTGCAGATGATACTGTTGCAATCCTTTTATCAGATGATTTCCATCTGAGTACCTTTGTGCCCGTCACCTTCAGTTTCAACTGTTTTCCTGAAGCCAGCGTCACTCTTTTCTTGTTTATATATGGATTCTTAACAACGATCCAAATCCTCTTTACAAACTTTTTTCCTTTTGCCTTTTTGATTCCTCTTATATAGGTTTTTCCAGCCTTTCGCGGTGTGATCTTCTTTCCCTTTACTCGCAAAATTCTCTTATTTGCACTGCTCCATTTATAATTACCAGACACATTAATCCTGTATGTCTGTCCGACGTACATAATCTTACTTCCTGCCGATACCTGTACCGACATACCAAGCATAAATATGACTGCCAGAAACACAATTACAAATCTTTTTTGATTCCTTTTCATTTGCACACCCCTTCGCCAGCATAAAAAATCAAGCTATGTTTCTAATATAATTATCACACTTTTCAGCACACTAGTCCATAGATTATTTAAAAAGATACCAAAAAAGACAAGGTACACATTTATTTCACGTACCTTGCCTTTCACAGATTTATTATTTTGATTTATTATTTTAATTCTTTTTTCAGATTCTTCTGTGCCGTTGATAACATCAGCTTAATTCTGTTCAGCTGGTTTACTTCACTTGCACCTGGATCATAATCGATTGCCACGATATTGGCTTCCGGATGTTCTCTGCGAATTGCTTTGATAACACCCTTACCTACAATATGGTTCGGCAGACACGCAAACGGCTGAATACATACAATATTCGGTACGCCGCCGTGAATCAGTTCCATCATCTCACCGGTCAGGAACCATCCCTCACCAGTCTGATTACCCGGAGATACGATCGGTGATGCCATCTTAGCCAGATTTGCAATATTTGCAGATGGTGTAAAATGACGGCTCTGGGCAAGCGCATCATTCATAGGCTTACGAAGCCATTCAATTGCTTTGATTCCCCAGTTTGCGATCGTTGCTTTATTTTTCTTGAATCCAAGGAATTCACATTTGAAGTTCTGGTTATAGAAACAGTAATTGATAAAGTCGATCAGATCCGGGCAGACTGCCTCAGCGCCTTCTGCTTCCAGAAGTTCTGCCAGATGATTGTTTGCAGCCGGAAGGAATTTGACAAGGATTTCTCCAACGATACCAACTCGCGGTTTCTTTTCATCGCTGATCGGAATCAGGTCAAATTCATGTACCATCTCACGACACATCTTCTTAAACTGTCCATGGCTGACACTGCTGCCTTCCAGGAATGAGATTACTCTCTGTTCCCAGATCTTGTGTTTACGATTGACAATTCCCGGCTCCAGTTCATATGGACGCATACGATATACGCACTTCATCAGAATATCACCAAACACTGCACCATAACAGACACGTTTGATCAGTGGAAGTGTCAGTTTGAATCCCGGATTGCTCTCCAGCCCACTTAAGTTAATGGAAATAACCGGCACCTGCTCCATGCCTGCTTTCTTGAGGGCACGGCGGATAAATGCAATATAGTTGGATGCGCGACAGCCACCGCCTGTCTGAGACATAATAACGGCCGTCTTATTAAGGTCATATTTACCGGAAAGAAGAGCATCCATAACCTGTCCGACTACCATCAGAGACGGATAGCATGCATCATTATTTACATATTTCAGACCAACATCAACAGCATGCTTATTATCATTCGGAAGAACTTCCAGATGATAACCACAGGTATTAAAGGCTGCCTGTAAAATTCCAAAATGAAACGGTGACATCTGCGGGCACAGGATCGTATAATCCTTACGCATCTGCTTTGTAAATGCAACCTTTTCAATAGAAGACGGTTTGATCTCACGCTCCTTGTGCTGCGCCTCTTTTGCACGAAGTGCAGCGATTAGAGAACGCACACGGATTCTTGCCGCACCAAGGTTGTTTACCTCATCAATCTTGAGACAGGTATAAATCTTTCCGCTGCCATCCAGGATCTCATAAACCTCATCTGTCGTAACGGCATCCAGACCACATCCAAAAGAATTCAGCTGGATCAGATCCAGATTATCCTGTGTTTTTACAAAGTTCGCTGCCGCATACAGTCGCGAATGATACATCCACTGGTCATTAACACGAATCGGTCTCTCTACCTTTGCAAGATGAGACACAGAATCCTCTGTTAATACCGCAATTCCATAGCTGTTGATCAAATCCGGAATGCCATGATGAATTTCCGGATCAATATGATACGGACGACCGGCAAGAACGATTCCTCTACGTCCCGTCTCTTTCAGGTACCGAAGGGTTTCTTCTCCCTTCTTCTGCACATCCTTACGCACCTGTGCAAGTTCTTCCCATGCTGCATGTGCCGCTGCTTTAACCTCTTCTGCCGGAATATCCTTAAACACTTCAACCAGGCGATCCGTCAGAATTGCTTCTGTCGTAAATGCCATAAACGGATTCATAAATTTAATGCTCGGATCTTTCAGTTCATCCACGTTGTTCTTGATATTTTCTGCATAAGATGTAACGATCGGGCAGTTGTAATGATTTACTGCATCTGGAAATTCATTACGCTCATATGGCACACATGGATAGAAAATAAACTTCACACCTTTTTTGATCAGCCAGCTTATATGACCATGTGCCAGTTTTGCCGGATAACATTCTGATTCACTCGGGATAGATTCAATACCCAGTTCATATATCTTTCTGGTAGAAGTCGGTGAAAGTACCACTTCGTATTTCAGTTTCGTAAAGAATGTATACCAGAACGGATAGTTTTCAAACATATTCAGGACTCGTGGAATTCCCACCTGTCCTCTTGTTGCCTGATCCGGGCTTAACGGTTCATAAGAAAACAGTCTCTTATATTTATATTCATAAAGGTTCGGAACATGATCCTTGTTCTTCTCTTTACCAATTCCTCGCTCACAACGATTACCACTGACAAACTGACGTCCTCCGGTAAACTTGTTGATCGTCAGACGACAGTTATTGGTACATCCACGGCAATTCGCCATAGAAGTTGTATATTTCAGTTCATTGATCTTGTCAATAGAGAGCATGGTTGTTTCTTTGCCATCTTCATAACGCTCGCGCGCGATCAATGCTGCACCAAATGCCCCCATGATGCCGGCGATATCCGGACGGATTGCTTCACAGTTGGCAATACGTTCAAAGCTTCGAAGAACTGCATCATTATAGAAGGTACCACCCTGTACAACGATATGCTTACCAAGTTCTGTCGCATCTGAAACTTTGATAACTTTGTAAAGAGCATTCTTAATAACCGAATATGCAAGACCTGCAGAAATATCAGATACCTCTGCTCCTTCCTTCTGTGCCTGTTTTACCTTGGAGTTCATAAATACCGTACAACGGGTTCCAAGATCGATCGGATGTTTTGCATAAAGCGCAGCTTTTGCAAAATCCTGTACACTGTAATTCAGAGATTTGGCAAATGTTTCAATAAAAGATCCACAACCGGAAGAACAAGCTTCATTCAGCTGTACACTGTCAACCGTCTGGTTCTTGATCTTGATACATTTCATATCCTGACCACCAATATCCAGAATACAGTCAACTTCCGGATCAAAGAATGCTGCTGCATAATAATGAGAAACCGTCTCAACTTCTCCCTCGTCCAGAAGAAGTGCTGCTTTAATCAGTGCCTCGCCATAACCGGTAGAACATGCATAAGCAATTCTGGCATCTTTCGGAAGTTTTGAATAAATCTCCTGAATTGAGCGGATTGCTGTTTTCAGTGGGCTTCCGTTATTATTACTGTAGAAAGAATACAGAAGACTTCCATCCTCGCCTACCAGGGCTGTCTTAGTCGTAGTGGAACCTGCATCGATACCGAGATAACAGTTCCCCTTATAAGAAGCAAGATCACCTGTAGCAACTTTATAAGATGACTGGCGTTTATTAAACTCCTCATAGTCCTCTTCTGTTGCAAACAACGGATCCATACGTTCTACTTCGAAATCCATTTTAATGGAATGACGGAGTCTGTCTTTCAGTTCTGTCAGCGAAACAGTAACATCTTCCTTTGCATTCAGTGCAGAACCGATTGCTGCGAACAGATGAGAATTCTCCGGTACGATCGTATGTTCATCATCCAGCTTCAGTGTACGGATGAATGCTTTCTTTAATTCAGAAAGGAAATGCAGCGGACCACCAAGGAATGCTACATGTCCACGGATCGGCTTACCACATGCCAGTCCGGAGATTGTCTGATTGACAACCGCCTGGAAAATAGATGCTGACAGGTCTTCCTTCGTTGCACCCTCGTTGATCAGCGGCTGGATATCTGTCTTCGCAAACACACCACAACGGGCAGCGATCGGATAAAGAGCTTTATAATTCTTTGCATATTCATTCAGGCCAGGTGCATCCGTCTGAAGCAGGGATGCCATCTGGTCAATAAAGGAACCTGTACCGCCGGCACAGATACCGTTCATTCGCTGTTCAATATTACCGCCTTCAAAATAAATGATCTTGGCATCTTCTCCGCCAAGCTCAATAGCAACATCTGTCTGCGGAGCCATCTTCTGAAGAGATGTAGACACGGCAATAACTTCCTGCACAAACGGAATCTCCAGATGATTCGCAAGTGTCAGTCCACCGGATCCTGTAATTACAGGACATAATGTCATTTCTCCAAGCTGCTTTTCTGCTTTTTCCAGAAGATCTGCCAGTGTCTCCTGAATGTTCGCAAAATGACGTTCATAGTCCGCAAACAAAAGCCTGTCATTTTCATCAAGAATCGCGATCTTTACTGTAGTAGATCCGATATCAATTCCCAATGTATATGTATTCAATAAATCGACCTCCTCGTCAAAACTGTATATATACAGATATGAATATAACGTGTTCTTTCTTATTAAAAGTATTTCTCCAAAATCGAATTCCGTAACATTATACGACAAAGTTTTACAAATGACAATGACCAAGTTTCACAATTTGTCGCATATTCATTCCCCAAATTAATTTGAGTGTCAAATTTTATAACAAAAAAGGATATCTGTTGAAATACCCAACAGATATCCTGTATTTTCCGTATTTTATCATTTGAAAAACTTGTTTTCCCTTATCTTCTGATTCTCTGTGCGATTCGAACAAGATATGCCCCGCCAGGCATTCTGGAAAGCCGCTCGGATGCTGTCTTATCAACCAGGATATAAACCAGGAAATACGCTGCTGCTGCCAGAATGATCGATACACCCAGGCAGATGATATTAGATGGTAAGATTGCATGAAAGCCATAATAAACACCAGCTGCCACGACACCCATCACTGCAGAAGCGATCAGCGGACTTACGTAAGCCGCCTTCCATGGGTTCTTATATCCCAGATATTTTTTCATAAAGAAATCATTCATCACGCATACAACGATTGCATACACGATCATAGCAACCAGCAATGCATAAATACCCAGGTCTGTGAACATCAGAAGCGCAACAACTACAATCACATCTACAACCAGCGCAACTGCTGCTGTGATCATAGGGATCTTCGGTTTACCAATTCCCTGAAGTACTCCATTGGAAATGTTGGACATTCCATTCAGAAGTATCGTAAAGGATCCAAGCATCAAAAGCTTTCCGGCCACACCATTTGTTCCTCCAAACAGCAGTGATACGATTGGCTGTGCAAGCACTGCCAGTCCTACCGCGCATGGAATAGAAATGAACATGGACAACTGCACGGTCTGGTCCACTCTTCTCCTTGTTTCATCAATATCTCCCGTTGCATACAGTGCAGATACCTCCGGGATCATCGAAGTCGGTGCTGCACTTGAAAGCGTCAAAGGAATATTGATAATACTCATAAAGTAGGTCGCATATTCTGCATACATCATACTGATCATATCTGCATTTACACCATGTTTGCCCATGATCTCAGAATATAGAACTCCATTCAGATAACCGTTAATGTTATAAATAAAAGAACTCAGGATGATTGGAGAAACGATCAGAATGATCAGCTTCAGGATCTCGCCATAAGACTCCTCTTCATGATAATGATCATGTCTGACCCTGCGTTTGATCGCGTTCCGATTAACGCCATATACCAGGAGCATAAACAACAGTGCGATCACAACACCAGCTGTCGTACCAACAGTAGATCCGGCGGCTCCCCATTTTGCCACACTTCCATCTGTACCATCGGCAAAATATTTAATGAACATCCAGGCTGCGATCAGACTGACTGCCGCATTAAAAATCTGTTCCAGTATCTGCGAGATCGAAGTTGGCATCATATTACGGTATGCCTGAAAATATCCTCTGTATACACCCAGGATTCCGGAAAGGAAAATCGTTGGTGATAAGATCTGCAATGCCAGTACTGCATTCGGCTGATTGCTCGGAATAATAAATCTTGCCCCAAATAAACACACCAGTGCTACGATTCCACCTACGATTGCCGCATAGATCAGAGATCCATGAAAAATCTTCTGGGCATTTTTGTAATCTTTTAAAGCAATTCGTTCTGAGATCAGTTTGGAAACTGCCTGCGGAATGCTGAAGGATGCAATCATTAGAAGAATCATATAGGCATTCTGGGCAAGGCTGATATATCCCATTCCCATATTGCCTACAATTGATGAAAGCGGGCTCTTATAAAGAAGACCGATGACCTTGGAGATCATTGCCGCAACCATCAAGAAAGATGCATTTTTTACTAAGTTGTTCTTCTGGTTCATGTTTACTCCTTAATTTCCTGCTGTTCTTTATTTTCAATCTGCCAGTCGATCGGCTTCAAACCATTCTGAATCAGAAATTCATTTGTTTTGCTGAAATGTCTGCATCCAAAAAATCCTCTGTATGCAGAGAGCGGACTCGGATGCGGTGCTTCCAGAATCAGATGTTTCGGATTGGTCAGCATAGATTTTTTCATCTGTGCCGGTCTTCCCCAAAGGAGAAATACAATTGGACGATCCTGCTCATTCAGAATACCAATTGCAGCATCGGTAAACTTCTCCCATCCAATACCTCTGTGAGAATTCGCCTGATGCGCCCGCACAGTCAGTACTGTGTTCAGCATCAGCACACCCTGTTTCGCCCATTTTTCCAGATAACCGTTATCCGGGATATAGCATCCCAGATCATCATGGAGTTCCTGATAGATATTAACCAGCGATGGCGGGATCTCTACATCTCTTTTTACAGAGAAACATAACCCATGGGCCTGTCCATCATTGTGATACGGATCCTGTCCGAGAATCACAACTTTTACCTGACTTAGTGGTGTGAAATGAAATGCATTAAACATATCATCTGCCGGAGGAAAGATCTTGTGTGTCTGATATTCCTGCATCACTGTTTTGTATAGTTTCGTATAATATGGCTGATGGAATTCGCCTTTCAATGCTTCCAGCCATTCTCCTGATAAAGGAGCCATGTTTCTTTCACCTCTTATCTTCTTACGGAGATTCCTCTGTCTGCCAGATAATCTTTCACCTGACTGATCTCCAGTTCTTTATAATGGAATAAAGATGCTGCAAGTGCTGCATCTGCGCCACCCTCTGTCAGAGCATCATAAAAATGTTCCAGAGTCCCGGCTCCACCGGAGGCAATAACCGGAATGCTGACTGCATCTGAAATTGCACATGTCAGTTCGATGTCATAACCCGATTTTGTTCCATCACAGTCCATGCTGGTAAGAAGGATTTCCCCTGCTCCCAGTGCCTCTGCCTTTTTGGCCCATTCAATCGCATCCAGTCCTGTATCAAGACGTCCGCCATGTTTGTAGATATTCCAGCCACCTCCCGGTCTTCTCTTGGCATCTATAGCAAGCACTACACACTGACTGCCGAATTTCTCTGCTGCTTCACGAATCAGCTCCGGACGATCTATTGCAGCAGAATTCACAGAAATCTTATCTGCACCCTCCCGGAGAAGCTTCTTAAAATCATCCACGGTACGAATTCCTCCGCCAACCGTAAATGGAATAAATACACAGGCAGCTACTTTACGCACCATATCAACTACCGTATCACGTTCTTCACAGGATGCTGTGATATCCAGAAAAACCAGCTCATCTGCTCCTGCTGCATCATATGCTTTTGCAATCTCCACCGGATCACCGGCATCTTTCAGGTCCACAAAATTAACGCCCTTAACCACCCGGCCTTTATTGACATCCAGACAGGGAATGATTCTCTTGGTAAACATATCAGTTCCCCTCCTTTTCCAGTTTCGCAAAATTTTCCAGGATCTTGAGGCCGTATCTGCTGCTCTTCTCCGGATGGAACTGGCATGCAAATACATTTCCCTTTTCAACAGATGCATGGATTGTTGTGCTGTAGTCTGTCACTGCCTTTACAATCTCCGGTTCTTCTGCATGCAGATAATAGGAATGTACAAAATATACATATGTGTCCTCTGGAATTCCCTGAAACAGTCTTCCGTTATTCTGCAGATGCAGCGAATTCCATCCCATATGCGGAATCTTAAGTCCTTCTGCCGGTGGAATTCTCAGAATTTTTCCTTTCAGAATACCAATACCCTCTACTCCCGGTGTCTCTTCACTGCTCTCAAAAAGCAGCTGCAGTCCCAGACAGATTCCAAGGAACGGCGTATTATTTTTTACCATATCTTTAATGACCGGTACCAGATTGTATCTGTGCAGATTCTCCATTGCCTGTCCAAAGCTTCCAACGCCAGGAAGGATCGCTTTATCTGCTTTTAAAAGCACCTCTGGATCCCGGGAAACGATCGTCTCCTCCCCAATATATGCAAGTGCTTTTTCTACGCTTTTGATGTTGCCCGCATCGTAGTCGATAATTCCTATCATTTGTCTCTCACATCCTGTCTTCATTGATATTATTCCAGTATAACCCAAAAAAAGACAGATGCAAAGCGATTTCTTTACATCTGTCTCGATTTGTGCTGTTTTACTGATTCTTTCTGTCTAACGTGAACCAGAATTCCACACCATTATCATAGTTCTGCACCCCATACTGCTGATGGAGGCCTTCCATAATCGCCTTAACGATAGATAATCCAATACCGCTGCCACCATATTCTCTGGTTCTCGCCTTATCTACCTTGTAGAATTTATTCCAGAGATTCGGGATATCTTCCTCCGGTATCGGTGTACCTGTATTAAATACCGTTACTTTCACATGGTTCTCCTCTGTCAGAACACGAATCTCGATCTCTTTTTCTCCATCCAGATGATTCAATGCATTGCTTGTATAATTTGTCACGACTTCTTCAATTTTAAATTCATCTGCCCATACATAGACAGGCTTTTCTGCATCAAAGCTGACCTTTGCCTCTTTTTGCTGGATCATGATATCCATAGACTGCAGAACCCCCCGTATCAGAGTGACAATATCAAAGCGTTCTACGGTCATTTCATCTCTTCCGGATTCCAGCTGATTCAAAGTAAGAAGGTTACGAACCAGCTTATTCATCTTGGATGCCTCATCCATGATAACATCGCAGTAAAACTCCCGGCTTTCCGGATCTTCGGAAATATTTTCTTTCAGTCCTTCTGCATATCCCTGAACCAGCGCGATCGGAGTTTTCAGCTCATGAGAAACATTATTCAGGAACTCCTGTCTCATCTGATCGATTCGTTCTTTATTCTCAATATCTTTCTGTAATTCATTGTTTGCAGATTTCAACTCTGAAATCGTCTTTTCCAACTGTTCAGACATACGGTTGAAATTTTCTCCCAGCTCATCGATCTCATTTCCGGCATGGCTCTGATATTTGGTCTCAAAATCCAGTTCACTCATCTTCGTGGAAAGCAGTGTCAATTCACTGATCGGACGCGTGATTCTCTTTGTCACAAACCAGATCACAAATCCACTGACCACAATGATCAAAATGCCAACATAGAAATAAAATTTATTCGATATGGAAACGCTCTCACGTATGCTCTCCAGTGGCGTTCGGATCAGAAAATAGCAGCCATTTTTGAGTTCTCCCCAACTCTCCACATATTCCATTCCGGCAAAGCGGTCCCTCACCTGCTGTATAACATAATTCTCATTTTGCTGGAGTGTTTTTGCATGATCATCCTTTTTCTGATCCAGATCATAAGCATAACCGACCAGTCGGGCCTCTAGAAGATCTTCATTGCTTCCGACAGAACATACTGTCTGTCCATCTGCTGTGATCACTACCCAGGTAAGATTATTCTCTGAACTGTCTTTAAACATTTCATCAGAAATATCTGCACTGCATTTTCCATCTGAGTCTGTTGTCATCTTCAGCGCCTCGAGATTTTTTACAGCTTCCTGTAATACATCTGTCTTTTTGCTGATATAATAATGTTCCAGAAAAAGTCCATTGATCACGGTTGTGATTACCATGGAGAGCAGGAATAGTCCGATAAACCAGAATTCAATCTGCCGTCTCAGCGGATGAAACTTCCTTTTTTCTGACTTTCCTGCCGTTTTCTTCTTTGGTTTCATGCTTCATCTACCTCAAATTTATAACCCATTCCCCAGACAGTCTTAATGTATTCGCCTTTTTCGCCCATCTTGCTTCTCAGTTTTTTGACATGAGTATCAATAGTACGGGCATCTCCAAAATAGTCATAATTCCATACAGAATTCAGAATCTTTTCTCTGGAAAGTGCAATTCCCTGATTTTCAAGGAAATAAGTAAGCAGTTCAAACTCTTTGAAACTCAGTTCCATCGGCTTACCGTCCACGCTTGCCTGATGTGCTGATTTGTCAATCACGATGCCGCCGGCAGAAAGAACATCATTTCCGGCGTCCTGTCCGGTTCTTCGAAGGATTGCCTCTACTCTGGCTACCAGGATCTTCGGGCTGAATGGTTTGGAAATATATTCATCTACACCAAGATCAAAACCAAGAAGTTCATCACGTTCATCTCCTCTGGCAGTGAGCATGATGATCGGTACTTTTGAGTTTTTGCGGATCTCACGACATACTTCCCAGCCATCCATCTTAGGCATCATGACATCCAGGATCAACAGTGCTATATCTTTTTCTTCATAAAAAATATCCATTGCCTCCTCACCATCTCCGGCTTCCAGTACATGGAAATTTTTCTTTTCAAGGAAATCCTTCACAAGCTTACGCATACGACTTTCATCATCTACTACAAGAATCTTTGGGGCTTCCATTTTTCATTCCTCCATCAAACATTTACTTTCTATTTTGTTTTATCTTAGCAGAGATTTATGTAAGTTTTGTGAACGGATGGCAGAAATTTGGACAGAATTAGAAGTAATTTTTCATAAAACAAAAACCGGAAGCCATTCAGACGGCTTCCGGTTCTCTGCTGTTACATTTCTGTTGTCTATAAAATAATCTGAGATTATGCAAGTGCTTTACCAAGTGCTTTACAGCTTTCAACTGCATCATCATCCGGCTCCTGTCTCTTATACACATCTGACGCTGCCGACGACTC
>ERZ1026880.921-NODE-921-length-13617-cov-4.075210_pt1 | contig 13617 bp, 12 predicted proteins | sample MGYA00380170_ERZ1026880 | MGnify/ENA primary metagenome ERZ1026880 (study PRJEB33269, sample SAMEA4719806) | human gut metagenome | biome: human-associated habitat; feature: organic feature; material: feces | place: Cameroon | collected 2013-10 ...
GTGCCACTCCAGTAAACAATTGCGACTTTCATTGAGTCACTCCTTTCCTATTTAGATTGCTAGGGCCAGCGCTTCCAATGGCTGCCCTTCCCTGTAACGGGACATACATACCGCATGACTTTCGTCGAAGGCACGGAAGCATTTGTCTGCTTGTTCCTCGTCATGGAATACACACCAGTAGCCTTGACGCTTTGCGCATCGGGAACCAAATTGCACAAAGTCCTTCACGTCAGCAAGCGGATACGACAGAAAGAGACCGATTTCGTGTGGAAAGCCATCGTAATGATACAATCGCTTAGCAAGCTGTGTTAGGGCAGACTGCACATCGAACTCGTTATAGCCAAGGGGTGCTAAATACGCCTGTGTTTGTGCATCCTGCAAATCGCGTGCCAAGGCATCAATGCGATAGACATACGCGAGCGGCATCTTTCCTTTGCTGAAAAAGAGTCGGATGTCAATGCCGAAACGCTGCAATCGTTCACGTGCTGCTACCACCTCGTGGCAGAGGGTGTCATACTCCATATCACAGGTATTGAACAGCCCACCGGTTTTTATGCCTGTTAATACCGGTGCACAAAAGCGAACAATCCTTTCGTCTAACATTAACGTCACTCCTTTTCGATGGTTGTTTGAATTAGCTATCGCTAACTCATGCTTTTATTATAGCACGGCTTTTGTTTCTGTCAACACCAAAGTTAGCAAAAACTAACTTTTTTATTTTTGCCTACGTCCACACAAAAAAACCGCCCCAAGGACGGTCTTAGCATTTAATTAATTGTCATGAACCTTCTTATAAGCAAACACAAAGAGCAAGGCGGCAAGAACGCCGGAGGCGCCGAAGGCTGTGTGAATCCCGCTGAGGGAAACATCAATATAGGCGCCCTTCATGGTGGTCTGCACGACCATGTACACGGAAACGAAAATAGCGGTCCCTACAGAACCGGCAATCTGACGCATGGTGTTTAATACGGCATTGGCGTGTGGCACGCTTTCACCGGTAAAGTCGGTCATGCACCAGTTTGTGATTGGCATGATGGTGATGTTAACGCCCAGCATGCGAAGCGAGTAAGCAATAACCAAAAACCACACCGGAGAATTCACGTCAAAGAAGACATAGAAGAAGCTCCCGATGGTAATCAAGAAAATGCCGCTCAGCATCAGGAAGCGTCCGCCGTTTTTGTCGTAGAAGTTCCCAATAACCGGCTGTAAAATCGCCGCCAGAATGGTAACCGGCAACATAATCAGTGCAGCCTGAAAGGCGCTAAAGCCGTGGATGTCCTGCAAGTAGATTGGGGTGAGCACGCCCCCAAAGAGCAAAGCGGCGTTTACCACCATTGAGAGCACCAAACCGGTGGCAAAGCGTCTGTTTTTCATGCAGTCAAAGCGCAGGAGTGGGGATTCAATTTGGCCTTGGCGTTTCACGAAAAGATACACCACCACTGCACCTACAACCAACGGAACGTACACATGCGCAGAGGTCCAACCAAAGCTCCCTACGGCACTAAAGCCGTAAAGCAAGCCACCGAAGCCGACAGTGGACATCAGCACGGATTTTTTGTCCAATGGGATGCGTGTGGTTTCGCCACCCTTTGGCATGATAAACAGGCAAACGATAATATCAATAAAAATAAGCGGTGCAAATACCAAGAACACGGCGTTCCAACCGTAAAGGTCAACAATCAAGCCGCCGGCGGAAGGCGCAATCGCCGGTGCGATACTAAATACCAGCCCAACCAGCCCCATGGCTTTCCCACGTTGACTGATTGGCACCACCATGAGCACTGTTGCCGAAAGCAGCGGCATCAAAATCCCAAAGCCCAAGGCTTGCAGCACACGCGCCAGCAAAAGCATTGCGAAGCTATGCGAAAAGCCGGCACACAGGGAACCTACGCCAAAAATAAGCATCGCCAATAGGTACAAATCACGGGTTGTGAAGCGTGCCATCAAATAAGCGGTGCATGGAATCATGATCCCGTTAATGAGGAGAAAGATGGTGGTCAGCCATTGACCGCTTGCTGCATCAATCTGAAGATCCGCCATAATACTCGGCAATGCCGGGCCCAGAATCATTTGGTTCATACTACCCAAAAATGCCCCGATGACCATAAGAATGATCATGTTTAAATTTCGCTTGGAAATATGCATTTTTTCAGACATAAAATCAACCTCCTCTGATCCATTACTCTTTTATAAATGATCTAGTGCAATGAAATATTATACCATAATACTCGCCTATAAAAAAGAAGTTAGACCTCTAAAATATATTGTTGGCGCGCGACTTTGCCTTCAAATTTTTTTGTGACGTACAAAAAAGCTGCCACCATCGTGACAGCTCTGTATCGTCACCCATTGGCCGAGGCGCGGCGTGGGGTTTCGTGGGTATGGTTAATAAGCAAACGGTCGCCGACACGCAAAACGGTGTTGCCGTCCGGAATAATGTAATCATGACCGCGCTGAATGAGGATAATCAACGAATTGGAGCGGCATGGGAAGTCTGCCAAGGTCATGTTTGGTTCTAAATCCTCCCTTTCGATGACTCTTTCCACCAAATGAATATTTGGAATATCTCCTTCTTCAAGGGCACAGAGAATGAGCACGTCACCGGCTTCAAGCACGGTATTGCCCTTTGGCACCATGCGATAGCCGTTGTGAATCATATGCACCAAAATAGAGCCCGGTGGCAGGATAATGTCCATAACACGCTTGCCACACCATATGTGTCCTTCCTCCACCTTGAAGCGAATAAAGTTAATCGGTGTTTCGTCCACATAGTCGGTGAAGGTTTTGAGGACGTTGCCACCCTCTTCAATCATATCGAGGTGTTTGGCAACAAAGGGCAAAAGCGAGCCTTGAATGGCAATCGAAAAGAGTACCACGCCGAAAACGATGTGGAACAAATCATTTTCCATAGCCACCGGCGCCAGTACCGCCATAATCGCAAACACGACCGAGGCGGCCCCACGCAAGCCGGCGAAGGAAACCAAATGTCGGCGCATGCCACTGCCGCCAAAGGGCAGCATCAAAAGATGCACCGTCAGCGGACGTGCCACCAAGGTGAGGAAGAGTGCAATCAATACCGCTGTTGTGCACACGTCCATAATGCGTGATGGGAAGGACAAGAGCCCCAAGAGGAAAAACAGCGCCACCTGCATGATGCCGGTCACGCCGTCAAAAAATGCCACCAAGCTTGGACGCATTTCAAGCTCACTGTTACCAAGCAATATCCCTACAATATACACGCTGAGGAAGCCGTTACCGCCAATGGCTTGAGGAATCCCATAGCCAAAGAGCGCCACTGCCACGATAAAAATGGTTACGGTTTCCACCGAATCGCTGGTATGGCGATTCATGAGGGCGCGCACGATAAAGCCAAGACCAAAGCCGCATGCCAAGCCCAACAGCAGCTGCTGTACCAGCATCAGCCCCACACCACCGGCGCTGATACTGCCTTGCATGGCGGTTAAAAGCACCACTGTCAGCATATAGGCAAAGGGGTCATTGGAGCCGCTTTCCACTTCAAGGAGGGAGGCGGTATTTTCTTTTAATGCCAGATTGCGCGAACGCAAAATCGAGAACACCGATGCGGCGTCGGTGGAGCTAAGGAGCGCCCCACAAAGCAAGCCTTCAATCATTGGCATGCCTAGCGCCCAATGGCAAAACGCCCCCACCAGCAGGGCTGTTGCAATGGTGCCCACGCTTGAGAGCATGATTGATACGGCCGCGACCGGTTTTGCAACCTTCCAATTGGTCCCAAAACCGCCGTAAAACATAATGAATACCAGTGCTATCGTACTGATTTGCTCGGCAAAGGCATAGTCATCAAAGGGTATCTTCAAAATCCCGTCACTGCCAAAAAGCATGCCCAAGAAAATGAATGCCAAAAGAGCGGGAATCCCCACACGATTGCTCATGCCCTTAAACAGCGTGCAACCAACAAGCACAATACCTGAGAATAAACAAAAGGTCGTCAATGAAATGGCCATAGGGTGTCCTCCTTGTTGTCGTTTGTAACTCATAAGTTTATCATACCTTTTAACTTGGTAACAGTCCCCGCGCACATCTTTTACAAAATCAAAAAAAAAGCCCCGAATCGCTTCGAGGCTTTCAACATTTATTCGCTTCTTAGTGCATTGACAGGGTCCTTGTGCGCGGCTTTTTTAGCCGGGAGCAGTCCACCAATCATGGTGATGACCACACTCAGTGCAACGAGAATCCCACCGGCCATCCACGGCAGCTGTACCTGCACGTTGGACGCGTTTTCCAGCAAAGCATGCAGGATGCCATTGATTGGGACACACAATAGCATGCTCACGCCAACCCCCAAAAGACCGGAGAACAGCCCAATAATCAGGGTTTCGGCGTTAAAGACTTGGGAGATATTGCGCTTGGAGGCGCCAATCGCGCGCAAAATCCCAATTTCCTTGGTGCGCTCCATCACGGAGATGTGAGTGATAATGCCAATCATGATGCAGCTAACCACTAAGGAAACAGCCACAAAGGCAATCAGCACATAGGTTACCACATGAACCATCGAGGTCAACGAAGCGGTGAGCATGGCCACAAAATCAGTGTAGGTAATCTTGCCGTCTTCACCGGCACGTTCGTTGTAATCGTCAATGCAGGCACTCACGGCTTCCTTGTCTTCGAAGGTGTCGGTGTAAATGCTGATGGCATATGGTGCATCCAAGCTCACCTTGCCAAAGTCGGCGAGATTGTCATCCACGGTGGTATCGCCCATGGTCTTGTCGTAAAACTTTACCAGTGCGGTTTCATCCGGTGTGCTTTCGAGCCATTCGTCCAAGGCTTGTGCCATGCTTGCTTCGTCACCTGCCATTTGCATCATTTCACCGGCGCCTTCATTGCCGTCCTCGGCGGCAGCCATCATCATCGTGGTGAACAGGTTCGCTTTTTCGGTCACGCCCATGGCACGAATGTAGGTCTTGGCATTTTCTGCTTTTTCCGCATCGGTGGACACTTCAAACGACACGCCATTTAACACGTTGATAGCCGGTGTCGCTTCTTGGGCAGTGACCACCGGGCTGTTATCAGTGTAGGCAATGATTTCTTTTGTTAAATCAGTGGTATAGCCTACTGTTCCTTGAATCGGACGGTTTTCGGCGCCGTTTTTCGGACGGATAATCCCCACCACGTTCAAATCCATGCCACTGTTATAGAGGGTTTCCTGATACGCCGCATCATCGTGCATATCCGCAAAGGTGCCGTCCTCTCGGGCGACATAATAATCGCAAGCCGGAACGAGCTTAAAGGTTTTTCCACAAAGGCTTTGGTAATCGTAAGTGATTCTTTTCGGCTTCTTGTCGGCTTCAAGAGCATCGAAAATGGCATCGTAATCGTCTTCGCTGATGAGCCCCAGCTGATAGAGCACGTTGCTTTGAATGCCGTTCTTTTCGTCGAGCACCAGCACCACCTCGTTGGCAGCCTTTGGCCATGTGCCGTAAACCACATCGTAGCTGTCGATTACCACCTTGCTAATGCCCGTGCCATCGGTTGATGGCAGTATTTCCTTGAAGTTTTCCGCGCCCACCTGCGAGCCTGTCATCATCGGATTCATATTCATGCGCACTTCGGCATTTTTGGTATTTTTCACATTTTCCTTCATGTCATCCATAGATGTTTTGGTTTCACGGGCTGTGTTTATAATCTTGCCTTCGGTGTCAGTGGTGAGGACATCGAAGTTCACATCATAGGTGTACACCACGCCGTTTTTGCCAAGGTAGGGGTGGATGTCGCTGTTCTTGTCATCCAGATAACGCTTAAAGGCGGTCAGGTCGTTTTCGGTAATGCTCGCATTCATGTTATTTTCCATTTCCAACATGCCGTTTTCTGCATACACCTTGTTGCGCTTTTCGTCAATCTCCGCCGCCTGCTGTGCCATCAGCCCTGCACTGTTCATAAGGCTTGACATGTCAACGGTCTCGGCGTTAATCGTTATCGGATAGGCGTTCATCGCCTCCTCCTGCAAATTATTAATATAGTCGTTGACACCGGTGGATAAGGCCAAAATCAGCGCAATGCCGATAATCCCAATCGAGCCTGCAAAGGCCGTTAAAAAGGTGCGTCCTTTTTTGGTCCACAGGTTTTTGAAACTCAAGGATAAGGCAGTGAAAAAGCCCATGCTGGCTCTGCCCATATTGGCATGCTTGCCGGGTGCGTCCGTTGCCGCCGCCGGATTGCTGTCGCTCATGATGTGCCCGTCCTTTAGGCGCACAATGCGTGTCGCATACGCTTCGGCAAGCTCCGGATTGTGGGTCACCATGACCACCAAACGGTCCTTGGCCACTTCCTTGAGCAGATTCATAATCTGCACGCTGGTTTCACTGTCGAGCGCGCCGGTCGGTTCGTCGGCGAGAACGATGTGGGGATCGTTTACCAGGGCGCGGGCAATGGCCACACGCTGCATCTGCCCGCCGGAAAGCTGGTTCGGGCGCTTGTTGATGTGGTCGCTCAGCCCCACCTTTGCCAAGGCTTCCTTGGCGCGCTTGCTGCGTTCACGTCTGGAAATCCCGGAAATGGTCAATGCCAGCTCCACGTTTGCCAGCACAGTTTGGTGGGGAATCAAATTGTAGCTTTGAAAAACAAAGCCAATGGTGTGATTGCGGTAGCTGTCCCAGTCGCGGTCTTTGTAGTCACGGGTGGACACCCCGTTAATCACCAAATCGCCGGTTTCGTAGCGATCCAAGCCGCCGATAATATTAAGGAGCGTGGTTTTACCCGAACCGCTCGGCCCCAAAATGGCAACAAATTCATTGTCGCGCAAATTCAGTGACACCCCATTGAGTGCCACCTGCGTGAAATCGCCGGTGGTATAGGTTTTGCGGATGTTTTTGATTTCAAGCATACGCCTGCCTCCCGATAAAAGTTTTGTAATTTATTATATCATTTTGCTTACATTTGAAGCTTTATGATAAAACAACAAATTTTCCAAAAAAACGGCACAAAAAAAAGGCTTCGCCTAAGCGAAGCCTCATGCTTACTCAATAAAAGAAATTACTTTTCTTCTTAGTCTTCGTCATCACATACAACGGATACGCCGAACTTAGAAGCAGTTTCTACCATATTGTCACAGCCGTCAAAGTTTTGTACATGAATGCCTTCTTGATTATCGTCTTCATCGTCGCATACAACGGTCACGCCAACCTTGCTTGCAACTTCTTTAACGTCTTCGCAATAATCTTCTGTTACGAAATTTCTTAAGTCTACTTTTTGAGCCATGATGTGAACACTCCTTTTTCCTCTTTCAATCTTATAACTCATTTCATACTTAAATTATATGCCCGTTTTAATAATAGTGCAATAACAGACTATCTGTTTTTGCTATTTCTTATTTAATCTTTGCGATTGATAGGGCCCTTATACAATGATTTTGACAATGGCAAAAAACAAACCATTTTTCGCCGGTACAACGACAAAACGGCGCTTTCCTGCCGAAAGCGCCGTTTACCCCTCAGTGTAATCGCTATTTTTAGCTGTTGGCTTTATTTGTATAGTAGAAGCTTGCGTATGTATAGGTGTCCTGCGAATCATCCGCCATTAGCGCCGCTTCATCGCTATTCTCCTTCACCGGTGCAGCTGCTTCGCCGCTGTAATCGGTGACAATGACGCCCTTTTTATTGTTGACATCAAGGCCGTAGCGATTCGCTTGGTCGGTATAAACAAAGTCCCCTGCCAGCCAAGCATTGATAAAGTCCTCGTTGCTCATGGTGCCGGTCACGGTAAACCCTTGCTTGCTGTTGTCATAGTTCACCGTCTTTACAACCATCCCATTCAATGCAACACCTAAAAGGGTTGCTTCATCCTGCAAAATGCCATTGTCTGCTAAGGTGCCATTGTCGCGCCATTCCTGCAGGAGGGCAGCGGTCGCGGTATCGTCGGCGTAAATTGGATATCGTACGCCCCAAAAGCCGCTATTGTTGTTTGTGCCACTGTAGGTTACATAGCCCAAAATGCGACTTGTTAATACGTCTGCATTGCGCTTTTTGAGGTCGCTTTGCATTGCCTTGAGCAAGGCTTCACTGCGTTCCAAACGGGTCTTGCGTTCTGCTTGGCTCAATTCTGCGTATTCTTCGCCAATCAGATTTATCTCGCTATTGGAAGAGGTGAAATCTGCCAAGCCGTTTGTATCCACATAGAGCTCTTCCAGATTTTCAATCTTCATATTTGCCAAGCTGGACCATGCCGCTTCGTAGTAATGGGCATCATTCAAGAACGGTGCCATAATTTTGCTGGCCTTTTCAACCGGTACATTGTAATAACGGGTGGTCTTGCCACCAAGGGTGGTTTTGTATGTCACCTGCAGCATGGTCGTTGCGATATTGTTATCAGTCACATCGTCATACGTTACACGTTCCGCATTGGCCGCTTGCATGGCTGCCATGACCTTATTGATGATGGCAGGGTCCTTGGCTGCGTCCGCCAGCAACCCTCGGCCGTCAGAGGAAGTATCATTGGCATCACCAAAAACGATGCTCGCTGCCTTTACATTGTCTGCCTTTGGCAATTTGTCATCGTAATTTACGATTCCACTGTTAAAGAGGAAGGCAACAGCCACCGCCACTACCACAGCCACCACGGTGCTTAACCAGTGCTGACGGATGCCGTTCACATCTTGGCTGTAAATCATTTCTGCCACAATATGAACAATCACCGCAGCAATAATAACGCCCAATATAAACGCTGCAAAAGAACGATCGGTCATGCCATAGAAGGCAAAGCCGCCAAAGAAACCGCCGAACAACACATAAATGCCCTTAACGAGGCTGCCAACCCAGCTGAACATGAGTGTATCACCGGCTTTTTCCACTGCACGGCGGCGATACAGCGCGAATGTTGCCACGAGAAGCGCCACTGTCAAAACAAGGTAAACCACTGTCATTGACACCGGCCATACCAATTGGCTCGGATTCAACAGCGCCACCAAATCATTGTTTGTCATCAACGGATTCACAACGCCTGCACCGTTATACAAAGTGCCTTCATCGGTAAGGAAATAGAAAATATTGCACTTTAGCAGGTTATAGGTCAGCCCACCGCTTTGGTAGGTTTTGGCAAAGGCGTCCAAAAACAGCGAGCCTGTCAAACCGCCAACCATCACCGTCACATGAAGCACCAAAGTCATCAACAGTTGCCCCAAGGTGCTGGCAGTGAGTTGCCCTGCAAAGAGGGTTATCGCCATTGCCAAGAAAAAGATGAGCATAATATACACAAAGTGTAGTCCGGCACTCACTGCCAACGGTCCGACAATGGCACTTTCACCAATGCTTTGCGCAAAAATCATGCTTGCCACAAGGTTGGCCACGGTTACAATCAAGAGCAGCAACAGCTGCACAATCACCAATGCCAGCACACGCCCGGCCAACAAACGGCTGCGACTTACCGGCAAGCTGTGGTAAAAATTGCTTTGAGTTTGCACATTTTGGTAACGGGTCACATACACTGTGCCAAAGGTTGCCAATCCAATCGCCGCAAAGTAATACACCATGTAATAATCGGTAAAGAGATTTTGAAGCATTGGCAACGGATTAGTGGCCATGCCCAAGCTACTCATCCCAAAAGCCAATAGCAACGGCCCAATCGTCATATATATCACAGCAATCAACAAAATAAAGCTGCGCGTTGCACGAAGCTGCTGCCAAATGTATTTTCCAACATTATTGTAGGATGTCTTCGATGTCATAGCCGAGCACCTCCATTTCCGTAATAAAGATTTCTTCTAGGGTTAACGGTAAAATTTCTGCATAAAGTGGCTGCATGGTGTCAATTTGTTCGTTGATGGCTTCGCGCTTGCCACGCACAATCATGGAAATCATGCGGCCGCGTTGTTCGAAGGTCACCGGATTCATCGTCGCAAAATCTTCCTTGCGGCGCACCATCTTGAATGCCACCTGCAATTTGAAAATGTCACTTTCCAAATCATCCAAGCTGCGTTGGAACACCAGCTGACCGCCGTGCAATAAGCCGATGTGGTCACAAATATCCTCCAGCTCGCGCAAATTGTGGGAAGCAATCACCACCGTTGTGCCGTAATCAAGCACCATCTGTGAAAAAATTTTCTTCACCGCACGGCGTTTCACCGGATCAAGCCCGTCAAAGGTTTCGTCGCAAAGGAGCACCCTTGGCTTGGCGGCAATCCCCAAAATAATGTGTGCCTGTCGCTGCATCCCCTTGGAAAAGGTTTTGAACTTGGCCTTGGCATCCAAACCGAATTGATTGGCCATTTTCAATGCCATGTCTTTGTCATAGTCCGGATAGATATGGCTATAGACCTCTGCCATTTCAGCAATGCTTGCGCTGCGCTCCGTGTATTGATCATCGGAAATATAAAACATGTTGACCTTGGTTTCCGGATGTTCAAACACCGGCTTGCCGTTTACAGACACTCCACCGCGATCCGCTTGATAAATCCCGGCAATCAACCGCAGCAAGGTGGATTTACCGGAGCCGTTGCTTCCCACCAAACCGTAGATGCTCCCCTCCGGAATCTCGGTGGTAATATCACGCAAGCCGTAATGGGTTCCAAAACGCTTGCTTAGCTTATCAATCGTAATCATGGCTGTTCGCCTCCCTCATTGTATTGCGTAAAACGGGATTCCACCCGACTTATAATTTCCTTTGTTGTGACCTTGAGTGCCAGCAGTGTATCCACTGCATCGTCTAAATCTGCCATCGCTTGTGGAATGCGACGTTTTTGCAAATCATCGGCATCTACTGCCACAAAGCTGCCACGCCCCGGTCGTGAATAAATAATACCGCGCTCTTCCAATAGACCATATGCCTTTTGAATGGTGTTTGGATTAACCGCCAAATCATTCGCCACAGAACGTACACTCGGCAGCTGCTCGTTTTTTAGCAAGGCACCGCTGACTATCATGGTTTCTACGCTCTGCAATATTTGCTCATAAATGGGCAATGAACTGCGTTGGTCAATACGAAACATGGTGCGTCCTCCTTTCTGAGATTATTACCATCTCATCTGTACTATCTTATCTAGTACAGCTAGAGTACACCATACAGATGCCCCTGTCAATGAAAAATTCTTTGCCTTGTTCATCGACATTTCCATTCGGACGCTAGCAAGGAGACCTCATGCAGCAGTGGTTTGTGCATTTTCACACAAATAGCACGCCTACCATTTTTGCCAACAAAAAAAGCAACCCCTGTGCGCCGCCACGCACAGGGGTTGCTTCTAACCTCCCGGTCACACCGAGAGCAATGTCCTGATTTTAGTTGTGATCAAACGAGAACGATGTTTCAACAATTTCGCCATATTTTTCCTGGAGTTCGCGATACTCCGGACTTTCCAGACATGCTTTGAGATCTTCCAAGCTGCGATATTCGATGGTAATCATCAAATCCATGTTTCCTTCACGGCTCACAATATTGCGATAAATCTGGGGATTGACGAGGCCCTCGTGGTGTTTTTCAAGTTGATCAAACTTTTCTGCAAAACCATTAATGACATTTTCGGTCAAGGAATCTTCCTTAAACCCTAATAAAAGATAATGGACCATCGGGCTTTCCCTCCTTCAGTCTCTTACGCATTATAGCATAATAACGGGCCTTTCTGCAAATAATACATGCCATTAGTGTCATTTTTTTAACAAATTCTCGTGAATTCAGTCACAATCAGACCGTTTTCTTTTGCTTTTTGTTTCTTTTTTTGTCAAAAGCTACAAAATGCGCATAAAAAAATCGGCGTCCGCCTGCTTGAGGACACCGATGTGTTTCATTTTATTCACCTTTTTCGTGCTTTTCCTGCATCATTTTTTCTACTTCACCGGGCACCAAAATAGCTTCGCCGCTTTTGAAGAAAGCGATGCGTTCTTCTTCGGTCATATTTTCAAGACGGCGTTGACGTTCAAAGTAGCGCAGGAAATACACGCCCATGCCCACGAAAATCACGCCAAAGACAAACGCCAAGATGCTTTTGCCGCTAATCGCAAGCATCATCATAATGAGCGCCATGACAAAGTCAATGATGGCAGTGACAAGATTGACGGTCTTGGTCCACTGTTTTCCCATTATTCATTCCTCCTGTTTCCCCATCTAAATTCGTGTTATACTGATTGTACCACGTTAGCGTGACAATTACCATCACCGCACAGGTGGTGGCTGTGAAAGGAGATTCTCACTCATGGAATTTGAATATAAGTGCCCAAGCCTTTGGAAGGGCATGGATGATGCAACGCGCGAAGCGGTGTTTGCTTATGGCGAACGCTACAAAGCATTTTTGGACGCAGGCAAGACCGAACGTGAATGTGCACAAACCATCATTCGCATGGCGCACGACAATGGCTTTGTGGATTTTGCGGATGTTATCAAGAGCGGCCAAGCGCCGGCAAGCGGCACCAAGATTGTTTACAACCACAAGAACAAGGCAGCGGTGCTTTTTGTGATGGGCGAACGTCCTTTGGAGGAAGGGATGCACATCATCGGCAGCCACATTGATGCTCCACGCTTGGACTTAAAGGGACATCCCCTTTACGAGGATGGAGAGCTGGCACTTCTAAAAACCCACTATTACGGTGGTATTAAAAAATATCAATGGACCTGCATGCCATTGGCACTTCACGGCTTGGTTCATATTGCTGACGGCACCCCTGTCAACGTGCGTTTCGGTGACGAAGCCGGTGACCCGGTGCTTTATATCACCGATTTGCTCCCTCATTTGAGCAAGAGCCAAAATGAAAAGAAGCTTAGTGATGCTATTACCGCAGAACAGCTCAATGCCATCATCGGCCATATTCCATTGGATGATGAGGACGAAAAGGAACCGATCAAAGCAGCGATTCTCCATGCCCTCCACGACAAGTACGGCATTTCTGAAGAGGATTTGATTATTTCCGAGCTCGAGCTCGTACCGGCGCAAAACGCTGTCGATGTTGGTTTAGACCGCGGTCTGATTGCAGCCCATGGCCACGATGACCGTTCCTGCACCTATGCGGCGTTGGAAGCCATTCTCAATGTCAGTGATACCCCGGAACGCACCGCAGTGTGTCTTTTTGTTGATAAGGAAGAAATCGGCTCTGTTGGGAATACCTCCATGGGTGCACGCTATTTTGAAAACCTGCTGGCTGAGCTCTTTGCCCTCGCAGGCAAGCACGATACCGAGCTCAGCGTTCGTCGCGCACTTGCCGCAAGCCAAGTGCTTTCCGCAGACGTGACAGCGGCGCTTGACCCAACCTTCCCGGAAGTCATGGATCGCCGCAACACCGCTTTCCTCGGCAAGGGTGTAAGCATGTGCAAATTTACCGGTGCCCGCGGCAAAAGCGGTTCCAACGATGCCAACGCTGAATTCCTCGCTGAGCTTCGCCGTACCTTTAAGCACCACAATGTGCCTTGGCAAACCGGTGAGCTTGGTCGTGTAGACGAAGGCGGTGGCGGTACCATCGCATATATTCTCGCAGATCGCGGTGCTGAAGTGGTAGACTGCGGTGTGCCAATGCTTTCCATGCACGCACCGGTTGAACTTGTTAGCAAGGCCGATATTTATTTCAGCATGCGCGCCTATCGCGCCTTCTTTGAAGGCGTGCGCTAATAATTCCGAACACCTGTCTTGAGCGACAGGTGTTTTTTTATTTAATGCGTCATTGGTTGTAT
>ERZ1026880.922-NODE-922-length-13616-cov-25.475702_pt1 | contig 13616 bp, 21 predicted proteins | sample MGYA00380170_ERZ1026880 | MGnify/ENA primary metagenome ERZ1026880 (study PRJEB33269, sample SAMEA4719806) | human gut metagenome | biome: human-associated habitat; feature: organic feature; material: feces | place: Cameroon | collected 2013-10 ...
TGTAATCGTCATTGTATCCACCACGCATCTCATCAAGGACAGTGTTGTAATACTCCACTTTCTTATCCCAGTACTGCGTGTTCTTTATATCTTTGTACATATCAATCAGTTTGTATGTCATTTCCAGATTTCCAGTAGTCAGTCCATTATCAGCGATTTTGGAAAGCTCATCTTCGATTCTTGCACATAAGTCTTTAATGTCTCTCATAATCATACCTCCTACGCTTCTCTAGTCACGACAATATTTGCGTTCGCAACAGATACTGCCTGGTCGCTTGTGTTTTCTACTGCGATATTAACGCAACATCCGCGAGGTACATCAATATAGATGCCAGAGGACACATTGTTATACTGGTCTACTGCTGCCGGTGTGGAAATCATCTGAGAAGAAAGAACCGGTTCGCCAGAGATTGCAATAGCCAGAGAAATAGCTTCAACAGTACCGCCTGTTGGAATTGCGATATTACCAGAAAAATCCACGAAGAATCTTGCTTTACACTGATTAGTCAGTCCTCTCAGTGTGATAATTCCACTTCCCTCTCTGTGCTGAATGCAGTTAGAACCTTTAACTGCTGTGTTTGAAAATACTACGTTTCCATTTGCTGCTACAGTCTGAGCAGCCACATTTGTAAATTCTGCCATAAAAATACTCCTTTCGTATTACAAAAGGACAGGTCTCAGCCTGCCCCTCTGTGTAATAACGGCATAAGCCGACATCCGAAATCAATCGAAAGATACTCTCGATATGAAGTTATCAGCAATTGCATCCAGTGTTACATCCGCATCCACATCCGTAATATGTGTTCGGGTTAGGAACCTGATATGCCGGAATCGGTGCCGGATTAATCGCATTAATAAGCTGCTGTGTCTGTGAAGCCATTGCAGTTGTGAGCAATGCACTCTGGCGATCCTGAGATGCAGCACGTCTGAGGTCATTGTTTTCAGCCTGAAGGTTAGAAATCTTTTCATTGCAAAGATAATCAAGAATTGCTCTTGTTCCTGCATTCTGGCTGTCGATAATATCTCTTGTGTTGCTGTTCATAGTGTTCTGCAATGCGCAGGTGTTCTGCGCCATGTTGTAGTTTACACCCTGGATAGCTTCCCTGGTTTCACAACAGCAGTTCGCAAGCTGTGCCTGTAAAGCATTGGTATTCTGCATATTAGCTACAGTATCAGCATTGATTGCCTGCTGGATTCCAAAGCCAGTCTGCATGATATTGGTGTTGATTCCGTTAAATCCAGTAAGCATACCGTTATTCATGGCATAGAATCCATCACACAGGCCGCTATTGATTCCGTCAAGCTTGCTGATTACTGCGGAGTTATCAAATCCTCTCTGAATGTCTGCCTGAGTAGCTGCTGTGGCTGCATATCCGCCGCCGTTGCCATTATTACCCCAGCCATTATTGCCCCATCCGAAGAAAACAAAAATGAATAAAACAATAATCCACCAGCTACCATCTCCACCAAACATGCCGTCATTATTTCTACCGTTTCCAGTAGCAGCGGCAATATCTGCTAAGCTATAATTTCCATCCATAATATAATCTCCTTTATTGTGTATTTACATCAATCTGGCCAGATTGTAATGTACTATTTCATTCCTTTCAACAGATTCTGAAACTGCCCTGCCATCTGTTGAACCTGATTAAGTTGCTGTTGAGAAATCCGTCCAGACTGTAACATCTTCTGGACTTCTGCTTTCGGGTCTCCCTTAAAATTCTGCTTAAACTGCATAAACTGCTGCATCATCTGCATTGGCCCGTTTCCCTGTGGCATTCCACCACCAAGTGCATTAAATAATGGATTACTCATCTGCGTTTCCTCCCTTGACTGCTGATTCCTGTGCGGTATTAGCCCTAACAGGTTCAGAAAAAGAATTTAATCGGTTTATGATAGCTTCGTATTTGCCCTTTAAATCGTTATATTCCTGTCTGGTGACATATTTACTGTCCATGTTCGGAACAGGCTGTTTAGGTGGCATCTGAGTGCCTACTTCATGATACTCAAACGTCCGTAATGGCTGTGGCATACCGGAAACGTCCGTGGATTTTATAAAGAATTTTTCACTTTCACTGTCCATCAGTAAAACACTTGTTCCGGGTGCTACCAGATATGATTTTGCACCGACTTCGCCAGATACCCACAGGATACCATTGTTGTTCTGCTGTGGTTGCTGTACTGGCTGAGCTGGCATCTGGACAGGCTGCTGGAACTGGTTCATCTGTCCTGGAACGCCGAAACTATATTGATAAGGACTGTTATATAATGCCATCTTATGCACCACCTTTCTGATTATATTTTTGCATAAAAAAAGAACCGGAAACAGTTCGTTTCTGGCTCTAATTAGTGTCTAAAAAGTATCAGCATACTTTAATTATTTTATTATTCACCCTCCGGCTCAATCGTTTCGCCGTGGATATACTCACATTCATCTGTTCGGCGCAGTATTCGAGCGTATGTTCCTTGCATCTCAATCGGAATAGCTTTTCCTCATCCGGTGTAAAATTACACTCTATCAAGAACCTGTCTATATCTTTCTTTGTGAACACATATAATTTCATGAGCATACCCCTTATTAATGCAATTAACGCTGATTCTGCGCAAGATACTCCGTGAGTTTCTGTTTTGTTTTTTTTAACTCCTCGACATTATTCCCACTAATCTGACTGTCCAGCATGGTTGATAGCACTTCCAAAATCAATGAATCACGTTCTGCGATTCTCCGAAGGCTTTCATAATCTCGTCTATCATGTTCTTCCAGTGTCTCTACTCGCTTATTAAGTCGAAATGCCGGAGTAATCCATTTAAAGATTACAGCCGCTGCCCCTCCGACAATAGACACCCCTCCGCAGATAGAGAGGAAAATCTGTACAAATTCTGATATGCTCATTTAGCTACTCCTTTTCCCAGTAATATACTGGAATTTCATTGCCGGAATCCCATGTATCGAAATATTTGCCCTCTTGCACCGTCACCACATGACCATCTATGCAGAGGATATATGTGCCTGTTGGATGGTCTGCGCAGAAATCATTGACTGTATAGATATATCGTTCTGACTGCTCAATCAGTTTGCGTCTGTACCCATGCTTATAGAGGTACGCTCCCCAGACATAATTTGCGCTTGGCATATCTGACAGAGCACACGCCTGTATCATCAGTCCGGTGAATACCGTTTCCCAGTCGAACCCGGTTGCTTTGCATATTGCCCGGACAGCACAATCTCCAACTCGATTCCCGGCAGGATTCGGATTGTAATATTCCCATCTATCCATCAGTCAATCCCCTTTGCTGTTTTATACCGTTTCGCCGCTCCTCTGGCTTTTGCGGCGTTCTGGCGGTTCCACTTCGCTATCATGAGCCGGTCTTGTAGTTCCCTCAGGCCATTCCGTTTGCAATAATCTTTGTATGCAGCATTTTGTTTCTGTAAAAGATAAGACTTCCGGTCAAGGTCTTGCTGGAGTGCGAATTTTGCCTTTTCATTTGGCGCGTTTTCGACTCCTGCTTGCAGTCCAAGGACTTCACGCTTCGTTTTGCGGATTCTTCGCTCATAAGTACGTTGCCGCTGTTCTTTTTCGTACTGCTTACCTTTGTTGACTTTATCCTGTGCTGATAGTTCTGTATAGGGATTTGGCATTCCTTCCGCCCAAACTGAAAAATGATGTCTGCAATTTACTCCGCATATTCCATCAGCTTCGCCATAATGACAATTTTCAATAAAATCTGGATAGTGGCTTGCTTTTTGCTCCAGCATTCTACGATATTCTGGTGTATCTCGTTCCTGAAAAAACTCCGGCTTGATTTCTTTTAATTTCTCCCAGTCTATAGAAAATACCTGCCCTTGCCATACTTCATGGCTTGGGCGACTTCCTATATGTGCCGATGTCAACACTAAACCGTATCCCATTTCTTTCATTCTTGTCAACTGAATATCAGCACACGCCTGAGCCACACCGGTTCTGACAGAACGTGCAACCGCTGTTTCAATCGTATCTTTTTTGCCGGACGGATATGTGACGGTAACACCATCACTCACAACGTTATTAACTGCCTCTTTGATGGCTTGCGTATACCCAACCGCCCCAGTCATCACATGATTATATGCAAGGTCGCATTGTTCAATATAGAGCCTCTGAGCGGCACTTGCGGTTGTTCTTGTGAAGTTCTTCCACTCGCCCATAGTCGCAAGCATATTCCGTTCCATGAGCCTTATCATAGCCGGCGACTGTTCAAGCGGTACAGGACTTAATCCTGCCGCCTTGTATATCTTATCATCATAGTCCATTGCAGTGATACCGGCATCCTCAAACGCTTCAAGAAGCTCCTGTTGTTCGCGTTTGGTGTATTTGGATAGTTCCGCTAGAATATCTTCTAACAGTTCACCGGATTCCTGTAGCGTTCTGATTCTCCACGCATCAGCATTGGTCAGAATGTAGTCCTCACCCCTGCCAATTCTTGCCATCATTCTCGATACGATCTCAGAGATGATATACTGATGCAGTTCTTCTGCTATCTGTTCGCTGCCCTCTATTATCCGGCGTAAATATTCTGGACTAAGTATAGTATATCACCTCTTTTCTTGTTATTATTCTCCCCATCTGATACAATGTAATAATCAAATAAGGAGGATAACATCATGTTTGGAAGAAATAAGCGTAAAAGTGACGTTTGCGTTGATATAAAAGTAAACATAACGCCAGTGCAATACGTTTACTTGCTGTCACAATGTCGGAGGGAAGATAAGGGCATCTCTAACATTGTCGGGCAAGCTCTGGATGAATATTTTGATAAGAGAGGAAAGGAGATCTAATCCTCTCCTCTTTTTTGTATGGTTAGCTAAAACGAGGTTTAGTTAATCAATGCCAATAGCCTAAGGAAATACCTCTATTAAAAATACAATTTGCCATTGCGGTGTATCCATAATCATTCATGTGTACATTATCTATTCTTAGTTGCGGTGGAATAGCACCACTTGACATAGATTCGGTATCTTCTTGCGTTGGTGATAATCCGTTATCTGATAACCCATATGCTGATATATACTCTCTTGCATTTACAAAATGATTGGAAAACCTTGATGCTAATATAATTTCTTCAACATTTCTCTCATTTTTATTACCTGTTGGTCTTCCGACAACAATATATCTTTCAGAACCATTATGCTCAACCATCTTTTGAATGATATCGGCTAACGCTTCCGGTCTGCTCGTTTGTGCCGCCCAACCGTTTTGCCCTATACAAATAATAGCAACATGACCTATTCCTTCTCCCTCTGCGAAAACAATAGTTGGTCTGCTATATTCTTTGCCTAAAAGTGAACCGTCCGCACAAACTAAATTCAAAGAGTCACCGCCACCTCTTCTAAACATCCACTTATCTGTTCCGTTTAGGTAAACATTAGCATTTCCGTAATATTTGCCCGAATATGACATTGTTTCTAATGAAGCACCATTAACGCTATTTATTGTTACTTTATTGTAGTCACTAACATTTGCACCCGCTGTAAATGGAAGCACAATAGCTCCCATGCCACCTTGCCGGAAAGCTATTACTTCTGCGGTTTCAGAGCCTTGCCCGTAGTTATTAACAACAAATTGCTCTCCAATTAACTCTTGGAGTTTTTTTGGATATGGATAATTTGTTGCGCCTGCGCCTTGCGTTAATGAATCCCCCCAACAATCTATAATTGTATAATTCGTTGGTGTTCGCTCAATTTTTTCTTTCACATCATTTGACAGATTATCCCATGTTACCGTTTCGGGTTTTAGTTTGATTTTTGATATAGAGTTTGTTTGTTCTTCTAATTCGACCAGTTTTTTTATATCATCACTGGTCTGAGCAACAAATAATTTTATACACTGGCAATTAAATGAATTTGATGCAGGAAGTTGATTATTAAAATATAATTGCACTCCAACCTTTCCACTTTTTTTAGCTATAAAATTATAACATATTGAGAATTCGCTATTATTTTTTATAGCTTTCAAAGGTGTATCTTCCCAACCACCTGCATCCACAGCATATAGCATTCTTGCATATAAATAACCTTGAATCCAGTTTATTAAATTTGTGATTTTAAATTTCACATAGACAAAATATGGTTTCCCTTCTTCAACGTCAATATAATTTTCATTTACATAAACAGTGCCATAACCATCACTAATAGTTACATCTTGAACATTCGGATTGATCTTGAATAAATTCGTGTATTTTATTCTTACATCAGATAAATCTTCCTTTAGCGAATCAGTTTCTTCCTTTACTTCTTTGAATTTGTCCCCTACTACTTTAGCATCTGCAAAGCCGCCCTGTATGGACAATGTTTCATCAGACACGGGCTTTTCCAGTACTGCGCCGTAAGGTAGCTGTCTCTTCTTTCCATCCGCTGTAATTATCCCTTTAAATGTATCAGCCATTGTTATTTACCTCCGTTGCTTTCAAGCTCACATGGCCACATACTCAGATTGCATATTTAATGTGTGATGTTTTTGCATCCTCATCTGATACCTTTGCGTATATTGTAGTGGTATTGATGTCAACGTGACCAAGTATCTTCTGAACTTCTGTGATCGGCGTGCACCTGCCTAGTAGAAAATCATGCACTATTTACAGTTCATTTCTGTGCAAGATTTATGTTTAATATTATTGACATATAGGCACGCACTAACATTCAATTAAAGTACAACAATAAATACCCATTAGAATTAAATCTAATAGGTCTTTATTTTTACTGAATTACATTGCTATTAATTATGGTATTTAATCCGCTTGTAATAATAGCGTCATTATCAACTTCAATAAGTTTTCCTGTATCACTTAAATTTTTGATAATGTTTCCAATAGCTGTGAAAGAAGTTCCTGTGGTAATATGTGCAAACCCTGTCTCCCTAGATTTTGAACCTAGTATTGTGCACGAATTAACACAAGCATCTCCTCTTCTACTTTCAATTGCGTATTTATCTGTACTTTTATTAAGTCGGTTGTAATTTCTAAAAACGCAATTATTAAAGATAATTTCATCGGAATTTATACTAGCGCATTTTCCAAAGCCACTAAATAATGAATTTGATATGTTCAATCCTGTACCCGATGTTGAATAAAGACAAGCAATTATATTTTCATTATTATTATTATGATTTTTCGCTATACCGACAAAATTGTTAATGAAAATATTTGCGCAGTTTCCAACCCACAACGGAAAATCACAGGTGTCCATACTTATACAATCAAATACAGTGTAAGTTGGTGGTAATTTGTTAGTAGCTGTTTCTGATGTTATTAACTGTACACCAATTCTGTAACCATAAGCGAATAAGTTTTTAATATATGATGTATCACTTCTACCAAACTGAAAAGCCAATCCTGTATTTGATGTTTGAGTTTCAAATTGGTTCATGATTTCCTCGTCATAAAAACCGCGTAAAGTGTTATAATTAAAATGGACATTATTAATCACGTCAACATCGGTACAACCGTCTACTATTAAACCTTTAAGAATGCAGTACCCCCACACATTTTCTATTAACATTTTTTCGTGTTTAGGCGTTGCGTTAATACCGTAGTAAGCATTGACAAGAAAAACATTCCTTATTTTAATAAGCGTAGTAATTTCAGCATCGGTTAGAGCAATAGTTTCTGGATATGTTACAGCGTAATTATTAACGACACGCTGATTAGGATAGTAAAAAGCGATGTTATCAATGGAAGAATAGCTGTTCATTAAAATAGCGGGATTATTTCTATCAGTGCAATAGAAAGCCGTCCCTATTCGGTTAGTACCGAAATTATTGTTCTCACCAACAATACTTACAGCTTTAGGGATGGTTAAGCTTTTAATAACATAGTTACCATCTGGGATAAAAACTGTTTTTCCAGTTTTTTCAGCTTCATTAAGTGCATACTGAATACTTTCCGTATCATCTGTAATACCATCACCTTTAGCACCGAACATTTTAGGTGTAACATAATCTTTTTTAATCCACGGCAAGAAATTTTTGTTGATTTTTATTTCCTCAATACTTTCGTCTTGCACCGTAGTTGTTGCTTCTGGGTGGTTGTCAAGCCACTTTGTTACTGCATTTTTGATTTCTTCCGGCGAAATTTCACCGCCCATTCCTTTTAAGCATAATTCGTATAAATACTTTTCTTTTCGCGTGATTGGCTTTGGGAGTTCACCCGCGTAATCACCTGTCAAGTACGCAAGATATTTTTCTTCCCTTGTCACTGGTTTATCTGCCATTTTTTTTACTCCTCTCCGAATAATGTTGGCTCGTCTGGTTGAGCTTCCTTGACCATTGCTTTTGCTTCAGATTCCGTCATTCCTTCAAACTTTACGAAATACAGCCATGCCGGAACCTTTCCAGTGGTCACATACTGCCACCATCTTGCACGGTCGTTTTCACGCACATACAGAATATCTCCAAAATCATAATTGACTTCGTATGCTCCAACAGGTGCAAGCCCGTACAGGTCAGCGTAGACGTTCAGCGCGTAGATTACTTCATCCAGACAGGATTCCAACTTATCCCTTACATCTTTTATGAACTGCACCGTTCTCTGCTGCTCTGCTTCTACTCCTGTAGCTGTCTGAATACCGCTAGATTCATTGAATACGAAATATCCATTAGAGAATCCAATCTTATATCCTAACTGGCTTAAAAGGGCATTTATGCCGCTTATACGGGTATCTGTGTTGAGAACTGGATTGATTTCTTGATAGAATTCTTTCTCGTCCTGTCCGAATACGTTCTTGACAAAGTGTGGTAAGCTCATCTCGTTTCGCCTGTTCTCCATACCCTGTGGAGACATAGCTGATACAGGCGTACCGCTTGGCATCAACAGTCTATCATCTGCCAGAACAATCTTCTGAGAATCAAAAATTTCTCCGACATTTCGGCTGTATGCAATGTCGAGGTCTTTCAGTTCTTCGATAGCTTCTGCAAATATCGGAAGTCCGAGTGGTGTACTGATGTCCACATTGTTTGCCTGTGGTGTCCGCAGTACTCCATACAGAGGTCCATCCAGCTTCTCGCCATTTGCCTTGAGTATTGGTGGCGTGTCTGCCATAAGGTCAGCCCATTTGGTCTGTTTAAGGTCAATCTTATCTCCGATACTCTGAGGAGATTTTGATACATAGGCTCTGTTTGAAACATAGTACGGATAAGTCGTCACACCATCCACAGTGGTCTCAACAAATCTATGATATTCAAGCCGTGTATAGTATTTCCGTCCAACAGTGTAAGAATCCTTAAATATAATTCCTTTGATCTCCTGATTGTCGTAATCTACAATCATCACATCTGCCGGAGTAAATACGTCAAGGCTCTCACCGTTTGGCTTGATAAATACCGTTCCATAAGCACAACCATATTCTACCCAGTGGCGAATCTGGAAATATACCTTGTCAATCTGTTCCTGTAACCACGTTGCCCTTGCGGAACCGTCAATCTGAATGCCGATCGCCAGTGTTGCGAGCCGTGCTGTCTCCGAGCAGACAGATTTAGCGAAATTAATCGTCTTGATATTATTCTTATCATCTAACCATTCCGGTACACCTCTATAGATGTTCGCACACCGGTTAATCAGTACTTCCATCTCTGGAAATTCTGCTGTCTGGATATTAAAATCCTCTTCGGCTTGTTTTTTGAATATCATGTTAAACCACCTTTTTAGTGTTGTTATAAGTCCCATTTAGTCACCTTTTTTTACAGTCAAATCCTTATCAATGCCTAACGGATCTCCTGCAAAGTTCCATAGCTGGATTTCTTTACAGACAGCTCCGCACTTACAACACTGAACATATTCGCTCCACACCTGGTCTACGTGCATTTTATCATTGATTAGTTTATCCTCTAATGGCTCTTCGGATATCGGAACAATTATCACGCTTCCGCACTTACCACATTCCATGATGCGTGCGCAGCCTTTTCCATATCTGATAAATCTGTATGCTATTTTTACTCTATCAAAGAGCTTATTATCTCTCATTATGCACTGTACCCCCTTCTGTTAAATAACGGCTCATAAGCATATCTAAGCGCCGAGATTGCGTGGTCGTTCCCATCAGGATAACCACTTATTACATTTCCCTCTTTGTCCCGATCGTACTCATATTCCGTAATTTCCTTGTATGCATTCGGTGTCCGTTTCGGGTCAATGACAAGTGTCTTTGTCTGTAAGAATTTGAAACCATACTCGATACTTCCCGGCCCTTTGATTGCTCCTCTGGCAGGAAGTCCGGCGTCCCGGAAATCGTTCACGGACTTAGGCTCCGCAGAATCACATATCATTGTGTAATCGTCATAGCCTTTTTTCTTAATCCAATCAGCGGTCTTGGAGTTGCTCCATTTATTTACATACAATTCGTCAATCAGATATATTTTCTCTCTGGCAGAATCGTAATATGTTCGGAGATAGCAGAAGGCATCCGGGTACCATCCATAATCTACACCAGCGAAAATACGATCCATGTGACTGATTTCTTCGTCTGTGATATCTCTAATCTCCAGATATTCAAATACGTTCCCACCGTCACCATTCGGAACACCCAGGTATTCATGTTCATAGGCTTCTGGATTGATTTCTTTCAGATGTGCTGCATCATCAATAAACTTCTGCCCGAGCCACTCCGCCGGGGCTTCCAGATAACTTGAATGATGGATAACTCTTTTCGGGTTAGGTACCAGTTTAATCCTGTTTACCCAGTTTGATTTTGATTTTGGTGGGTTATACGATGAAAAATCATAGGACTCGTCACCACCACGAAGCACTGACTGATTAACAGAACGTTCCTGGGCGTCTCCCTTCATTTGATCTTTTTCCTCTTTCCAGAGGATTCCAATGTAGCCGAACTCCGGCTTGATAGATTTCAGTTTCGTTTCATCATCCAGACCACGGAAGTATATTGTCTGTCCAGTCTTAATATACTTGATCTCAAGTGGCGACACCTTGCATTCAAATTCTTCCATCAGTCCAAGTTCATTGATAGCCCATTTCATATTGGCGTATACGGAATCTTTCAGAGTGCCTGCCACCTGTCTTGTAATGCAGGCGTGCATCTGAGGATTGTTCTTGATAAGTTCAACAATCTTAAAAGCTACGAATGAAGACTTCAGGCCACCTCGACCGCCCTCGAATACATATTCAATGTTTGGCTTAATCTGTCGGTTAATGTCCACGAACGCCTTACCGAGTACTCTGGCAGGAAGTTCGTATTTTTCATCATCGTCTTTTGAAACTGCTGTTAGCTGTTCCCATTTTTCGATAGCCTGTATATTTCCATCTGCCGCTTTTTTATACAGAGAAGTTGCTACGACTGCCATGTTATTTGCGTCTTCGTCAGCAATCCCCATTTTTGCAAGTTTCTTTTTTGCGGTGCTTGATGCAGGGCTTTCAGCTATAATTTTCACATAATCAGAAAGGGCTTTTTTTTGTCTCCTAGAATATCCAGATGCGATACCGCCTTTTTTTCCGTTCCTCGCCGCTTCCTCGCCGCTTCGAAACTGTGTCGCCACTCCATTATTTAAATTCTGGTCATTTGCCATCCTATCAACATCCAATCATATCCTTTCTGAATTAAAACACCCTAGCACAGTTATAGTTATATATACTATAATACCATACTAGGGTGTACGTAGCTCTCTACCACTTTTATAAATTTTTAAGTTTTTTAAAGTCTGCCGATTAACTTGGCTAAATGATAATATTCCGCCATGACCTTGCGTTTGTAGCCATAGAAGTCATTTTCTGTTGCAGGGACCGTCCTGATCTTCTCCATTGTCCGATAGCCAATGCTGTTCACGATGCTGTCATAGATTTGCGATTCAATGCCGGGCGCATATTTAATAGATACCTGTAACAGATTGTATTTATCGCTTTCGCTAAGATTCCGCAAGTGGCTTTGTAGTATAGGTATATCATCCGGCGGCACTCCGTAGTCAATCAGTGTTGCTTTTCTCAGCTTCATTTATTTCATCTCCCAAATTTAATTCTTTACTTACATCTGCCGTCTGCCGAATTCTGTTTTATTGCTGTATCTCTTGAAGCTGCATTATGGCCCACATAAGGTTTTTACCTGCTTCTTCCATTTCTTCTGGGGTCGTATCCTCTTTTTCTTCTAATTCCGCGCAAATCGCTGCATTGTCTGCTACTTTTCTGCATACCTTTTCAATTTCTCTAAATTTGCTCATTATTATTCATCCTTTCTTTTTTGCTTTTTGTACTGGAAGATGATGCATATTTTTTACTTCCTATACCGTATTCTTGACAAAATATACAATCTACACAAGTTTCTGGTGTATCAATTACAAATACCGATTTACTCATACGCTTCACTTCCTCTCAGCATCAGACTTAAAGTATTGTACCCCGGACAAGTTCTGACCCCGTTTCTGGTATCTCTTAACAGGACGCAGTACGGATATAACGCCATGACTTCATAGACGTGTTCTGTGGTGTCTTCACCGCACTGGTCGATGTATTTGAAACATTTGCCTGGTCTAAGAAAATATCTTGCACATACATATGCTTTTGTTCCGAATCTTACGCTTGCACTACTCATTTGTGTTCCTCCTGTAATAATTCTTTATTGTCGAAAATGTTTCCTCTGACATAAGTTCTTTTACACCAGAAACCAAGCTCATGTCGATAATAAGAATCTTCGGGAAATGCTGCGTAAAATCCTTGATTGCAATCGCCTCTTGCGAAAGCTGTACCATAGAATCCGAATTTTACTTGCGCATATTGATCATCCCGTGTTTTTAAAATATCATTCTCCCAGATTTTCTTCCCATTCTTGTCGCAAAGTCCCGTGAACTGGCAGAGGGTTTTTGGGTCAACTTCTGCATATTCCCATACTTTATAACTATCAACGTGGAAGATTAAACTTTCTTCGTTGTCTGAAAGGCAATATCTTTTCTGATAATATCCCTCAACCCATTCACCATTATCTTTCCACTTTGCCTTGAAAAGGATTTCTCTCATTCAACTCCACCATCCTTCACGATTTCAATGATCCCGTCTAATGCATTTCCTACATTTTCATAAGCAACATCTAGTTTTTTATCTCCTGTGTTTGCTATTATTAAGAAGTATCTCATTTTTAATTGTTCCAACTGTTGAACAACTTCATCCACATCAAAAGCTGTCGAATAGCTTCTCAACATCGCAATTTCCATTTTGCAATTTGTGATATTCTTTCTGAGTGATGCAATTTTCATTCCGACATCGTACATGCCAGCATCATTCAGGGATTCACGTTCTTTCCAAACTTTTATTTTCTCTTCTATTCTCTCGATTTCAGAGTTGATTTTTTCGATCTCCGAATCTGCATCTATTAACCGCATTTATTCATCCTCCCAAAATTCGCTAAACGGACATTCTGGGCACCTACAAACCAGTTCTCCGTCTTCGTCTATGTAGTAATCATCTCCATACCCACCACATTCATAGCAGTAGTCGGGATCGTAATTAGGATTTTCAGTCATCTTTCATCCTCCCACACTCCCAATAACCGCATTCTCTCATACAGTACAGCGACGGTCTTGCGCCTGTATCCGTAGAAGTCTTTCGGGTTCATCGGGATATATCTTTCTTTGCTGATTTTCCTGTAACTT
>ERZ1026880.924-NODE-924-length-13601-cov-10.757124_pt1 | contig 13601 bp, 10 predicted proteins | sample MGYA00380170_ERZ1026880 | MGnify/ENA primary metagenome ERZ1026880 (study PRJEB33269, sample SAMEA4719806) | human gut metagenome | biome: human-associated habitat; feature: organic feature; material: feces | place: Cameroon | collected 2013-10 ...
GGTCTCGTGGGCTCGGAGATGTGTATAAGAGACAGATCCTGCACCATGCCGCACACGGCTGCCGCGCGTTCGTCATCCTGCAACCGTTCGGCTGCCTGCCGAACCACGTGGTCGGACGAGGCATCGTCAAGCAGCTCAAGGCGCGCTACCCCGACGCGAACATCCTGCCGCTCGACTACGACCCCGATGTCAGCTTCGCCAACATCGAGAACCGCTTGCAAATGCTCATCATGAACGCGAAGGCACAGCACCAGCCCACGCAAAACGTCGAAAGCATCGGCGCCGAGAACCAGGAGTAGCCATGGCACGACCGAGGAAAAGCGAACGCGGCACCGCCGATATACGCTTAGCAAACGCATTCTGGGCCCTGCTCGAGCATCATCGACTCGCCAACATCACCGTCGGCATGGTCGCCGAGCAGGCCGAACTCAACCGCGGCACGTTCTACTACCATTTCAAAAGCATGGACGACCTCATCGACCGGGTCATCGAGGATGAGGTCCTCGGCAACGGGTCCATCTTGCAGAACATGCTCAGCCTCGTTGCGGGATCGTCGACCGCCAACGGCTTCGAGGCGTTCATCAAGCACGACATGGAAAGGATCGCCTTGCTCATCAAACAAGGCGGCATGGACTCGTTCTCCATTAAGATCAAATGTCTCATGTTCGGCACTTGGAAGGCGATCCTGTGCGATGAGGGCGAGGAGCTTTCCCCGAGCACGCGCATGATCATCGAATACAGCACCAGCGGCGTCATCGGCATCATCGCCTACGGCGCTCTCCACGGAAGCGGCGAAGTGCCCCCCGAGTTCTTCCCCTCGTTCGCGAAAAGCAACTCGGATTTCCTTGTGAGGCAGATCGGGATCGCCCAAGGCATTCCCCACGAAGCCGTGCTCGAGCGGGTCCGCACCACATTGCGCATCGCCGGCATGAACGACCGATAGCAAAACCCGCCCGAAAACAAACATGCCCGACGCGCATCAAGCACGTCGGGCATGTTGACGCATAGGCAACCTCGAAGGCCCTTCCCGAGCGCTTCGCGGCCGTCACGAACACGTCGTCATCCGCGGAATCCTGCCAAACATGGGTACATCGACATCGTCTGAAAACGGTTCGCCATCACATCGTTGCCATAATGCGCGGCAAAGAGGCGCTGCACAGCATCGGCGGGCTCGGCCCCGGCCAAGCGGTTCATCCAACAATCGAACGCCGCGAACGTCACCGCCGTATCCACCAGGAAAAACGCCAGCAACCCCCAGGCCAGCGGCGCACGCCACGCAACGGGGACCGTATCGGCGGCGCGCTGCATCACCGGCAGCGCCAGCTTCACCCACGCCACGCCGGCAGCGCCCCACACAAGCGCGATACCCAAGCACGTATGCCCGCCAAGGTTAAACGGCTGCGAAGAATAATCCCAGGCCACAATGCCGAACGCGTTCTCCCAGAACCATCCGGCGAACCACTCGAACGCAGCCCCGACAACAGCCGCCACGCCGAACAGCACGCCGCCGCGCGCATCCGACAAGCGAGCGAGCGCCAACGTCATCACAACGCCGCCTACGCCGTAAATCGGGCTGAACGGCCCCCATAAAAACCCGGCACGGTTCTCCCATCGGCCATCAACGAAATAGCTGACCACCGTCTCACCGACCAGTCCCAGCACACTGCACACCGCGAAAATCCACACCAGATGATACAGGTCCAGCTTGATCGCCTCGGATTTCGCGGCGTCGCGTAAAGCCGCATTGTCTGCCGCTCTAAACGAAGCGCCGGCGCCATCGGGAGCGTTGACCGCAGCGGCCGTCCCCTGCATCAGCACGCGATTGCGATCGGCCGACCGCGATGAATCATGGCGAAGCATGTCACCCTCTTCCCCTTTCTTTTCCCCAACTGGTCATTATGGCACACCTCGGCAGGCCCGCCCAAGGTGCAAACCACCGGTAAACAACCCGTCATCTTCGAAAGAGCCGCCGCTCACCGAGCCGCAAGCGGTCCTGCAATCTGCCGCCAAACCCGCCCCAAAACGCCCGGCTGCCGCCGCATCGTTGACTTCGCCCAAATGCAAACCCACCATATAGCTAGATTTAGTTCGCAAACCGAAACCGCAAACGCCAAAGGGGGCTTCATGCGCTACATCAACTGCTTGAACAACATCTCCGCCAAGGGAACCGACCTGCTCGGGTCCGACTACCAGCTTACCGACGACATCGCGCAGGCCTCCGGCGTGCTCGTGCGCAGCGCCGCCATGCACGACATGGACCTGCCCGAAGGCCTGCTCGCCGTCGCCCGCGCCGGCGCAGGCGTGAACAACATCCCGCTCGACAAGTGCGCCGAAGCCGGCATCGTCGTGTTCAACACCCCCGGCGCCAACGCGAACGCCGTGAAGGAGCTCGTCCTGTGCGGCATGCTGCTGGCAAGTCGCGGCATCCTGCCCGGCGCCGCCTGGTGCCGCGAGCATGCCGATTCCCCCACCATCGGCAAGGACGCCGAGAAGGCGAAGAAGGCCTTCGCCGGCAAAGAGATCTCCGGCAAGACGCTCGGCGTCATCGGCCTGGGAGCCATCGGCGCGCTGGTGGCCAACGCCGCCATCGACCTGGGCATGAACGTGCTCGGCTACGACCCCTACGTTTCCGCCGAGGCCGCTTGGCGTCTATCTCCCTCCGTCGAGCACGTCACCAACCTCGACGACGTCCTGCACCGCAGCGACTACGTCACCATCCACGTGCCCGCCATGGATTCCACGCGCGGCATGATCGGCGCGCATGAGCTCGAGGTCGCAAAACCCGGCTGCGCCGTCATGAACTTCAGTCGCGACACCCTGGTCGACAACGCCGCCATGGCCGAGGCCCTCGAGGCCGGTCGCGTGGCCACCTACGTCACCGACTTCGCAACGCCCGAGGTCATGGCCATGCAAAATACCATCGTGCTGCCGCACCTTGGCGCCAGCACCGCCGAGGCCGAGGACAACTGCGCCATCATGGCAACGCTGCAGATGAAGGATTACCTGGAGAACGGCAACATCAAGAACTCGGTGAACTACCCCGCCTGCGACATGGGTCCCGCCCCCGCGCAGGGCGGTCGCGTCGCCGTGCTGCATGCCAACGTGCCCGACATGCTCAGCCAGATCACCGGCGTGTTCGGCGAAGTGGGCGCAAACATCGACAACCTCACGAACAAGGCCCGCGGCAACGCCGCCTACACCATGCTCGACCTCAACGCCCCCGCAACCGACGAGCTTGTCGCCAAGCTCACGGCCATCGAAGGCGTTCACCGCGTCCGTATCGTGAAGTAACGAACGCAACACCCATAGCATCTCGCAAAAGGGACCGATTCGCACGATGCGAAGTCGGTCCCTTTTTTCGCGACGCGCCGAGCCGCTCCATGCCCCCACGCACAAAGAACGGGTTTTCATCGAAATCCGCACCAGCCATATAACTCACCGGGGCGCCGGAAGACTCCTCGCTTCCGTCGCCTACGCAGCCCACGGAATACTTGAAAGCGCCCGGCAAAACCGAAGAGGACGATTCCGCGGAAATTCCGGGATCGCCCCCTTGCAACACAGCTCTCACGCAAGGCGCCTAAGCCGCAAAACGCGGCTCGACCGCGCTTGATGCCGCCTTGTCATTCGAAGTCCCAGCTCAAGCAACCGTCTAGGTAGCTTATTCGCTTGCCTCGATCGTTCCGCCGCCCACAACGACATCACCATCGTAGAGCACCAGCGACTGCCCCGCTGCCGGACGCGCTACTGGGTCATCGAAGCGAACCACCAGCTGATCGCCCTCCATAACCGCCTCGCCAGCCTGCGCTCGTTGACGGTAATGGGTTTTCGCCGTAACGTGCAACGGCTTATCAAGCGCCGCCACTGAGATCAGGTTCACGTCCCCTGCGCGCACCTCGCGCACGCCCAGCTCGCTTCGCGGGCCCACCACCAGCACGTTCTCGGCGGCATCTTTGCCCACCACGTACAACGGCTCGGACGCGGCGATGCCGATGCCCTTCCGCTGCCCAATCGTGTAGTGGACCAATCCGGTGTGCCGCCCAAGCACCTTGCCGTCAACGTCAACGATATCCCCAGGTTCGAACGCCGCAGGAACCGCCCGCTCCTTCCCGTCGCCACGCGCGACATCTCCCCCGAACCCCATATACCGAGCAATGAACGACGCATAATCGCCATCGGGCACGAAGCAGATGTCCTGACTTTCCGCCTTATGCGCATTTCCGAACGAATGCTTCTCCGCAAGCTCTCTCACCTGCGGCTTCGTCAATTCTCCCAAGGGAAACAGCATATGCGCCAGGTCATCTTGCGTCAGATGGTACAGCACATAGCTCTGGTCTTTCGCCTCATCCAATCCACGACGAAGTTCGAAGCGACCCGTTCGCTCGTTGAACGCCCGGCGTGCATAATGGCCGGTCGCCACATAGTCGAAGCCAAGCTGCGCGCGACGGCGCTGCAAAGCGGCGAACTTCAAGTACCTGTTGCAGTCGATGCACGGGTTCGGCGTGCGGCCGTGCAGGTACGCATCGCAGAACCGATCGATCACCTCGCAGCCGAACGTTCCCGTGAAGTTGAACGTGAAGTGCTCAAGCCCCAACCCGAACGCCACCTGACGGGCGTCCTCCACATCGCTTTGGCTGCAGCAGGTGCTCTCGCCCACCACGCATGCGCCTCCGGCGCCGGCAACCTCGTTGTCGAACAGCTTCATGGTGACGCCCGTTGCATCATAACCCGCGTCGCGAAGCAGCAGCGCCGCCACCGAGCTGTCCACCCCGCCGCTCATCGCAACCAGCACACGCTCTTGCTTTTCGCCATCCACCTGGGATTACTCCTTCAAACAACCTACCATCGCGAAGCCCCGTGCCGCACCATGATCGAAGTAGTCATCGCTCTCATCAGCGATGCTGTTCACAAGCACACCCAGCTTCCACCCAATAAGGCCTCGAACTGCGCTCGTCCAAACACCTAGCCGACAAGCGCGCTCGTACGCTTCGCAAATTCCACTTCACTGTCAAAAGGCAGCCCTGGACCCACCAAGCCCCGCAAATAGCGCTATCGCGCAGTCCTACGCCGCATGCGGACACCTGAACAAAACCCAACTCGCAAGCTTATCGAAATCCTTCCGCGAAAACCGCCGGCATGCCCACGATCCGGAACACCTCGAACGCCCCAGCTCCGACCATCAAGCTAGATGTAGTCAGCGAACCTGACCGCGGGCCACACGGCATTCGGGTCGCACTCTTCGCGATCGATGCGCAGGCAATCGTGGCAACGCCCTTCGCGACAGCGCATCTGCCGCGCCTCGTCGATTAAGGCACGGAACAGCGGTGCCATATGCCCACCGTCCTCCACGAAATACTCGGGATGCCACTGCACGCCCATAAGGAAGCGGCAATCCTTCGCCTCCACGCCTTCCACCAGGCCATCAGGCCCATATGCGGCAGCCGCCAAATTGGGAGGCAGCGCACGAACGCCCTGATGGTGCATGGAATTCACCGCAGCGGAATCGCAACCCAAGATCTCCCCGAGCTTGCTTGAGCGCATAATCGAAACCGTATGGGTGGGATGCCCGTATTCCTTTGTTTGCCAATGGTTCACGCGCCCACCGGCTTGCGTCTGCACGCCCTCCGACGGCACTGGCACATCGTCGGCGGCGCACATGCCGTCGAACTGCTCTTCCAAATCCAGGTACAGCGTGCCCCCGAAGAACACGTTGATCATCTGCATGCCGCGGCAGATGCCCAGCAACGGATAGTCGAACTGATACGCGTAGCTGAGCAGCAGATACTCAACTTCCTCGCGCTCAGGCGTCAATTCCGAAAGCTTGCCGTAGGTGATATCGCCGCCATAGCGCACGGGGCTGATATCCTGACCGCCCGACAACACGAACCCATCGATGCGCGGCAGCAGCGACTCGTACACGCTGACATCGCTCGTGAACGGAACGATCAGCGGTGCCCCTCCCGCTGCAACGATGGCCTGCGCATAGTGGTTGTTCATGCGAAGGATTCCCTCGTTCGGGTCGTACGTCGGCACGATGCCGATGACCGGCCGCGATGCACCCATCGCTTTCGTGGCAATTTCCTCGATGCTGACGGGACGCTGCATGCTTTCCATAGCGCCCCCTACAAAGTGCCGAAGATGCGGTCACCCGCATCACCCAGGCCGGGAAGGATATATGCCTGATCGTTCAGCCCGTCATCCAGCGCGCACGTCCAAATGCGGACATCGGGGTCTTCCCGCAAAACGGCGCGAACCCCTTCGGGGGCAGCCACCAGCACCAGGAACCGGATGTCGCGAACGCCCTGCTCACGCAGATAATGGATAGCCGAAAGCGCACTGCCGCCCGTAGCCAACATAGGATCGATCAAAAACACCGTCCTGTTAGCAATGCCCCTCGGCATCTTAGCGTAATACTCGTGCGGCTGATGCGTTTGCTCGTCGCGTTCCATGCCCAGCACCCCCACTGCAGCGGAGGGTATGGCGGAAAGAACCCCGTCCAGCATGCCCATGCCCGCACGCAGGATCGGAACCACGGCAAGACCCTCGCCCGCAATCCGTTTCCCGATCGTGCGCCGCAATGGGGTATCCACCTCGACGGGTTCCGTCGGCAAATCGCGCGACGCCTCATATACCTCAAGCATGGCAACTTCGTGCACAAGCTGGCGAAACTGGGAAGGAGCCGTGGATGCATCGCGCATGATCGACATCTTATGCGCGATAAGGGGATGCTCGAGCACATTCAGGCGCTCGTCGGTTAATCGCATCTCTTCCATCCCAAAGCTCCTCTCAGAATCCAGCGATCTTTGACTGCATATCATACGCTAAAGCCTAGCAACCGAGCACCGTCAACCGGTGTTCGGCCATCAAACTATAACAAATTTTTTCCATTCGGAAACAAGTTGCAACAATTTCTCGAGCTCTGGAGCCAATGCAGCACAAAACACCAGGCGAAAAGCGGGGTTTGCAGCCTATTTCCACCGATTTGATGCTTACAACAACCACCAACACATAGTCGAATCAAGCCGTTTTGCGCGTTTTCATAACAAAACAATGTGGACATTCAAGTGTTTCTTGTTATAGACTGTGCAAGTAACAAGCGTGGATACCTATGCGCCAACATAGCCCCCGCTTGCATCGACAACAGAAAAAAGAACCCCCTAGCGCCAACTAGGGGGTTGCCTAAGTGATCAAGTATCGACCACTCACTCACAGGTGATATTTTACCACTTAGAACATGCGCTCACAAGGCGTTCTTGTTTTTGCACCCTTTTTTTCATTGTCGAAAACGGAATACATTCGACTAGAAAGCGACTGCATTTGCGCAGGTCGCGAAGGGTGCAATTATGCCTCAACCGCAAGTAGATGCGGCGGTCCCCCACGTGCAAGGAAGCGAGTGGGAGGTTTTCCGCACGCTTATCACGCACGACGACCGCAACAGCTACTACGTGGTCTCATCAGACGCTAGCGGGTCCTGGGAGGACACCGCAGTGAAAAGCGAATCTTTGCCGGCTATGGGCTTCAACACGAAGTCCGCCTACTACATGACCCACAACGGGTTCACTTCGGCATGCCGTAAATCAGAGCAGGTCAGGCAACTGAATGCCCTGTTCTTCGATCTCGATTGCCACGATCAGGACCTTCAGCAAACTCGCGCTATCGTGAGCCAAACGCTCAGCACGCTCCAACAGGCCGTTGGGGAAGGCATTCTCCCTCAACCCACTATGACTATCGACTCCGGTCGAGGCGTGCAGCTGTTCTTTGTTCTCACTCGGTCCATTCCGTACCGAGTGAACGCAGACGGTCAGGTCAACATCAAATCCGTAAAGCTCTTCGAAAACGTGCAGAAACGCATGGCTTTGTTGCTCGATTCCGTTATCTCCCCCATTCAGGGCATTTCGGTCGATCGCGCCACGTTCGACGTTTCCCGCGTTTCCCGCATCCCTGGAACCTATAACGCAAAAGCAGGGCGTTTCGCCTCTCTTGTCAACTACTCCTTCGATGCGCTGTACAGCTTGACGGAGCTTTCCGGCTTTGCAGGTACGCACTTGACGGAAACCGACCACAAACACAATCTCAGACGTGCGTTCAAAAAGACCTCATCCGTCCTGAATTACCAGCCGATGCTCAACAGCCGACTCGCTAAGATAATCGAGCTTCAGAAGCTTCGCAACTTCAATTGCGAGGGGAATCGCGAACTCATGTCGTTCGTGTTCTACAACACGGCCGTGCAGGTATATCCGCATCAAATCGCCTTGCGAAAACTAAAGGGTTTCAACAGCGATTTCATCAATCCGCTCAACCAAAGCGAGCTTGACGGAATCGTCAAATCGGTTGACTCCGTGACTAATCTGCGCGGCGAGCAAGGGTATTACCTCATCGGTGCTCATCGCCTTCGCGAGCTGCTTGGCATGTCGCTTGAAGAGGAGATGGCTGTCAACTTCTTTGAATCGAAACGATCGGTTCTGCGAAAAGAAGCGAAACGCATAACCAAAGAAAAGCGCGAGAAACGTAACGCTCGCATTGTTGCCTTGTTCCGTCAAGGTTCGTATACGTATGCCTCGATAGCAAAACAAGTTATGTGCTCAGTTAGGACTGTGGCTGCAGTCATTAGCTCGTACAAGCAAAATCAACGTCATCCAGTCTTGGTAAACATCACCCGTTATAACAAGAAAGTACTAGATGCATGCAATTTTTTGTCATACGAGTTTAGGCAGTGCTTGTTAGACTCTTATCTATCGATTCTTGTTACTTCTCTGGGTGTTCTCGTGACGTGCGTGACAGAAACCCTCCCAACAAGCGTTTTTGTCACTCGTATTCGGGAGGGTTTCTTCATTGCTGTTCGTAAGTATCTCTATACGAAACGTTTAGTCCAGTGATTTTTCAATTGAGCGTACCAAGGCCTTGATCTCGCCGAGTAGCTTGAAATCCGCCTCTCCTTCTGCGTTCTCTGCGTGCCGAAGAGCATTTCTAGCTGTTTTCAGGTAGCCGTTCACATCTTTGGCTGCTTTCGGTTCTCGAACTGCTTTCTCGAGTGTTTTGGTTTGCGTGGCTGTTACCAGCTCTTCGATTGGCTGTTCTTGCTTGGAGGTTTTTGCTGCTTCAATAAGGCTTGTTATCTCTTCTGCAGTCAATTCCCCAGTGTGAACTGCGTTGATGACGCTTTCTTGCTGTATGCTCGGAAGCTTAGACAACGCTTCTGCTTGGGATTGTGTGATGCTTCCTGCATCCAGCAGATCATTGCCCTCCTTCGACAGGTTTCTTGCTATGTTCAGCAATACCTGTGCGGTTCGTTCAGACACTCCAAAGTGTTCTGCAAGGTATGTTTTCGTGTTGACGCCTTTAAGGGATGGATCATCCTTGCGCCATTCCACCAGCTTGTCCGCTAGAACCCTGAAGCCCTGAGCGCGTTCCGATGGCTTGATGTTTCGTTGGCCGATATTGCTTGAGTGCATGATGAAATTGGCTTGTTCGTCGGAAACGGCACCAAGCTTGTGGCATCTGCCCGGAACCATCCGCCATGCGTCGCCATACTTTTCCGCAAGCAACTTGCATGCGCGCCAACGACGCTCGCCATCTATGATCTGGATGCCGTCCTCCGTCTCGCGCAGGATCAGCGGTTCGACTTCCTTGCTGTTCCAAATCAGGCCAGCTAGGTTGTTCACATCCTCGTCGGTGATGGTGTAGCTGTTGTTGGGGTTCGGCTTTAGGTTGTCAATGTCGAACCAGTCAAAGCCCATTTCGGCCAGTAGCGTATTTCGACGATTGCTGTTAGCCATCTTGTCGGTGATGGCGCCTTCTTGGTTGTCCCTGGCTTCGAATGCCGCAAGGCGCATTTGCTCATCGGTGAGCTTTTCGTAACGCGGTGTCACGTTAGCGATTGCTCCTCCGTTGTTCTTAAGAGCGGCTTGTAGCTTGTTCCTAGGCATTCATTTCCTCGATTTCCTGAGCCAGCAGTCGATATGAAATCGCAGGCTTGCTGTTGGGGTCGTACTTGATGAGGGGCTCCATTGCCAAGCTTGCCTCAGGAACCACGGTGCTCTTCTCAATCTTCGTATTGAAGTACTCGGCGTTCGGGATGGCTTCTTTCATCATCTGGCAGCCGTATTTGTACGCGGAGGTGTTTCGTTCGATCATCGTCTGCAGAATCTTCCAATGCTGCGGTAAGCGACGGCGCTCCCTTGCCGTTCGGTTGATCGTGTCGATCGTTTGCGAAAGGCCTGCGATGGCATAGCCGTCTACCTTGATGGGGATGATGATGTGTGAAGCGTTGTTTCCGGCTTCAAGCGCGACGATGGCGTTCGTGGTCGTCATATCCAAGCGCGGGCCGCAATCGATGATGATGTAATCGAACTTTTGCTCCCCGCTTCTAGCGGTTTCGTCGATAAGGTCTTCGATCGCATATAGCAGTCGCGTGTCCACGCCGCCAGCAATCTCCGCCTTCAATCGAGTATCCGCGTCCGCGAATCGGAAGTTCGAGGGAACGCAAAAAACGTTTTCATAGCCGGTCGTGCGCATTACTTCGCTCAGCGACATACGCGGAGAGCTCGGCGTTGCTTGATACAGGACGTCAGCAATGCACGCTTCCTCCGAACGGGGGTCGTACACGCCCAGGCTTTGGCTGACGTTGCCCTGGCCGTCCATGTCGATAACCAGAACCTTGTAGCCTAGTTCTGAAAGGCAAACCGCAAGACAGGTACTCGTGGTCGTCTTTGCGACGCCGCCCTTATAGCTCATGATTGAGATGATAGTAGGCTTGTCGGCGGATTGGGTCAGCTGGCCATTCAACAACAGGTCAGCGAGTTGCGACTTGTTGAGCCCGCGACGCTCTGCTTCCTTCTCTAGTTCTTCTACGGTCTCCCTGCCTAACGACAGAGATTGCTGCTGCTTTTCTCCGCCGCGCACCTTTGCCCTGCTGGCCATTTGTGCTCCTGTCTAATTCATAACACGAACATATGTACGATTGGATTTGAGGACTGTGCAGAATCTGCACACTGATTATTTTACTGACTTTCAGTGCTGTATTCAAGCTTATATAACATGTATTAGTGTGATTCACACAATTATTTGTTACATTACGTCCTGGTGTGAACTTGAAATCAATCGAGAAAGTAAATCTCATTGTGGCCCGCGTTTTCTTACTGTGCAGATTCTGCACAGTAAGAAAACGCGGGCCACCGGGCCACCGGGCCACCGGGCCACCGGGCCACCGGGCCACCGGGCCACCGTAGTCATACGCTCACGGCTCAGAGCTCTTGAGGGTAATGCGCGAATGCCACCAATGAAGAATCTACCGTCAAGGGATGCTGATTTCTTCCAGACTAACTTATCTTAGAAATCTCAAGTATCTATTTTGATTGCGCGTGTATTCGAAAGCACGCTTACCATATCCTGAATTCAAGTATGGTAATAGCTACAATAGCTCTTCGGCGGACGAATTCCTAAGTTAGCAATTCGTTGAGCTATTCTTTGGAAGGTTCTTCTTGGTATTCCGGTCTAACTTCTGCTTGAGATACCCGTACTGACAGCAGGACATCAATTAGTGTGTTCAATTGATTCAATTCAACAACCATCATGTTTCGATACATATGAATTTGAGCACAGTAATCTAGTAAGCTTCAAAGATCTAGGATACTTAACATTTGACGATATCGTTTTTGAAATAATGCCAATATCGTAGATCTTGATTTCGGGCTATGTCATTCAAGCATCAAAAGTTATCAAATGTCGTTGCAGTTCCTTAGCATGGTTTGAGTCGTAAGTTTTCAACGATAGCGTCAGAATCTAAACCGCTAGTTTTGAAATCATTGCCAGTGAGTTAGTGACTGCAATTACCATCCGAACCCACCAATCCTCTATTGCCAAATATCCCCTTAGTGATTGTTCGACAGTGTCATTTGTAAAAGAACCAAATCCCTAGACATGATAATGTTTTTAAACGCAGACAGAATTTGGTCGACCTGATGCCGAACTCAAACGAATGTTAGGTTACATAAAGTAGCATTCCGAGCAATATCAATACTTGTGATTGCGCTTGTGCGAATATAGTGATGAAATTGCTCAGCTCCTAGCGGCGCTGCTGTTGGTCCAATTGGTCGAAGAGCTGGAATGCAAGGTACTCAAGAATCGGTTTCAGTGATCGTTCATGCTTCGGTTAAGGTTACCGATACTTGCTCTAAAACTTACTGTGCAGAAACTGCACAGTAAGAAATCAATCTAATCAGTCCTGTCATGACAAGTTCTACAGAAGTGAAAAATGAAGCGATTCGTGAAAAGTTGAAACGAACCAGAAGTAAGTCAACGCAATCCAATCTCATGAACACAGTAAACAAATTGTGATATCAGGCTGAAGAGCAAGGTAGAGTTACATAAAACCAAATCGGCTCAAATTCGGTTGGCGATGATGGAAAAGAAACATAGATGCGAAGTTGAAAACTAGCGACAAGGTAGCACGAACTATTTGATCGATAATCCGAAAACATTCGTTTGAGGACAATTCACCGGCTAACTAATTTTGCCACCATGCGACCTGAACAAGTTGAGACGGATTGCCCAGGATACACCGAGCGATATCGTTTGAGCAGTGTATCTGCAACTTCGTGTTGCTAGGCAACCGGTTCATGATTAAGCCGAATAATCAGGCGAAGTCTCCTGATGCTACATTCCAGAGCAGCGCAAGGAAAGCAGAAATGGTAGTACTAGAAGTAACTGTATTTCAATTGGGATGCCATAGACTTGCGTGGGTATCCAAGCAAGTCTATGGCATAAGTGATTCGATGCCATGCGAGCGCGTAAGTGAAGCTGGCGGGTTGCAGGTATTGACGGCGTGCAAAGCAGATCCAATGCAGAAGTAATTTGAGGGAACAAAATGCTCAGCATTACCCACCAGCGATTTGATTGGGAAATTGCCAATGCGGCGCAAACACTATTAGTGAAACGATTAGTGGTGATGCCTTCGGGATATGCAGGTTTTAAATGGCGGAGCATGCGCTTCAGGTAAGTGGTTGCCTAAGTCAAATAAGGTCAGGGTAAATGCGCAGAAACGTGGCTACGGGATTACCAGTGATTGATTCGAGGTCGAATACGAAACAACGTTCGCAATGGAAGGACAAGAATTAACGCTAACGTTTTAGAATCGCCAGGATATGTCTTCCGGTGTACCAAGTTGTAATTGATGTTTGCGACCGTATAGTTCTTGTAGAAGCAAACAATCGGAGAACTAAATTGTGGTGCACAGAGTATTTTTTACAGATAGTTAATAAGAAAGAGCGTCTCAAATAAATCATGCCGAGCCTTAACGCAAATCAGCATGAGCAGACTAATCAACTACAAACTTAGATTGAATATCGAGGAATGCGTAAAGCAACCCGAAACCACTCTAAGGTTCCAGCAGTGAGCTTGCAGCTCAGTAAAAGAAGAGAAAAGGATAAATATGAATGAAATATGAAGTATCAAGTATTTGAAAAGTAACTCTTGCGCGGTCGCTAACAGAAGCGTAATATTAATCTTCGCCTTTGAGGGACAGCGGCAAAAGCAGCTGAAACAAAATAGGAAGCCGCGGGGGCATCCCCGCAGGCGGGAACCTTGAGAACCGGATACTGGACAGA
>ERZ1026880.927-NODE-927-length-13567-cov-5.554840_pt1 | contig 13567 bp, 9 predicted proteins | sample MGYA00380170_ERZ1026880 | MGnify/ENA primary metagenome ERZ1026880 (study PRJEB33269, sample SAMEA4719806) | human gut metagenome | biome: human-associated habitat; feature: organic feature; material: feces | place: Cameroon | collected 2013-10 ...
AATAAATGGTTAGAAAACGCTAACGCAATGGTGTATAAATAAAGAGGAGGAAGGAAATGGCAAATCAGAGATTGATGAAAAAAGTTGCACCAGTTGTTTTGAGTGCAGCGGTCGTAATGACAAGTATGCCGGCAACAGCTTTTGCAGCAGATTTTTCTGATACAGAAGTTACTGTAGCAGAGGAAAGTGCTGATATTGAAGAAGCAAGTGCAGAAGCTGCGGACACAGATGTTGTGGAAGATACAGAGGATACAGATGTAGACGTTGAAGAAGCAGCAGAGGACGTGACAGAGGATGAAGAAACATCTGATGAAGAACTCTTCAGCGCAGAGGTCAGTGAAGATGAATTTGCTGATGAGGCTGGAGATGGACAGACAGAAGGCGAAGCATATGTCCTCATGAACATTCCTTATGACGATTTTTATAAGGCAGAATTAAAGAATAATGATGTGAAAGTTGATACATTCACATCTGCAACAAAACAGAAGACAAGATCCAGTCTTGCAAAAGGCTCTTATCACGTAAATTCAGATGGAAGCGATATCACTGGTGTGACTTTTCCTGTGAAAGTATCTGATATTTCAGTATTGAAGGACAAAAAACAGATTAAAGATAACGCTTCAGTGAGTATCACAACAGCTATAAAGGGAAAAGAAACTACTACAGAATACAAAGGAAAAGATGCTCTTTTTGAAAGCGACTCATATTCCTATTATGTTCTTTCTGAGGAACCATCCTACTACAAAGAACTGACAGTCGGTGAAGATGGAAGTTTTACATTCAGTGCCATTAAAGGTAAATCAGCAGCACCGGAGACAAAACAGGTGCAGGCTGAATTCAAAACAAAATCCAACTATGGTGACTACCAGCTGAAGTTTGATAAGACTGAATTCAACAGCATTATCAATACAAATACTAACACAGTGTATGGTGCAGTTATTAATACAACAGACGGAACAACCTATGGTCTCTGCCATCAGGAAAATATCTGGAAAGGATATGAGTTGGCATGGAGTACAGGATATACAACAGAAAGTCATGGATGCCATCTCAACTCTGAACATTTTGAGTCTATGATGGGAAAGACAATTGACAGCGTAACATATTATGCAAGTAATGGCATTTATACATTAGATATTGCAGATGTAAAGGTTCTGGCCAAAACTGGTGTGACAGCGACTGTTGCAGATATCCATACAACTGATACAGAAGCAGCGGTTACTCTGGACGGAACTCTTCCAGAAGGATTTTTAGCAGAATATACTGTTGACGAAACAGAAGTTGCTTATGCAGATGGTAAGATTACAACAGGAGCACTGGCAGCAGGTTCCCATACATTGACGATCAGTGATGCTAATGATGTATATGCTCCGATTCAGGCTTCCTTCTATGCAAAAGAGGCAAATGTACCGGCTGTATATGATGCGACAGAACATAAAATCGCAGCAGCTGACGGAATTACTGAAGACCAGTTAAAAGCATATATTAAAACAATTACTTCTGTTACAGTTGGCGATAAAACCTATGCAGCTTCAGGAAAAGGTGCAACAGTGATTGTCAAGGAAGATGGAACACTGGATACCTCTAAACTGGAATTGGCAGAAGGTACAAAATTTGTAGTAACATCCAGTTCATATGATGATCTTGAATTCTCTTACAGCCTTTACAGTTATGTATATGCAGGACTCACCTGGGGTGAATACTGGAGTCAGGAGAGTGTGACCGCAGCAGGAAACGTAAGCGGATCTGACGAAAAAGATTCTCATAATGAATCTGATACAGGCGCATTTGATGCAGTAACAAGAGCTACAACAAATCATGGCCTTCACAGAGGAAGCTATCAGTGCATGGCAACAATTTATACAACAGAAGGCAATGCATATCAGTTATCTTACTGGAAGAGCAGTACAGAACCGGTTCTTGCAGATGGAACAGTTGCAATCTGGACTCCGGCAGACAGAAAGACTGGTACTCCGGCATCTATTCAGGTAAATGGCGGAGCGAAAGAAAGCCTTGATCATTATGCAGTAACAGGTATTAAATATGTCCCTGTACAGGTAAAAGCTGAAGATTATGCAGATTTTGCAGCAAAATATCCGGTAGTAAAAAATGGTGAAATACTTGTTGGTGGTTTCTCTGAAAACAATCTGAAAGCATACAGCGAGACTGCAAATGTAACAGTAAACACAAATGGACTGAAAACAGTAACTAAGAATGAAGATGGAAGCTTCTCTTTCAGTGCAAGAAAAACAGGAACAGAATCCGGTATTCAGGGAACTGATCTCAAAGTTGCAACTGGAATTAAGCCAGAGGTTAAAACAGCAAGTGGATCTTATGGAGAATTCCTTCGTGTGGATCTGAATGGTAATTATGGTGGTCTTGGTGCTGCAATGCAGGCAGTTAAATGGGATTACTATGGAAATGGTAATACAGTACTTGCAACATATGGTACGAAATTTGCTGCTGATAACTGGATGCATAAAATGATGGGAATTCAGCTTGGTCTGACACATTCTGTAAGATGCCAGCTTCCGGCAGGAACAGATGGAACAGGTCACTGGAAATTAACTGTTTATGCACTGGGATATCAGGACTATACATTTGAGTTTGATGCAACAGCTACCAATATTGTGACTCCAACAGATCCGTCCACAATTGATACAACAGCACTGAAAGCAGCACTTGAAAAAGTAAAAGCTCTCAATAAGGGTGATTATACAGAGGAATCCTGGAAGAAAGTAGAAGATGAAGCTACTGAAACACAGGAAATGCTGGAAGAAATTGAGGCAGCAATTAAGGATAAGACAACAGTTGCATTCAGCCAGGCTGCAGTAGATGAGCAGGTTAATGAGCATCTGACAGCAGCAATCAATGGACTTGTGAAGAAAGAAAAACCTGTAGAGCCGGTAGTGACACCAGATGTTAAACCAACAGTAACACCAGGTAAAAATGAAACTAAGCCAACAGCAACTCCGACGCCAGTAGTTAAGCCTGGTATCACTGCAAAAGTCTCACAGGTTTATGTCGGAAAGAAAGCTACAATCAAAGTTACCAAAACTAAGGTAACAGGAAAAGTTACTTTCAAATCCAGCAATAAGAAAGTTGCAACAGTCAACAGTAAGGGTGTTATCACAGGTAAGAAAGCTGGAAAAGCTGTTATTACTGTAAAAGTTGGTAAATACACCAAGAAATTAACTGTTAAAGTTAAGAAACCTTCCTTCAAGCTTGTAAAATCTTCTGCAAAACTGAAAAAAGGTAAGAAGACAACCATTAAAGTAAAAGCAGCACCGGTATCTAAAGTTACATACAAGACCAGCAACAAGAAAGTTGCAACAGTTAACAGCAAAGGTGTTGTAACAGCTAAGAAGAAAGGAACAGCAAAGATTACTGTTAAATGCAATGGAATTACAAGGACATTCAAAGTAACAGTAAAATAATTCCTTTATAAAATACACATACAAAAGAACGGGGGCCGTTTATAACTGCCCCTTCTTTTGTATGTTAAGGGGTAGATTATATGTACAAAAAGAATCTTATGAAACTTCTTCCGGCAGTTGCTGTAATTATTGCGATCGCAGCAGCTGGATTTCAGCAGGACAGTGAAGTGAAAAGTACAAAAACAGTTCAGGCAGCTGAGAATGAACTGATAAAATCAGATGAACTTACGAGTCTGCTGACAACTGCATATTTTAATGACGGAGGAATGAAGGATACGGATGAGGCAGACAGTAGCATTCTGAAAACAAAGAAAAGTAAATCCAAAATAAAAAAAGCGGGAATTACGACAGGAAAAACAAAAGCACTTCCGGAAAAGTCAGCAGCAGCTTCTGGGCAGGGGCAGGGAACGACCACGACACCTACAACTTCTGTTCCAAAGGGCGGATATAAAGATGGGATTTATCAGGGAAGTGGAACTGGATTTGGTGGAACGATCACTGTTCAGGTAACGATTTCCGGAGGAAAGATTGCTTCTATAGAAATACTGAGTGCTGCTGGTGAAACAGGCTCTTATTTTGCATCAGCCAAAGGCGTGATCAGCAAGATGATTTCCGGTCAGACTCCAAATGTCGATGCAGTAAGCGGCGCAACCTATTCCTCAAATGGAATCATCCAGGCAGTTCAGAATGCACTGTCAAAGGCCGGAAAAGGAAAAGCTGCAAAGACAACGAAAAAGACGACAAAGAAGAATACCAATACTTCAAATAAAACAACGACACCGGTTGAAATCACAAAACCGTCCGGAGAGGTAACTTATAAAGATGGAATGTATACTGCAGAAGCAGAAGGATTTGACGGTCCGATAAAAGTTGCTGTTACGATTAAAGACGGAAAGATAACCGCAATCACAAATACGAACACTGATACAAAAGAATATTTTAATAAGGCATGGAATAGTATTCAGCCGAAGATTCTTGAGAAGCAGGCAGTGTATGGTGTGGATACCGTAATCGGAGCAACGTTTTCTTCAAATGGTATTCTCAAGGCGGTACAGAAAGCCCTGGAACAGGCTTCGGTAAATGTGACACCGGCACCAGAAGTGACGGTAAGTCCAACTCCGGTACCGACAACCGCTCCAGCACCGGTTATACCGGACACTCCGAAGGTTTTATATAATGACGGAACGTATACGGGTACTGGAATTGGATATGGTGGAAAGATAAATATCAGTGTAACAATTAAAGATGGAATAATTACGGAAGTATCTCAGACCAATGAAGGAGAAACACCAAGATATTTCAGAAATGCATGGAATGTAATACAGCCGGCAATTATTGCAAAACAAAGCACAGATGGCATTGATACTGTATCAGGAGCAACATATTCTTCTGAGGGAATTCTGTATGGAGCAAAATCAGCTTTAGAGCAGGCTTTAAAAACTTCAGATATAACAGCGACACCAACTCCGAATCCAACAGCAACACCGGAACCAACGGTAGCACCGGAACCAACGGCAGCACCGGAACCAACGGCAACACCGGAACCAACAGCAACACCGGAACCAACGGCAGCACCAGAGCCAACAACAGCACCCGGAGCCGGGTATAAAGATGGAAGTTATACGGGAACAGGAGAAGGATTCAATGGTCAGGTAACTGTTACGATTAATGTGTCAGGGGGAAATATTGTGTCAGCCGGATATGATGGGGAAGATGATGAACCGGAATTTTCAAATGCATGGAATGGCATTTATAATCAGATCATGGGAAAACAGTCTGCCGATGGAATAGATACAGTGACAGATGCTACATATTCTTCAAATGGACTGATTCAGGCATTTCAGAGTGCTATCAGCCAGGCAAAATAATAAATGTTCGATAGTGAAAAAGAAAACTTGAAAATATAAGGAGTCTGAAAGGAAAACTTTAGATGAAATACCAGAATTTTATTATGAGAATTTTGTGTCTTCTGTTGATTCTTGCCGCTGTAGTAGGATATAATTCTATGCAGAAAAAAGATACGCAGGCACAGGAATCACAGGAGATTACGGCACTCACAAAGCGTGTGGAGAAGCTGGAAGAACAGAATACGGAGATACTCTCTGCTCTGGAAGAGGCTGCTAAGAATCAGGAAGCAGCGATCGCACAGGCACAGAGGGATGCAAAAGACAAAGATGATGCTGCAAAAGAGGATGCGGAGGGAGCTGACGCTGCAGATACAGAAGAGTCTGATGATTCGGAAAATGTATACAAAGATGGTACGTATACCGGTTCTGCACAGGGATTTGGAGGTGCGATCACCGTACAGGTCACACTTGCAAATGATGAGATCACAGATATTCAGGTGACAAGTGCACCGGGTGAGGATTCCGCTTATCTTTCGCAGGGAGAGGGCGTGATTAGTTCCATCATTTCTGCGCAGAGTACGGATGTGGATACGGTATCAGGTGCGACATTCAGCTCTACAGGTATTATCAATGCAGTTGTAGATGCTCTTGGAAAGGCGGAGAACTGATGAAAAAGAGGCAGAGAAAGGTCCGTCTGATCCGGGCTGCCATACAGCTTGTATTTTTTATCTTTTATCCGGCGCTTTTTTCAACGGCATTTGCGGGCGTGAAATCTATTTTTCAGGCAATTGCAGCACACCAGCAGATTGCCTGGAACTCATTTCTTGATGTGACAGGATTACTTCTTCTGGTTACGATTTTGTTTGGCAGACATTTCTGCGGATATGCATGTGCATTCGGTTCATTGGGAGATGCCATGTATGAACTGACTGTTTTTATCAGACAGAAAGTATTTCATAAAAAGGGAAGACATGGTTATCCGGAAAAAGCAGTCAGAATTCTTCAGAAGGTGAAATATGTGCTTCTGGCATTTCTTCTGCTTTCCATCCTGACCGGATGGTATGCATCCCTTCAGGGGATGAGCCCGTGGGATGTCTTTTCCATGCTGACAGCAAGAAAACTTCCAAATGCTTCTTATAAGATTGGAATTATCCTGCTGGTGCTGATCCTGATCGGAATGTGTACACAGGAAAGATTTTTCTGTCAGTTCCTTTGTCCAATGGGAGCAGTTTTTGCAATGATGCCGATCCTTCCGTTTGCACTGTTTAACAGAAACAGGGAGAAATGCCCTTCAAAATGCGGACTGTGCAGGAAGAGATGCCCTGCACATCTGGAGATTGACGGAGATACACCGCTTTCAGGGGAATGTATCTGCTGTCATGCCTGCCAGGTGACCTGCCCACGTAAAAATATTCAGATTGGCCCGGTAAAAGAGCGGGAAATGGTGAAAGAATGAAGATAAAAAAGAAGTCAGCTGTCATGCTGTGCGGAGTTTTCTGCACGGCATTGACAGCAGTTCCGGTACTGGCGGATATAGAGGTACAGAAATATACAAATACGGATTTTGCAATGGATACAGTTGTGTCTGAAACATTGTATACAACAGGAGATGACCTGAATACTGCAATTGGTCAGAAGATACGGGATATTGAGACAGAGTATCTTTCCTGGACGGATGAGGATTCTCAGATCGCGAAACTGAATGCAGCATCGGGAGAAACAACGGAAGTTTCAGATGAGCTTGCCGGCTATTTGGAAAAAATATTTCAGCTTGCGAAGGATTCGAATGGAGCTTTTGATCCAACGATTGGAAAGATCATTCGTCTCTGGGATATTACAGGAGAAAATCCTCATGTCCCAGAGCAGTCAGAGCTGGATGAACTTCTGAAAGATGTGGGATACCAGAAAGTATCTCTGGATGGCGATAAGGTAACGCTGGAAAAAGGAGCTACTCTGGATTTGGGAGCAACCGGAAAAGGAATTGGCTGTGATGTAGTTTCTGATTTTCTGAAGACACAGGAAGATGTGTCAGGAATGATCCTGAACCTTGGCGGCAGCAGTGTTATGGCTTACGGCGAGAAACCGGATGGTTCTGACTGGAAAGTTGCTGTGACTGATCCGCGTGATGTCGAAGGCGATTACCTTGGTGCGATCACACTGGAAGGTGGAGAATTCCTTTCGACTTCCGGTGACTATGAAAAATATTTTATGGAAGATGGTAAGAGATATCATCATATCCTTGATCCGAAGACAGGATATCCGGTGTGGAATGGTCTGGACTCTGTGACGGTTGTCTGTGACAGCGGACTTTTGGCAGATGGACTTTCTACAGCATGTTTTGTACTTGGAATGGATGATGCATTAGAATTGCTTGAGAAATATAATGCGGAGGCAGTCTTTGTAGATGAGGATAAGAACGTGTATCTGACGTCCGGGATGAAAGACCGTTTTGAATTGATGAAGAATACCTATACAGTGAAAGAGGCAGAATAAAAAACAACGAAATTGTCTTCGGACGATTTCGTTGTTTTTACGTTACAGTAAATGACTTATATCAGATGTGAGATGACTCTCACCTCTGCAGGTGGTGAGCAACAAAATTATATCAGTGGCGGGCATTTTTGAAAAATTAAAAGTGGATACGTTTCAAAACTTCATTAGTCAGCGTTCCAATCAGTAATCCGGTAATGACACCGGAGATCAGCAGTGCCGGTGCATAGTAGATCAGACCGGACGTCATGGTGATCAGACAGGCAATCAAAAGCTGACCAATATTATGGGAGACACCGCCGGCAACACTGATACCGAGGATGCTGAAGTCGGATTTTTTTTTCATAACCGTCATGACGGTGAGGCTTAAAGCTGCACCGGCCAGACTGTACAGAATACTGAAAAGATTTCCGAACATGAATCCGATGATAAAGATACGGATGACAGAAACAAGGGCGGCTTCTTTCCAGGTATATTTTTCAAGGATAAACAGGACTGCAAGATTGGCCAGCCCGAGTTTCATTCCCGGAATTCCGGCAAAAAAGGGAATCAGTGATTCCACATAGCCAAAGATGATTGCTACTGCGGCAAAAAGCCCGAGATTGGCAAGTTTTTTCTGATTCATGGCAGGTTCCTTTCAGGGAGAATTCTCCCGGAATGATGATAAAGTTTCAGACAGCAGTATCGAATTTAGGGGAATCTTCATTGAGGGATTCTCCTTTTTCGCCTTCAATCACAACTTTATTCGGCAGACAGACAATCGTTCCACCGGTACTGTCAACTGCTTTCTGTTTCATACAGAGGTGGTCCGGGCAGTCGGCTTCGGTCATTTTGACCTCGCCGTTTTTTATTTCGCATACATTGGTGCCGTTTATTTTGATCACCTGATCTTTCCCAAGGGAATAGGTGCCGTATTCCTCGCCGTTTACGGTAATTCGAATACTTCCGTAATTCCCGCGGCGGGTGAGATACATGCCACCCCAGAGGAGCAGGGCAAACACCACGATGCCAATAATAAAAGTCAGTTCTTTTTTCTTCAATTTCAATACCTCAGTCAAAAAAAAGTACGTTCATAAGATGCGTAGAAGGTTGATTTTACAGCTCCTTTTGAACTTACAGATACGCAGATTATCATAGCATATCGAAGATTGATTGACAAGCACAAGTTAGAAATAACAAACAAAAGTAACAAACAAATGCACGGGGATTCGTCATGGACACATTTTATTTAAGAAATATTCATTGTTTTCCCCGGTGGAAAGTGGTAAAATAGTAAGGATTTCTTAAATAAGACAAATACGATGATTTCGTATATAAGCGATCAATAAAGATAGAAACAGGAGCAGGCTATGAATTTATTCCAAAAAGTATTCGGGACAAGAAGTGAGCATGAAGTAAAACGTATCATGCCGCTTGTGGAGAAAACAGAATCACTCCGCCCGGAAATGCAGAAATTAACAGATGAACAGTTAAGAGACAAGACCAGAGAATTCAAGAAGCGTCTGAGTGAAGGTGAGACACTGGATGACCTTCTTCCGGAGGCTTTTGCGGTTGTACGTGAAGGTGCCAAACGAGTTCTTGGTATGGAACATTACCGTGTACAGATCATCGGTGGTATCATTCTTCATCAGGGCCGTATCGCAGAGATGAAGACCGGTGAAGGTAAAACCCTTGTTTCTACACTTCCGGCATATCTGAATGCACTGGAGGGTAAAGGCGTTCATATCGTAACAGTCAACGACTACCTGGCAAAACGAGATGCTGAGTGGATGGGTAAGGTTCATGAGTTCCTTGGACTGACAGTAGGTGTTGTCCTGAATGATATGAAACCAGAAGAGCGCCGTGCAGCATACGGATGCGATATCACATATGTAACAAACAACGAACTGGGATTTGATTATCTTCGTGATAACATGGTTATCTACAAAGAACAGCTGGTACAAAGAGATCTGCACTACTGTATCATCGATGAGATCGACTCCGTCCTGATTGACGAGGCACGTACACCTCTTATCATTTCCGGACAGAGCGGTAAGTCCACCAAGCTTTATGAAGTATGCGATATCCTTGCACAGCAGCTGGAACGTGGTGAAGCCAGCCATGAGATGACAAAGATGGCAGCCATCATGGGTGAAGAGGTTGTTGAGACCGGTGACTTCGTAGTAAATGAAAAAGATAAGATAGTCAATCTTACTGAACAGGGTGTGAAGAAGGTTGAGAAATTCTTCAATATTGAAAACCTGGCAGATCCGGAGAACCTGGAAATCCAGCATAACATCACACTGGCACTTCGTGCACATAACCTGATGCACAAAGACCAGGATTATGTTGTAAAAGATGACGAAATTCTGATCGTTGATGAATTTACCGGACGTATCATGCCGGGACGTCGTTATTCTGACGGACTTCATCAGGCAATCGAAGCAAAAGAACATGTTAAGGTCAAAAGAGAGAGTAAAACGCTTGCGACGATCACATTCCAGAACTTCTTTAATAAATATGACAAGAAGGGCGGTATGACCGGTACAGCACTTACAGAAGAAAAAGAATTCCGTGATATCTACGGAATGGACGTTGTTGAGATTCCGACCAACAGACCGGTACAGCGTAAAGACCTCGAAGATGCTGTTTACATGACAAAGAAAGAAAAATTCAATGCAGTTGTTGAGGCTGTTAAAGAAGCTCATGCGAAACAGCAGCCGGTTCTGGTTGGTACGATTACCATTGAAACATCCGAACTTCTCAGCAAGATGCTCCGTCGTGAAGGTATTGCGCATAACGTACTGAATGCGAAGTTCCATGAACTGGAGGCTGAGATCGTTGCACAGGCCGGACAGGCAGGAGCTGTTACAATTGCTACCAACATGGCAGGTCGTGGTACGGATATCAAGCTTGACGATGTGGCAAGAGAAGCCGGTGGTCTGAAGATCATTGGTACAGAACGTCATGAGTCCAGACGTATTGATAACCAGCTGCGTGGACGTTCCGGACGTCAGGGAGATCCGGGTGAATCCCGTTTCTATATCTCTCTGGAAGATGATCTGATGCGTCTGTTTGGTTCTGAGAGACTGATGAAGATCTTTACTTCACTTGGTGTTGCTGAGAACGAGCAGATCGAACATAAAATGCTTTCCAATGCAATTCAGAAAGCACAGGAGAAAATCGAGTTCAATAACTTCGGTATCCGTAAAAATCTTCTGGATTATGACCAGGTTAACAATGAACAGCGTGAGATTATATACAAAGAGCGTCGTCAGGTTCTGGATGGTGAGAACATGCGAGATACGATCTACAAGATGATCACAGATATTGTAGACAGTACAGTGGACATGTGTTTCTCTGATGATGTAGATGCAGTTGACTGGGATCTGAATGAGTTTAATACAACACTCCTTCCGATTATTCCAATCGAGCCGCTTACTACAGAGAAAGTAAAAGGCAAGAGAAAAGATGAGATCAAACATCTGATCAAAGAGGAAGCCGTGAAGCTTTACGAAACGAAGGAATCTGAGTTCCCTGAAGCAGAGCAGCTGCGTGAACTTGAACGAGTAGTTCTTCTGAAATCCATCGACAGCAAGTGGATGGATCATATCGATGATATGGAAATCCTTCGTCAGGGTATTGGACTTGTAGGATACGGCCAGAGAGATCCGGTAGTAGAATACAAGATGAGTGCTTTTGAGATGTTCAACAATATGATCAGTTCTATTCAGGAAGATACGGTACGTATGCTGTATCATGTCCATGTTGAACAGAAGATTGAACGTGAGCAGGTAGCGAAAGTTACCGGAACAAACAAGGATGACACATCTGTTAAGAAACCGGTTCAGAGAAAAGAGGACAAGGTTTATCCGAACGATCCGTGTCCGTGCGGAAGCGGCAAGAAGTATAAACAGTGCTGTGGACGTAAATTGATGAAAGCATAAAAGGATAGAATATAAGACAGAGCACCGATTCATATATTGATTCACAGGTAACCGGATAACGATCTGGCGAACTAACTGCTAACTATGACTAGGCATTCTCTCAGGAGTACCTTCGAGAATGAGTCATCGTAAGCAGTGGATTTTGCCAGAATCTAAAATCATCCGGAAATAACCTGTTCATTCAATATATGAAGCGGTGCTCTTGTTTACATCGTGGGGGAGGAAACGCGCGTCGCGCCAAAGAGTTTGAAATAATTCTCTGGTATGTAAATGGAATCGTGCAGGTGCGACACATGTAACCGAAGCGTAAATATATCAAAACTCCCTACATGATCCAGTTATCATATAGGGAGTTGATTTCACGCTATTCATCTAGAAGAATTTCGCGATTTCTTCGATTGGTTTACGGTGTGGGCGGATTGGGTCTTCGGCTGCTTTGCCGACTGCGATAACGGATACAATAGTCTCTGTTTCCGGGATGTTCAGAATCTCACGGAGTCTGTCTGCTTCACGGAGTCCCATGATCAGAGTGGACAGACCGAGATCTGTGGCTTTCAGAATGAGATTTTCGTTCTGCAGACCAAGATCGTAGCATCCCCATCCGTTGCCGAGTTCGTTATCAGCACTGCCGTCTTTCTGAAAACCGGCACGGTCATGAACGAAGGTTGTGATGATCAGTGCGGCATGTTCTGATTTACCGGCATTTCCGGCGTCCGGCAGGCATTCCATGCGGATTTTATCTACCATCTCTTCAGACAGGACACAGTAATAACGGCCGGTCTGGGAGTTTTTCCAGGATGGAGCTTCCTGTGCGGCACGAAGCAGTTCTTCCATCTGTTCTCTGGTGACACCGGCACTGTATTTGCGGACAGTTCTTCTTGTTTCTAATACTTTCTGAAATTCCATGACATTTAAGCCTCCTTAATATGTAAATGAAATGGCATACAGGAAATTCTGTATGCCATTATTATGCCATTTTACGTCAGAAAATGCAATTCTGCAGAACTGTTCATATACAAATATCCGGCACGATAAGGGATTTTTGTTCAAAATTTCAAGATGTATCATCTGATAAACAGATATGCTGTATATCCGATATAACTCAGTACACAGATAGCTCCTTCTGTACGATTCATAGACTTCCTGGTATATGCAAAAACAAACAGAAGGATTCCGCTTACCAGCAGAATTGCACAGTCAATAACAGATTCAGATAGGATATGAAGCGGTGAAATCGTAGCTGACATACCCAGGATAAAAAGAATATTGAAAATATTCGATCCGATTGCATTTCCAAGAGCCAGACCGCTGTCTCCTTTTCGTGTAGCTACGATTGAAGTCACAAGCTCTGGCAGGGAGGTACCGATCGCAACAATGGTGAGACCGATAAAGTTCTGGCTCACACCAAATGATACTGCAATCTGGCTTGCATTGTTTACTACAAGATTACCACCAAAGATAACGGCAACAAGACCACCGGCGATAAAGATAAGAGATTTATACAAAGGCATGCTCTTTTCGTCCGGATAGCTGCTTCTTGTTTTTAAAGCAGAGAGAATCATATTTACAATGTAGAAAATCATTCCGGCAAGAAGCAGGATTCCTTCCAGTCTGCTGAGTCTGCCGTCTGCGATCATAACACAGAGAATCGCAGTGATCAGAATATTAACCGGCATATCTCGTTTCAGAATATCGCGGTTTGTTTTGAAACCAGCCATAAAAGCACAGATACCAACAACGACGAGTCCGTTAAAAATATTGGAACCGATAATATTGCTGACAGCAATATCATTGTTTCCGGCAAGCGCCGCATTGATGCTGACAGAAGCTTCCGGGGCACTGGTTCCCATGGCAACGATCGTAAGAC
>ERZ1026880.929-NODE-929-length-13553-cov-4.874944_pt1 | contig 13553 bp, 10 predicted proteins | sample MGYA00380170_ERZ1026880 | MGnify/ENA primary metagenome ERZ1026880 (study PRJEB33269, sample SAMEA4719806) | human gut metagenome | biome: human-associated habitat; feature: organic feature; material: feces | place: Cameroon | collected 2013-10 ...
TGTCAAAACACCTCGCGGGACAATGGCTACTGAATAGTTACCCTCGAATAAACAAATCGACCATCGAAAGATAAATTTTCAGTGATCGACTTGTAAAAGTATTTTTGTTTTTACTTTAGCAGACAATTTTGTCCAAGATACCTTTTAATTGAGCGATTGCTACACCGTAGTTGGTCATGGCTACGCCCTGGTCTTTTGCCTGTTGGATGCGGTGGAGGACGTATTTGCGGTTGAACATGCAGGCGCCGCACTGGATGATCAGGTCATATGGGGTCAGGTCTTTGGGGTAGTCGGTGCCGCTTACGACGGTTACTTTCAGGGTTTCGCCGTATTTTTTCTTCAGCATCCGCGGGATCTTTTCTCTGCCGATGTCTTCTTTCAGTGGTGCATGGGTGCAGCATTCGGCGATCAGGACCCGGGAATCGGAGGAGAGGTTCATCAGTTTTTTGGCCCCCTCTTTGTAGTAGTCCAGATCGCCTTTGTAGTCGGCGAAGAGGACAGAGAAAGAGGTGAGCAGACTTTCTGTAGGTTTGTGATCATAGACGTAGTCGAAGACCTGAGAATCGGTGATGATCAGTTTTGGGGGATTTTTCAGCTGATCCAGGGCTTCCACCAGTTTGTCGGTGGTGGTACTTAAAACAATACATTTTTTATCCAGCAGTTCCCGCATCGTCTGTACCTGTGGGAGGATCAGGCGACCTTTGGGTGCCTGGATGTCCTGGGGCATTACCAGGAGGACAACCTCTCCCTCGGATACCAGATCCCCGGTGATCGTCCGGCCGCCGAAGCCTTCGGGAACCATACGGATCATCCACTCTTTCAGTTCTGCGATTCCCGCACCGGTTTTTGCGCTCACGATGCAGACTTTCTCTTTCGTCTGTTCTCTGAGTTTTTCTGCAAATTCCTGATTTTCTTCATCTGAACGAAGATCGCTTTTACTTACCACCGGAATCACCGGTGTCTTTTTTTCCTGAAAATACCGAAACCACTCCAGTTCCTTTTCCATGTCTTCGGATGCAAATACTATCAGTGCCAGTTCCGTTTTCTGTGCAGCCAGCGCCGTCTTTTCCATCCGCATGGCTCCCAGTTCTCCCTCATCGTCAAATCCCGCCGTATCGATCAATACGCACGGACCAAGCGGTGCGATCTCCATCGCCTTGTAGACCGGATCGGTGGTGGTTCCCTTTACGTCTGCCACGATGGAGACAGACTGTCCGGAAAATGCATTGATAAAGGCAGACTTTCCGCTGTTTGTTTTTCCAAATATACCTATATGAAGCCGGTTGCCGGAAGGCGTTTCCTGTAATGTTGTGCCCATATAATCTCCTCCATTGATTTTATGTAAACCAATTCTATTCTAATCATCTGAGTTTTACTCATTGTTTCCGTAACCTAACAGACACAACAGACAACCCCTGCGCCTTTGCAGGTGTTGTCCGCTGTGTCACTTCTTTCGACTGTATTTTCCTCTTGTCTCAGTACTCCAACAGTCGCTTTTTATTGTCAGAACCGAAAATCTCTCTGTCCGTTTTCGATATCCCGCAGATGCTCTTCTGCGACTTTACGGACTTTTTCATTTGGAATATTGTCCAGTTCTTTTTCGATCAGTTTCATACCGATTTCTTTTGTCTTTGGTGAAGCATAATCCTGGAGATACTCCATCAATGTCATCAGTGCATTCGGATGACAACAGTTAAGGATCTGTTTGCTCTTGCACAGGGACATAAAACGATCGCCGGTTCTTCCGGCGCGGTAACAGGCAGTACAGAAACTCGGGATATCTCCCATCTCCATTAACCACCGTACGATCTCATCCAGTGTCCTCTGGTCACTGACATCAAACTGTGCGGAAGTCACTTCATCTTCCGTCTCCGGTGTATCGTATCCACCAACACTCGTCTTTGACGCACCACTGATCTGAGAGACACCCAACGGAAGTACTTTTTCACGAACTGCCTGACTCTCTCTGGTAGAGATGATCATACCGGTATACGGCACTGCGATACGGATCAGCGCGCAGATTTTTGCAAAAATGTCATCACTGATACTGTTATCAAATACCGTTGGATCGATATCGTCCGCATGTTTGATACGTGGTACACTGATCGTATGCGGTCCCACACCGTGTACAGCTTCCAGATGTTCTGCGTGCATCAAAAGCCCTGCAAATTCATAACGATAAAGCTCCAGTCCAAACAGCACACCAAGACCCACATCATCGATACCGCCTTCCATCGCACGATCCATGGCTTCGGTATGATATGCATAGTTGTGTTTCGGTCCCTTCGGATGCAGTTCTTCGTAGCTCTTTTTGTGATATGTTTCCTGGAACAGAATATAAGTTCCGATTCCGGCTTCTTTTAATTTTCGATAATTTTCCACGGTGGTCGCCGCAATATTTACGTTCACACGGCGGATGGCTCCGTTTTTATGTTTGATACTGTAAATCGTTTTGATAGATTCCAGAATATATTCGATCGGATTGTTTTCCGGATCTTCTCCTGCCTCGATCGCCAGTCGTTTATGTCCCATATCCTGCAGAGCTGTCACTTCTTTTACAATCTCTTCCTGGGTCAGTTTTTTCCGGGCGATATGTGTATTCTTTTTATGATACGGACAGTATACACAACCGTTGATACAGTAATTGGACAGGTACAACGGTGCAAAAAGCACGATCCGGTTTCCGTAAAATTCTTTTTTAATCTCTGCCGCAAGTTCATACATTTCCTGAATCTTGTCCGGCATCTCACAGGCCAGCAGCACAGAAGCCTCTCTGTGTGTCAGGCCTTTACATTCCTTTGCTTTCGCAAGGATCTGGTCGATCAGTTCCACGTTGTCTTTATTTGCATCTGCATAAGCCAGGGTCTCTCTGATCTCTTCATCTGAGATAAATTCCTCGGCTTTTAACGATTTCGGATTATACATAACGTCTCTCTTCCTTTCTTTTTGGTCAGGCTGCCGGGTCTTCTGTGATTCCATTCGGATCCCGCAGACAGATTTCCGCAATCTTCCCAATTAGTATTTCTTGTTTTTCATCGGCACATTGCACTGTCTCCGCGATCTGTCACACACTGATAACCAATCGCAGCTATGCGCCGTTCCAGACAGCCGCGGCACTCTGCCGCTTCTTCGCCCGTACAGATTTTATTGTCATACAGCTGGTATTTGTCCCTCACCTGAATCGGTGACAGGTTTGGCATCACCACGTTGGCTCCTGCCAGAATACCCTTTTCTCTTCCCATCGGATGGATCGTTCCGAGTGCAGTGGTGGATGGCAACAGTACCATCGGATGAATCGGCCGGATGATTGCCAGAAGCCGTAAGGTATCTTCCAGCGTTCCTGCCTTTTCTTCTGCAAAGGGGGTATCCTGATGGGGAATAAACGGTCCGATTCCCACCATCTCCGGTTGGAGTTCTTTGATAAACACCAGATCCTCATATAAGGTATCCAGCGTCTGTCCCGGCGATCCTACCATAAAACCACACCCTGTCTGATATCCGATCTCCTTCAGTTCCCTCAGACACTGTTTTCTGTGTGCCAGCGACATCTGTGACGGATGAAGTTTCTGATAATGCGCCTCATCTGCTGTCTCATGACGAAGCAGATACCGGTCAGTCCCCGCGTCAAAATACGCCTGATAGCTTGCCCGTTCTTTCTCTCCGATCGATAACGTCACCGCACAGTCCGGATATCGTTTCTTGATTTCTTTTGTGATCGTACAGATCCGCTCATCGGTATAATAAGGATCTTCTCCTCCCTGGAGTACAAAGGTCCGAAAACCCAGTTCCCATCCGTTTTCGCAGCACGAAAGAATCTGATCCACGGTCAGCCGATATCTTTGCACTTTTTCATTGCCACAGCGGATCCCACAGTAATAGCAGTTATTTTTACAATAATTGGTAAATTCGATCAGCCCCCTCAGGTAGATCTCTTTTCCATAATATTTCCCGGCTGTCGCTCTCGCCCGCCGGTACAGTTCCTCGATCAGTTCCTGATCGGTTGTCGTCAGCAGTTCTTCCAGCTCCTCACGGCTGATCATCTGCTCTTGTTCGATCTTACTCAGTATGTCTCTGTTCATGCATGTCTCCTATTTCGAGTAAACTGCTTTTGCCGAGATTCCTTCCAGTCTTCCGATCTTGCCGGTCAGGGCATTGATCGTATCCTGTGGCGCATCCATCGCGATGCTGATCACATGGATCTTTCTCTCCCGGTAGGGAATCCCCATTCTTCCTATAATATAACTTCCATATTCATGAAGCAGCTGGTTGAGTTTCTCGACTTCCTGTGGTTCTTCCACGATAATTCCAATCACGGCAATTCTGTTCATGTTCCACTCACTCCCTTATATCTGCACTTTCTGTGCCTGCTTCTTTTCAATACAGAGAGCAGAAAATTCTGCTCTCTGTAGCTGTAGTATCTGTATGTTATTCCACATCAAACTTTTCCAGACTCTCCAGTCTTGACTGATATTTGGAGTCGGAAGATTCTGTAAAGGACGCTTCACCTTTCATCTTTTCCAGCGCTGCTGCTGCTTTCTTTACCACCTGCAGCGTACCTGCTCCGGCCACACATCCTCCAGGACATGCCATTCCTTCCAGCAGATAGCCATTGTACTTACCGGCTTTCGCCATCTGGAGCATCTTCTTGCAGTTCTGCAGACCTTCTGCATTGACCACTTTGACTTCCCGTTCCGGATCGATCCGTTTTACCGCATGTACGACAGCCTGTGCAACCCCTCCGCTGACTGCAAAACCGCGTCCATCTGCACTTGCACGGAATAAAGGTTCGCCTTCCGGAATATCCTTCCAGTCCACACCTTTCGCATCAAACATTCCGGCAACTTCCTCAAATGTCAATACAAAATCCACATAACTGCGGATACTCTTCCGGCTTGCCTCCAGTTTTTTCGCTGCACACGGACCAACAAAGACGATCTTGCAGTCCGGTTCTTTCTGTTTGATCAGTCGCGCAGTCAGAACCATCGGCGTCAGCGCCATGGAAATGCATTTTGCCTGTTCCGGGAACAGTTTTTTCGCCATCATAGACCAGGACGGGCAACAGGATGTTGCCATGAACGGCAGCTTTTCCGGAACTTCTTCCAGAAAATCCTTTGCTTCTTCCACCGTACACAGATCAGCTCCGATCGCAACTTCTCTCACATCGGTAAATCCCAGTGCCTGAAAAGCGCCACGGATCTTTGTATTTTTCATATCCTGGAACTGACCTGCGATCGCCGGTGCAAGAATCGCATAAACCGGTGTCTCGCTCTTTATCGCCATGATCGTCTGAAAAATCTGCCCCTTATCCACAATGGCACTGAACGGACAGCTTACCAGACACTGACCGCAGGATACACATTTCTCCTGATCGATCTCCGCTCTTCCATATTCATCGGAACCAATCGCATTCATTCCGCATGCTTTTGTACATGGACGCTCCTGTTTGATGATCGCATTATACGGACAGGCTTCCACGCACTTTCCACATTTGATACATGAAGACTCATCAATATGAGATCTTCCACCTTCCATATGGACAGCCTTCTTCGGACAGACCTCCACGCATGGATGTTCCAGACAGCCCTGACATCCTTCTGTTGTCATGACTCTCTTCTCCGGACAGGCATTGCAGGCGAATTTGATCACATTGATAAGCGGCGGTTCGTAATATTTTTCTTCTATAATACTGGGTTCCACACCTTTGGAGATTGGCGCATGCTCCGTGATTTTTCTCAGCGACATTCCCATTGCCACACGCAGACGCTCACCAACGACTGCCCGCTCCAGAAAAATACTGTCTCTGTAAGTTGCAACCTCTCCCGGGATGATCTTATATGGAAGTTCTTCCAGTACCTCCTCCGGAGATTGCTCTTCGTATGCCATACGGGCAATCTCCGTAAATATTTTGTGTCTGATTTCTGTCTTGGATGAATACAGTCCTCTCATTTTTCCTCCTGATCTTCCGTTATACATTTTTCATAGGTTTTCTTTTTGATAGTACTCTTAAAAATGATAGCATTCGCCCTGTCAGAATTCAACAGTTCCGACTACATCTACCTATGCAAATACGGAATAGTTCCAGGAGTTTTCCTATAATATTATGATACCAGTTTATTCATAACTTTCGTTATGTAACAGTTCATGTTCTTTGCCTTTTAATAATCCGGCGTACAGTTCCTGAACCAGCGGGTTCTCATCGGATTTCTTGATGATCGTTGTATTATCTGCGTTGTACAGACCTTTCGCACGGAGTGATTTTGTTCTGTCACCGGCTCTGGTCGGCTGTCCGCCTCCCATGATACAGCCACGACGACAGGCCATGATTTCGATCAGATGATATTCTTTTTCTCCGTTCTTTACCTGATCCATAACTTTTCTCGCATTGGCAAGACCACTGGCTACACAGATCTTGATTTCGGTTCCCTGATAATCTACAGAGAACTCTTTGATACCTTCTTCTCCACGGACACCGCTTTCTGCGATCTCATGCATCGCTTCTTTGCTGTGGTCATTGGTCAGGCGACGAAGCACTGCCTCAGTCACACCACCGGTTACACCGAAGATTACACCACCGCCGGAACCAAATCCAAACGGCATATCACAGGCTTCCGGTTCGAGAAGCGAAAATTTGATACCAAAGTTGTCGATCATACGAAGCAGCTCTGTGGTTGTGATAACGATATCTGTATCCTGTTCTCCCTTGGTAAAACTATTCGGACGAACAGCTTCCGCCTTCTTCGCAGTACATGGCATGATGGAAACCATAACAGTTTTCTTCCCCTTTGCATGCTCCGGATCACGGAAATACTCTTTGATGACTGCGGAAAGCATTCCCTGCGGAGAACGGCAGGTGGACAGGTTCGGAATATAATCTTTGTACTGATCGGTTACGAATTTGACCCATGCCGGACAGCAGGAAGTCAGTAACGGAAGTTTTTCTCCTTTTTTGATTCTGTCAAGGAACTCTGCACTCTCTTCCATGATCGTCAGATCCGCACTGAAGGAAGTATCGTATACTTCATCAAATCCCATCAGGTGCAGGGCATTGACGATCTTGCCCATCACGCTTTTTCCTTTGGTCAGCCCGTAATGATCTCCCACTGCAACACGGACAGCCGGTGCTACCTGAGCTACCACGCGCACATTCGGATCTGCCAGAGCTTCCCACACTTCATCCATATTGGTTCGGATAGAAATAGCTCCGGTCGGACAGAATACTCTACACTGACCACAGTTTACACAGTCCGTTGTGGAAATCTTCCGGTCAAACGCCGGCATAACCATCGCTTCGGTACCACGGAATGCAAATCCAAGAGCACCGATACCCTGCAGTTCTTCACAGGCGCGGACACAGTTTCCACAAAGGATACATTTATTCGGATCTCTCACCAGAGACGGGGAACTCAGATCCAGTTCTCTCTGTTCTCTCGTATTCTGGAACCGGACATTTTCAACCCCCAGACGATGTGCCAGTTCCTGCAGAACACATTCTCCACTCTTTACACAGGTGGTACAGTCACGGCAGTGTGCTGCCAGAAGCAGTTCCACGATGAGTTTTCTGTATTTTCTGATACGTCCGGAATTGGTATGGATCACCATGCCGTCTCTCGGCTCTTCCGAACAGGATGCAAACATCTTTCCTCTGTCATCTTCCACGGTACACAGACGACAGGCACCAAATGTGGAAAGCTCGGAGTGGTAACACAGTGTCGGGATATTGATACCCGCCTTTCGGATCACTGACAGGACATTTTTCTCATCCGTAAATTCAACTTTTCTTCCATCGATGATCATATGACTCATAAGACACCCTCCTTCCTACATTTCCACATATACTGCATTAAAGTTACAGTTATCTTTACAGGCACCACACTTGATACACAGATTATTGTCGATCTGATGCGGATGCTTGATAGCTCCGGTAATCGCTCCCGCCGGACAGTTCTTCGCACATTTTCCACAGCCGATACAGAACTCGGAATTGATATGGAACTGACGCAGAGCCGTACATACTTTTGCGTGGCACTTTTTATCACGGATATGTTCAACGTATTCGTCGCGGAACCGATTCAGGGTACTGATGACCGGAAGCGGTGCACTCTTTCCAAGACCGCACAGAGCCATACTCTGTACCATGTGCGCCAGTTCTTCCAGCTCATCGAGATCTGACATCTCACCCTTGCCGTCTACGATCCGCTCCAGGATCTCCAGCATACGTTTGGTTCCCTCTCGGCACGGAACACATTTTCCACAGCTTTCACGCTGGGTAAAGTTCATAAAGAAACGGGCTACCTCTACCATACAGGTGTTTTCATCCATGACTACCAGTCCACCGGATCCCATGATGGCATCCAGGTTCTTTACAGAATCAAAGTCCAGAGGCGCATCCAGCTGATCCAGGATCAGACATCCGCCGGACGGTCCGCCGATCTGTACGCCCTTGAAAGCAGCACCACTCTTGAGTCCGCCGCCGATATCATAAATAATATGACGAAGCGTTGTTCCCATAGGTACTTCGATCAGACCGGTATTTTCAATGGCACCAGTCAGAGAGAAGGTTTTAGTTCCCGGGCTTCCCTCGGTACCGATGGTACGGAACCAGTCTGCACCTTCCAGAATGATCTTCGGTACATTGGCATATGTTTCTACGTTATTCAGCACGGTCGGTTTTTCCCACAGACCTTTTTCAACGGTACGCGGTGGTTTTACACGCGGCATACCTCTGTTTCCTTCGATGGATGCCGTCAGAGCCGATCCCTCACCACATACAAAAGCACCTGCACCACGGTTGATATGCAGATGGAAGTTCACATCCGAACCAAGGATATGATCACCTAACAGACCATTTGCCTCTGCCTGTTCGATCGCCATGCGCAGACGTTTTACGGATAATGGATACTCTGCACGCACGTAGATATATCCGTCTTCTGCACCTACTGCATAAGCGGCGATGGTCATACCTTCGATCATCTTATACGGATCACCTTCCATTACAGAGCCATCCATGAACGCACCCGGATCACCCTCATCACCGTTACACACCACATATCGTACTTTTTCTTTCTGACGGGCTACCTGTGACCATTTTTTCCCTGCAGGGAATCCCGCACCGCCACGTCCGCGAAGTCCTGATTTTGTAACTTCTTCGATAACATCCTGCGGGGTCATGGAGCCAAGTGCTTTGGCCAGTGCCTGATATCCACCGGCTGCGATATATTCGTCAATCGACTCTGCGTCGATCTTTCCACAGTTTTCGAGAACGATACGTGTCTGCTGATTCAGGAACGGAATATCGTCCGGATGCGGACAGACGGTCTCATGATCACGGTAGAACAGTCTCTCTACCGGCTGTCCTTCCAGGATCGTGCGCTCCACGATCTCTTTACAGTCTTCCGGCTGTACATGTACATACTGATAGTTATATGGCTCGATACGCATCAGAGGTCCCAGTTCACACAGACCCTGACAACCGGTTTTGATCACACCGATATGCGGAACATCTTTCTGCATCTCTACGGTAACACCATCGATATCCCGACACAGAATTTCCATTTCTTCATAAATTTTCTGAGCACCGGATGCGATACAGCCGGTACCGGAACAGACAAGAACGCGACAGGTATACGATTTGATTTCTTCATTTACCTTTGCCTGTCTGTTCAACAGATCTTCACGGCAATTTATACTCATACGCTTTCTCCTCTCAATTCATTTAACAGCTCGATAGCTTTTTCCGGCGTCATCTTAGGATGTACTTCATCATTGACCGTCAGAGTCGGCGCCAGTCCACAAGCCCCCAGACAGGATACGGTCTCTACGGTAAATAACATATCATCCGTTGTGTGTTTCTTATTACTGAGCCCCAGCTCTTTCATCAGAGCCTCTTTTACCGGCATGGATTTTCTTACATGACAGGCAGTTCCGTCACAGACCTTGATCACGTATTTTCCTTTCGGTTCAAAGGAAAAGTTTTCATAGAATGTTGCCACGCTGTAAGCTTTTGCCTCTTTGACTCCAATCTCTTTCGCCACATAAGTAAGCAGTTCTCCCGGCAGATAACGATATTCTGCCTGAATGTCCTGCATGATCGGAATCAGGGAAGCTGCCTTTCGGCCGTAGTGTTCGATAATCTCATCCGTTTTCTGGTAATAAGATTGATCCAGCATGTAGTTTCCTCCTTTCACTTCATTGCCCTTTTCTTTTTTGATTTCGATAACTTTCCGTACCTGTTCAGTTTCCCCTCTGAACAGTTTTGCGCAAACCGCAGTTTCAACCTCCATATTGCTGCCGTTCACTTTTGCATTTTATACAGATGTCATTATCACTATTATACTTTATTTTATCATTTTGCACAATAAATATTTTATTTTAGTGTTATTTGTCGTTATTTTAACGAACTTTTCTCATGTAACAATATTTTTTATCAACATATCGTGTTTCATCTTTCTATGTCACTATATCTGGTATACCTGATGTGACTACTTAATAACAAAGAAAAGGCCTTTTTCCTGCCAATTCAAAAAGCGCCATTGCTCTCTGTGATGTTCTTCACATAAAAGCAATGGCGCCTCTTTTTCAGGGGCAAAATACCTTTTGACTGCAGCATCTAAAACCGCGCTCTGCCCACACATAAGGAATTCCTTGGAATATAAACTTCATCATAGCGAAGTACTTTGCGGATACTTTTTCTTGTTACCTGAAATTTCCCGTTGAGCACTTCCCCGTCTATCGCGCTCCCTGTCACTTCGAATGTATATAATTCCACGAAAGACGGCATATATCTTACTTTGTACACACCTTCTCCGTCATAAAATCCGTCCACAGTTACTGTCTCATGTTTTCCTGTAAAGATTCCTTGAATCTCATAATCTACAAATGGATTCTTATCAGAATGACCTTCTACAGTCACTTCCAGAACATCCCATTTTTCCACCTGTTTTTCATAATTGTATCTTCTCATATTCTTTCTCTTTTATTTAAATTTATGTTTATTTTATTTATTTTTTGTTTATATTTTAAACTTTTTCATTTTTATTTTCAACTTTTTCTGTAAATATGTGTTTTTGCTCATTGTCCATAGAACTAAGAACGTGCCTCGGTACATCCTTGCGGAGCGTTTCTTACTTTACAGGAAAGCAATTTCCTGTAAAGTAAGAAAAAAGTTCAGCTTCCCACACGGAATCTGAACTTTTTCACTTACTGTTCTCTTTTATCTTTTCTTAACTGTTTCACCATCTACAAACACACAATTTGTATACAACTTACATTTTTCTTTTACCGGGTGTTCTATTTCCTTCAATAACAACTGTATTGCCCAGTATGCTCTTTCTGTATGGGGGACACGGATACTTGTCATATCAATGCCTCCGGTGAGAAAACTTGGCAGAGCATCAATACCGATCAGACTCACATCTTCCGGAATACGAATATTCAATTCATGCATTGCCATAATCGTTCCCATGGAAACATGATAACTCTCCATAATATATGCCTGAGGCAGCTTTGCTGTTTTTAGATACTCTCGCATCATCTGATGAACTTCTTCTATACTGCTTCCCGTATTGATGATACGATCAGAAGCATCTCCCAGCCCCTTCTGTTTCATAATTTCCTGAAAACCTCTGCGCCGGCTCAGATAATTATACATCGGTAATGGATTACACAGATACTGAATATCTGTATTTCCTTTCGCCAGAAGTTCGTTCACCGCAAGTTCTACTCCCTGACGGTTATCGATCAGAATCACCGGATATTTTTCAATGTCCGGCGCCGCATCGTAAATCACCAGCGGTTTTCGGATTCCGTCAAGCAACGGACTGTTTTCCTGTTTTAATTCCGTTCCGAAAATAATTACACCCGCCACATCATCCGCATTACATTCGGCAATCATGCGGGACTGATCTTCCTCCCTGAAATCTGCATACAGTAATCCAAGCGAATATCCATTTGCTTGCAGATTTTTCTCAAATACCTGATTCACATCTGTCCAGAGATCCAGCTCAGCTCCCTGTATATTTTTCATTCCATTTGTAATTTTGACAATCTTGATCTGCTGTCTTTTTCTTTGTTCCGGCTGTCTCGAAAACATTCCCGGCGGCACTACCCCATGCTCTTCCAGCTGTTTCTTACATGCGAGGACTTCCTGCCGTGTCTGTTCACTCACGCCCGGTTTTCCATTCAATGCCAGAGATACAGTGGATTTAGAGATGCCAAGTGCCCTGGCGATATCTATGGATTTTACATTCATGTAGAAGCCCCCTGTCTGTTCCTCGTAACTATTTTAACAGTTCAATTTGCAATGGTTTATTTTAAACCTTTTAAACATTTTATCTCAAATCCGGTTTCTGCGCAAGGATATAATAATCAAAATTAATCCACTGGACCAATTTCTGATATGTAACACAACAAAAACGGACTGCTGCAGTTTTTATTGATACAGCAATCCGTTTTCTCACATTTTACTCTATTCTGTTATTCCCAGAAAATGTAGCTTCCTGGCCCCACAGCATATTCTTTTTTTCCGATTACAATCTGCGCCGGAACCGGTGTTACAATCTCGTACCGAATCGCACCGTCTGTGTGCGTCCACCGGGAACTGATCTTTCCGTGTCTGGTCTCAATCGATGCTCCAAGCCACTCCAGCTGTGTTCCCGGTTTCGGATGGATCCGCACTTTTTCAAATCCCGGATATTCTTCCACCACCCGGATACCTGCTGCCTGTTCATAGATCCAGTCTGCCACGGATCCGTATGCGTAGTGGTTAAATGAATTCATATCAGTACTCCAGAACTCTCCGTTTTCCATGATGCCGTCCCAATGTTCCCAGATCGTTGTTGCGCCTTTTCCCACCGCATACAGCCAGGACGGATATTCTTTCCTGCATAACAGCGTATAGGCAAGATCCGTATATCCGTAATTACTCAGTACATGCAGGATATACGGCGTTCCGACAAATCCGGTACGCATCTGGCAGCCATCGTTTCGAATCATCTGTGCCAGTGCATCCGCTGTTTTCTGACAGTCTTCTGCCAGTCCAAACTGAACCGCCAGAATATGTTCCGTCTGTGTCCCGTACTCCGGATATGTGTTTCTGAAAGTCTCCACGATTTTTTCATGAAGTGCCTCGTACGCCTTCACATCTTCCCCGATCACACGTCCTGCCTTTATTACAAGTTCTGTCGAATGTGCATAAAATGCAGACGCAATAAAATCTTCTCTGCTTGATCCCTTATAGCTTCCCTGCGGCGCATCCAGACCGAGCCAGTCACCGAAGTGTTCTCCACCTGTCCACGGATATGGGGTGGTTGTGTGATTTGTCACATAATCCACCCATTTTTTCATACTGGCAAACTGATCTTTTAAGATCTGCGGATTGCCGTACGTCTGATAGATCTGCCACGGACAGATTGTCGCCGCATCTGCCCAGGCAGCGCTGGCATTTCCGCCAACCAGATAATCCGGAACCACATGACCTACTGCGCCGTCCTCCATCTGATCCGCTGCCAGATCGTGCAGCCATTTCGTAAAGAACCGTTCCACATCAAAATTATAGC